>Ga0075030_100001089_pt1 | contig 24326 bp, 16 predicted proteins | sample LitLauG_LLR_2012_FD_71393 | JGI IMG/M metagenome (GOLD analysis project Ga0075030, IMG submission 71393) | Freshwater sediment microbial communities from Pennsylvania, USA - Little Laurel Run_MetaG_LLR_2012 | ecosystem: Environmental > Aquatic > Freshwater > Creek > Sediment | place: USA...
GACGTGGAAGCCGCGCTGCGTGAAGGCCGCCTCAGTTACGAGGAAACCGGCGCGCTGCTGCACTTCTACGAAGAGGGTCTGCACGGCTACACCTATCTGGAAGATCCGCACGGGCAGTAGAGTCGAGACCCCGCAGGCAGCTTATGGAAACGACTGCCGGGAGAATGCGTCGGGGGGCGTTCGGTTGGAAGGTCTTCGGTCAATAGCCATCTTCGTGCCGATGGCGAATTCGGCGGGCTTGCATTCCAGGCAGCCGGTAGCATCGGACTGCCCAGTCCGAAATTCTCGGAGGGCCTCCGGAGCTCCACGGATAAAGGGCGCACGCGCACGCGCCGAAAAATTGCTGTGGCGCAAGAAGGCAGAAGTCAGCTGGGCCTCCGGCGGCGCCGGATTGAACGGGGTGTGACTTCCGCGGCCGCCGGGGATGGTGGCCGGTGGTCTGTGCCCGGTGGCCAGTGCTCGATCGGCGTCAGTTGCACGTAACGCGTTCCCAACACGGCTGGATCTTCGCCGGTGAGATTGCCGCACGTAGAGTTCACTCTCAGGTTGATAAAGCTTCACCTCCACCGAGTCGCGGACCTTTTGCCACGGCAGATTCAGTTCAGCCACTTCTTTTCGTGCTGATGGATTCTGCCTTTGAGTGTGCCCACCAGATGGAAAGTCTGCTGTTCGGGCGCGCCCTAGTTGGGCACCGGCGCACCAGGCAAGGCAACACGAATCCAATGATCGGTGAACCGGTTGTGGGCTTCCCTGATCTCGACCTTGGGCATGTGGCAGCCGGTGCACTCCTTCGTGCCCACCCTGCAAAGCCTGGCTTCCGCTTTGCCGCCGGTCGAATGGCAGGACTGGCAGCGGCGGTCGTAGTGGGCGGCCGGTTGGGCCGCGTCCTGGTGAGGATCGTGGCAAGACGTGCATCGGATGCGCGCATCCGCCGCGTCGTAGCACTTGCTGTTCACCAGGCGGTAGGGCTGAAAACGCACATTGGTGACGTTATGCGGACCCTGCGACGCAATGGTCGACCAGGTGCGATGACACTGTCCGCAGTAATCCGCAACCTCCTCGCTCGACATGGCGCCGAGCTTTGCCGGCACGACTTTGGGCGCGTTGGCATGTTCGAATCCAGCCAGATGCGCCTCGGCCCGCTCGTGGCAGCGTCCGCACTGAACCCCGACGATCAGATTCTCCACGCGCAGCTTGCCCTCGGCCAACGCGCCCGTGGAATGGCAGTTGAAGCATTCCTGCGCGCCCCTAGCCGATAACTCGCGCCCGATCGCCTCCTCCAGATCGCGCGGCACGCCCGGACGCGCGCCGACGGTCAGATCGAGGTTATCGGTATCCCGATAGTAACTGACGCGGGTCTCATACCAGGTGCCCCCGCGATTCAGCAGGTAGGTCTGGCCGGCGGCTCCCAACCCGAAGGCCCAAGAGATTGGCGCCGAGAACTCCTGCTTGCCATCGGTGACGCGATAAAGGCTCTGGTCTCCAGTCCGCTCGATGGTGTATGCATACGGCCCTTGCTCGAAGGTGAGTTTGGCGTGAGCCTTCAGGATGGCGCACTGCGCGCCGCTCGCCAGTGCATGCGCCATTCCGGTGGCAGGCTGCGCGCGCGCCTGTTCGCGGTGACAACTGCCGCATTCGAAGCGGGCCGGCGTCGCAGCCGTCAACAGGGCGGGCAGAATCCCGATCGCGGCCGGCCACAGCAGCTTCATGCTAGCGCTCCGCCGGGTTCTTCTCGCGGCTTTTCAGCCGGGTGAACTCCTGCCGCTCGCGGGCCGCATCCTCTTTGCGCCCCAGCCTGGCGTATAGCGACGCCAGGGCAATGTGCGGCTGAGGATCGGCCGGGTCGAGAGCGCGCGCCTGCTCCAATTCGCGAACGCCTTCCTTCAGGTCCCCTTTTTCCGCCAGCAAGCGGCCCAGGAGCGCGTGCGATGCGACCGCGTCCGGAAGGGCCGCCGCCAGTTGGCGGGCGTAGGGCAATCCCATTTCGGCCTCTCCGCGGCGCAGATACTCGGCCGCCAGCGCGCTCAAGGCGCCCACGTGGCCCGGCGCGATGCGCAACTCGCGTTCGAACTCGGCGACCGCGCGATCGGGATCGTTGCGCAGTTCGAAGGCGCCGTACAAGTAGTGGACGCCCGGCTCCCCCGGATATTTCGCGGCCAGTTCCTGCAGCATGCGCCCGGCGCCTTCCGCATCGCGGGCGCCGGCATGCCAGAACGCCTTGCCGGCGAGATAGACCAGTTCCCGGTCCTGGTTGGGCACCTCTTCCGGGAACATGGGCTTCCACAGCGCGGCGACGCCGCTCAGCAGGATATAGGCGGGTTTTTCCTCGCTGATGGCGGCCAGTTGCGCGATCACGGCCAGCGCCGATTCAAACATCCCCCGCGACGTGTAGAGCCGGGCCAGTTGGTACTTGGCGGCCTTGTCGATGGCCTCGTTCAAGGCGCCCAGATCCTGTCCATGCTGCAGGTGTTCGATGGCAGCGTCGTATTGCCTGGCCCCGGATTCGCAAAGGCCGAGCATGGTCAGAGCGGGGCCGGCCTTGGGCGCCAACTCACTCAGATGCCGGAAGGCATCGCTGCACTCGGTAAAGTGGTCCTTCTGGTACTCGCTCGTGCCCAGCGCCCACCAGCGTTGACGGGCGGCTTCGGCATCGGCAGCGGGCCGGGCCGGGTCCGCCTGGGCGGCCGCAAGAACCAACCACAAGAGCGCGCAGAGGCTCATCGTCTTTCCGGCTCCACGGCTTTGGCTCCCGGCTGTTTGGCCTGCGCCGCCGCGTTGAGCGTCTTGACGATTTCGCGTTCGCGGTCTCCGTCCGCTTTGCGCTTCAGGCGGTAGTAGACCGTGGCCAGCGAAACGTGGGCTTCCACAAACTGGGGCGATGCTTTGACAATCGTTTCCAGCGCGGCGCGCGCTTCCGCCAACTTGCCCTCGGCCAGATCGATGGTGGCGATCTGATAGAGGGCTCCCGGGTCGTCCGGGCGCAGTTGGAGGGCCCGCTCCAGATGGACGCGCGCTTCGACCAACTGCTGGTCCTGACGCAACAGACCGCCGAGTTGCAGAGCCGCATCGAAGTCGAAAGGATCGAGCTCGATCCCGCGGCGGAACTGGTTGGCGGCGCCGGCGGTGTCGCCGCTCCGCAGCAGCGTCAACCCGAGATAGGAATGCGCCTCGGCCGACGACGGGTTGAGTTCCGCCGCCCGCGTCAGATCGGCGCGCGCGCCAGTCAGGTCGTTCGCCATCATCTTCGCCGTTCCCATCAGCAGCCGGGCTTCGGCGGTGTCCTGGTCGCGCAGGATGACGTCCAGCCACAACTGCGCGCGGGTGAGCTGATCGTCGCGAATCAGGGCGCTACCCATCAAATAAGACGTGGCACGGTCCGCGGTGGCCACTTGCGCGATCGGCTCCAGCAGCGCAATCACCTGCTTGTTCTGTCCGGCGCGCAGGTAGCTGGTGGCAAGCAGTAAGGTGATCTGGCGGTTATCGGGATCGATCCGGCGGGCTTGCCGGAGCTGTTCGATGGATTCGAGGACGCGGCCGGACTTGTAGTAGGCCAGCGCCAGATTCAGCCGGATCGGGGCGCTTTTGGGGTCCGCGTCCAGAGCGAGCAAGTACTCGCGGACCGCTTCTTCAAAGCGGCCTTCGTGCGCCAGGGCGGCGCCGAGATTGGACCGCACCGAAGCCTGTTCCGGGTGGGCGCGGAGGAAGCGCTGGTAACCCTCAATCGCGCCTGCGTAATTGCCCGCCTTATGCAACTCCGCGGCGGAGTTGAGTTCGACGAGGTCGGCTTGGGACTGCCCCCAGCCCACGAGGATCGAGGCGGCGCAGATAAACAGGCGAAAGAACATGAGGAGACTACCCAATTATAGGACAGCCCTCGGCGGCAAACCGCACCAAAAAGGGGATGGGTTGCGTAGACGTTGCCGTGATAGCGGCGTGGCCGGAGAGGGTTTCTCGACGCGCCGATTCGGGGGAAGAATTCGGCCGCAGAGGGAGCAGGGGTCGCGGAAGGATAAGGGCTGGGCTCGGGTTGGAGGTTTCGGCAGGCACAATGTGCGCCATCCCGAATTCGTTTCAACCAGCCAAAGGGGATGGCCGAAGCCACCCCCTTCGCTCGCGTTCGAAAATCGGCGCGTCTAGAAGTAATACTTGAGCGCCAACTGAATGCTCCGCTGGCCGATCTTCCAATCCGCGTAACCGAAACGGGAATTGTTGACCTTGCCATCGGGGCCAAAGCTCAGGTTCAGATTGTTGTCTCCGTTGATGAACGAGGTCAACGGGTGGTTGAGGAAGTTATAGGCCGAGAAGCGGAACTGAATCTTTTGTTTCTCGGTCATCTGGAAATCCTTATACATCGAGAGATCGTTGTTGAAGAAGGCCGGACCCTTGAGGTACGGCATGATGAACGATCCGTTGTGACCGGGGCTCGGCGCAGCAAAGCAATTTCCATTGATGAACTGGCCTGGCGCCAGGTTCTTTCGCGGGTCGCAAGTGAGCACCGGCTGTATCGAGATGTCGGGTGTGCCGTTGATCAGGATGCTGCTGGCCCCGACGCTCGAGTCGAGCACGGTACCGTCCGGGAGTTTGGTGCCGGCCGGGAGGGTCGCTCCGCCCATGTTGAAGTTGCTGCTGATCGCCTGAAGGTTCGACCCGCTCTGGAATTGCGTGATCCCGGACAACTTCCAGCCGTTGAGCGCCCCGCTCACCAGTTTGTTGCCGGTCCCTACCTTCGGCGTTTCGATCACGTAGGCGACGTTGAAGATGTGGGTGCGGTCGTTCGCCAGCACGCCGTAGTTGTTGCCTAGATTCAACGGGTCGCCCGTGCTGCCGCCGCCTTCTCCCCGAATCCCCAACGCCTTGCTGAAGGTATAGTTCATCAGGAAGTTGATGTGGCCCGACTGTTTGTTCCAGCTCATCTGCAGGGCGTTGTAGTTCGAATACATCTGGTGGTTGATCACCTTGATGCTCTGGTAGTTGTTGTAGGGCCGGAGCGCGTCGGTAACGCTGGACGACGGGCTGGTGCCGTTGGTACTGAAGAAATTCGGGATCTTGAACACCGTGCCGTACTGGAGATCGTTAATCTGCCCGAAGTTGTTGTTCCAGTTGCTCAGGTAGTCGCTCTTGTTGCCGACGTAAGCGGCCTCGAACATGGACGCGAACGGCAGGCGGCGCGACACCGTGAAACTGTAGCTTTGCGTCCTTGGCTGCTGATCGTCCGTCAGACCCAGCACGGTGATCCCTCCGGGACGAACGAACCCGCCCGTGGCGATGCCGCCGATGTCGGCAAACCCGACGTTATTCGCAGTGTAGCTGTATACGCCTTGCGTGATGTTCAAAGCGCTGGCCTGAACGTTTTGCTCGTCGTGGAAGTGATAGAGGCCATAGCCGCCGCGAATCACTGTCTTGCCGCTGCCGGACACATCCCACGCGAAGCCGAAACGCGGGGCGAAGAACATGCCGCGGCTGGGAGCACCCGAAAGAGGGACGCTGGGGTCGATCTTGTTCCATTCCACGCCGGTCAGATCGGTGGGCGCGGCATTGGCTTTGTACTTGGCCGGGTTGAACACGGCGAGGCCGGTTCCCGTATCGTCCACCCAGGGACCGAAGTGCGAGAAGCGCATCCCGTAATCGAGGGTTAGCCGCCGCGTAACCTTCCACGAATCGGTGGCATAGAATTCGATGGGCTTGTAGCTCATGATGATCAGAACGTCTTTGTTCGTCTCGGTGTACTGAGCCATATTGCCCGTGAGGAGATCGGCGTACGCGTTCCCGGTCGTGTTCCCGCCCCAGTTGGCGAAAATCAACTGGCCATTGGCGCTGTTGCTGGAAGGCTGGTTGTTGGAGGTCTTTTCCCAGTAGAACCCGAACTTCATGGTGTGGGTGCCCAAGACCTTGGAGAGATTGTCGGCGATGGTCGGCAGCTTCTTCTTGGCATAGAGAGACCCGGTGAGCTGGAAGCCGCTCGGCTGGATCATGTTCGCAAAGCCGCCGCCCCAGCCCGTCATGCTGGGAACATCCTTCACGCCGGTGTTGAAAAGATCCTTGAACTGCGTGCCCAGCGCCGCCGGGTCGACCGTGCCCGGGTTCTCGAAGGAGTTCGGCAGGTTGAGGTACGTAAAGGTAAAGACAAATTCATTGGTCAGAGTCGGGCTGAAAACCTTCGTCAGGTTCGCGGAAATAGAGTCCGACTCGTTCCCGGCAATCAGACGCGTCGGGTAGGGCACGGTTGGCGTCGGCCTCCACCAGAGCGTATCGGTGAAGTAAGCCGTGTCGCGCTGGCGATTGTAGCTCACAAACAGTTTGGTGTTCTGGTTGATCGCATAGTCGATGCGCGGCCGAAGCTGGCTGGCATTCTGGGGTTTGGTGGAAACCTGAACGAAGTTGTAACCGCCGTTGGTAACCGGATTGGCGTTGGGCGCCGGATAGAGGCTCATCAACTTGGCGCCGATCGAACTGAACATGCTCTTGGGAATCGTGCTGTCCGGGAAGCTCGCGGCGTTGAGGGTGGTGTTGATCTGCGATCCGATGGTCCCGCCCACGGGCGCTAAGGCATTGAGCGACGCGGCAGTGTAAATCCCGTTGCGCATGTCAGCGGTTGGAGTGAAGGCTTGGTACAGTCCGTTGTCCACCGTCTGCCCGTAGTATTCGTAGGCGAAGAAGAAGAACAGCTTGTCGCGGTTCTTATTGAACCTGGTGCCCGGAATCAAAACGGGACCGCCAATGTTGCCGCCCGGGTAAAGGTACTTCGTCTCCGGTCGCGGAGCGTTGGCGAGCCCGGTGATGGGATTGTAGCCCTGCGCGTTGTTCAGCGAGTTGTTGGCGTTCATCGAGTTGTGCCGCGCATAGAAGTATGCCTGGCCGTGAAACGCATTCCCTCCCGACTTGCCGACTGCCGAGATCGTAATCGGCCCTTTGGCGGCATCGGCGCCGAAGTTGGAGGTCAGTACCTTCATCTCCTGTGTCATGTCGACGTTGGTGTCGACAGCCTGGCCGCAGTTGCAGCCCGGGTCGATGATGTGGGCGCCGTCGGAGGTAATGTCGAGCGCCGCGGTCCGCTGGCCGTTCGCCGAGAAGCTGCCGACCGGTCCGTTCCCGGTTCCATGTATTTCGCCGGTAAAGGAAGCTTGATTCTGCGTGCCCCCGTTAATCGCCATGCCGGGCAAGATCTTGATGAACTCGGCGGCGTTGCTTCCCAGGATGGCCACGCTCTGCAGTTGCTTCTCGGTGATTACCGACGACTTTTCGCCGGAATCGACCGGAGTGATCTCCTGCGCGACTCCCGTCACTTCGACCGTCTCCGTCTGGGCGCCCAGGGTCAGTGCGATGTCGCTCAAGTTGCGCTTGTCGCCCGCGTTAAAGGAGATGTTCTTCTGTTCCCACTTCTGGAAACCAGCCGCCTCTATGCTCACGGCATAGCTGCCGGGCTGGATGGCGGAGATGGTGAAGAATCCTTCCGCATTGCTGACGGTCTTGCGAGTGTCGCCGCTGTTTTCGTTCTTGAGGATGACGGTAGCGTTAGGAACCACCGCTCCGCTTGCGTCCGCCACGGTGCCTGTCAAGGCAGCCGACACATTTTGTGCCCGGACGGGAGATGACGCGTAGCATACCCACCACACCGCTAAGGCCGCTACGAGGCGCCCTTGCGGCGATCGTCTGAGAAGTCTGAACATGGACTGTTAACTCCGTCACTGAGTGTAAGTGGGCCGATAATATCAATCTACTAGACAGCCCGTCAAGTTAACTTTCGTTAATTTGTTTGAGGACAAGACAATCTGGGCTGCGATCGCGGCTGCGGCGCAAGCCGGGCGATTTCCGTGCTGGGACGCTACTGCTCCACGGTGATGAGCGCCCGCTCGGATGCGGCCTTGTGGTCCTGCGTCACGGTAGCACGGATCTCGTATTGACCCGGCTTCAGCGATTCGATGGAGGATGCGGCGATATAGGGTATCCGGCCCCACTTGTCGGCGGCGGGGAGTTTCGGCTCGCCACGGCCCACGGGTTTGCCGTCCTGGAGAAACTCAATGGCCAGCTCCGGCGGGGTTGGCGAAGTGGCCACGGGGTAGACGGTGAAATACAGTGACAGGTTCGCGCCTGGCCCAGCCTTCACCGTGTCGTCGAGGCTTGGCGTCACCTTGCCTCCGGTAAATTCAAATGGGTCCGCCGCATCCTCGGCAACCGCTCCGGGCGCCAGGCCGCGGACGAGGGCCAGGCTGCTGATGGCGACGCCATTCGACGGCGGGGGCACGATCACCGACGCTTTTTTGGCGCTTACTTTTCCGGCTTGGCGGTCGAAGAGGGCGGTCTCCAGCGTATAACGGCCGGGTGGCAGTTCCACATACCGGGTATAAATGAAGTGCCCTTTCTTGAATCCGTCCAGTTTGTCCAAGGGACCTTTCTGGGGCACGTCCTGGCTGAGCTTCTGAAGCACTTCGCCGGAGGCATTCTTATAGATCGCCAAGACCGAGAAGTGAAGCTGATACGAGCCGTGCAACTCATCGCTGACAAATTCGATTCCCTCCAGCGGAACGTCGATCACGACCGCGCTCGCGCCCGAACCCGACGGCGTCTGGAAGTGCAGCGCCGCGGAGCGAAACGGAATCGCGCGGGGAAGAGGAGTGGCCGACAAGGCGCTCAACAGGGGCATTTCGTACGGCATGAGGGTCTGGCCTTCAATAAACGGGAGAGCGTAGTAACCGCTGCGGGTCTGGATCCGGACGTCGGCCCGGTTGACATGGACCGACACCTTACGAAAGTGACCGTCGAATTTGTCGATGGCGGGCGAATAGGAAAGCTCATAATGGGTATCAATGTCTTCGGAGACCCGGCGGACATTGGACCGTAAGTCGTTGGTGTTGGCGATGAGAAACCCGCCGGTCTTTTCACTGATGTCGGCCAGGGCGTTCTGGGAATTCTGGCGGATGGCCTCATCGGCCCGGTCGCCGGCCGTGGCCTGATCGCGCGTGACCGGCCCCACCCGCTGCGCCTGCATACTGCGGGTGGAACTGGTGGATTGCGTAAGCAACTCACCGGCAACATCGTTCTGGCGGTTGGTAACCAGGCCCCGGGCATCAATGCCGTAGACGCTGACGTTGGCGCGATTGGCGGTTCCGATGATCCCGTCGAATTCGTCCTTGTACTCGGGCGGAACGACCAATCCTTCCGAGAAGTAGAGCAGAGTCTTTCGTCCGGGCAAGCGATATTGCTCCTTGATCAGCGCCCACAGCGCGAAGATCGTGCTGCGGCCTTGCAGCGTGCGGTCGAGGGTCTGGGTGAACTGGAGCATGTTCAGCGTCATCTGCGCCATCGCCGCAGCGGCCAGCGCGCCCCCGTTCGGCGCGGCGTTGGCGGGCGTGGCGACGGTGGCGTTGGCCTGGTTCTGTACCGCGATCGTCTTGAGCTCTTCCTCGATTTGGTCGGATTCGCTCTTGTAAAGCGAAGAACTGGTGGCCGTCACTTTGGCCACCGCTTTCCGGACCAGTTCCTTGTCGGCGGTGTATTGCTGGAGCACGCTGAGCCGCTGGTCGATGGAAAAGACCGCGAAGAATACGTTGGGGCCCATCTCGGCCTTCAGGAGTTCCGTGACCGCCTGGCGGATGTTGTTCCTGCCGTCGGGGCCCAAGCGGTCGAACGCCAGCGTCACCAGCCGGACCTGGCGGAGCGGGTCCACGGTAGCGGCGGCGGGAACGCCAGACTTGACGGGTTCGGTGGACGGCGGAGCCGCGTCGGGGCCGGTAACCAGGCGGAACGAGCGCAATTGCTGCCCGGCGCCATCGTCACTGACCTCGAAGTCCGAGGCCGAGAGGTCTTTGACCAAGCGGCCCTTCTTATCGCGGACCACCACATCGAGCAGGACTTCCTGCGTGGTGCTGCGGATCGCGGCCTGGGGATCGGCAACTCTCTGGGGCGCATTCTGCTGCCCGAAACATGGCAATACGGCCGCGGCCAACGCGGCAAAGGCAAGCAGCTTCATGGGATTCATCTTAGCGAAACGCGGTGCGGATTACAGGAAACGGCCAAAAAAATGAGCTCTTTCGCCGGTTGGGCGGATCGGATGGGGTGGTGCGGAGACTTCCATGCCTGTGCCAGGCGCCTTCCGGAAATTCTCAGGAATTCTCGGGAATTCTATTGCCTCTTCCCCTGGCCGCCCAAACACGCTACAATACTAGGGAAGGTCGGGCCAACGGAGTGGGCGAAAGCCCACTTTTTTGTTGGTCGCGGCCGTTTCGGTAACAATGCGGGAAGAAGTGGCGTCCAAAATCCAAGAAATCGCGCAACGCGTGGCCGAGTCCGAAGGGCTGGAGATCGTCGAGGTGGAAGTGAAGGGTGGCGGGGTTCAGCGGCTGGTACGGATCGCAATCGATAAGCCGGCCGGGGTCACCCACGCCGATTGCGAACTGGTCTCACACCAGGTCGGGACCATTTTGGACGTGGAAGACGTGGTGCCGGGCGGCCGGTATACGCTCGAAGTCAGCTCTCCCGGATTGGAACGTAAGCTCTTAAAACCACAGGATTATCAGCGGTTCCAGGGCAAGAAGGCGAAAATCTCGCTGCGCGATCCCGTGGAGGGCCGGCGCAATTGGGAAGGCACGCTGGCCGGCTTCTCCGAGGGCAATGTGGTCCTGGAAACCGAGCCGGGGAAGAACCGAACGTTCCCGCTCGCACACATACTGAAGGCCAACCTGAAGTTCGAGTGGTAGACCCGCCGGAGCAAAAGCAGCCAAACCCATTCAATCCGATTCATACTTTTGATTGGCAAAAACGAGGACACATTGGAAACGATTTATCAGTCCATCGAAACATTGAGCAAGGAAAAAGGCATCGATCCGCAGATCGTATTGGACGCGGTCAAGGACGCCATGCTGATCGCCGCCCGCAAACACTATCGCACCGACGAGGATTACATCGCGGACATGGACCCGAAAACGGGCGCCATCAAGCTCTTCGCGGTGAAGAAGGCGGTGGAGGCGGTGGAGGATCCGGCTCACGAAATGACGCTGGGCGAAGCGCGGCGCCTCGACGCGCAGGCCGAAATCGGAAGCGAAGTCCGCATTCCCAAGAACACCGACGCGCTGGGGCGGATTTCGGCCCAGACCGCCAAACAGGTCATTTTCCAGAAGGTCCGCGAAGCCGAGCGGGAAACCGTGTTCAACGAATACTCGGGGCGCACCGGCGAGCTGGTCAATTGCACGATCAAGCGCGTGGAAGGGCCGGATTACATTCTGGACTTGGGCAAGACTGAAGCCAGGCTGCCCAAGAAGGAACAGTCGCGCCTGGAAAGCTACAGCGTGGGCGACCGCGTGCGTTGCGTGATCCGCCTGGTGGACAAAGCCAGCAAGGGGCCAGGGGTGCTGGTGTCGCGCGCCGCGCCGGAACTGGTGATGCGCCTGTTCGAACAGGAAGTGCCCGAGATCTACGACAGCACGGTGGCGATCCGGGGCTGCGCCCGCGAAGCCGGCGAACGCACCAAGATCGCCGTGCAGAGCCGCGACCGCGACGTGGACTCGGTGGGCGCCTGCGTGGGTATGAAGGGCATGCGCGTCCAGTCCATCATCCGCGAACTCCGCGGCGAGAAGATCGACATTATTGAATACTCCGACGATTCGGTGACGTTTGCCACGCACGCGTTGAGTCCGGCCAAGGTAAGCCGGATCACGATCATCGATCCGCTGGAAAAGCACATGGAAGTAATCGTGGACGACTCGCAGCTTTCCCTCGCCATCGGCAAGAAGGGGCAGAACGTGCGGCTGGCGGCCAAACTGCTCGGCTGGAAGATCGACATCAAGAGCGAGGAAGAGAAGCGGCAGGAAGTGGAATCGCAGATGGCGGCGCTGGTGGCGCCGGGCGCGCCGATTTCGGTGCTGGCTGAGTATGGGCTCGACGATAAGATCCTGGAAAAACTGCTGGAGACCGGTGTTGGCACCATCGAGCGGTTAGGCAGCATGACGCCCGAGCAGCTCGAAGAGATTGGCATCGGCGCGCAGACCGTGGAGAAGATCCAGGAATCGGTCAACGCCTACTACAGTCAGTTTGAAGATCCGGCGCAGGAATCGGCGGAGGGCGGTGCGGCTCAGGCCGCGGAATCGGCGCCGGGAGAGACGTCCGAGGCATTGGAAGGTGGCGCCGCGACGGCCGCGGAGAATCTGGAAACGGTGCCACCGGAAGCCGCTCCGGAGACGGAAACGGAAGTGGTTGCGGCGGGAGAAACCGCGGAACAGTTTGGTACGATAGATGACGCAGGTTCCCCCCACAATCAGTCCGGTGCGGGTCCAGAGGAAGGTCGCGGCGAATAGGCGCGCTTTCAGAGTGAGAAGCAGATAGCTTTATCTATGAAGAAGATTCGAATCAACGAGCTGGCCAGGGAGTTGGAAATCAAGGCTCATGAATTGATTGACCGGCTTCCGGAACTCGGCGTCACCGAAAAAAAGACGCACTCCAGCTCAATCGATGAAGACGTGGCAATCAAGCTGCGCCGGCTGTACGGACAGGATGTTCCTGACTTTGTTCCTGGACCGGAAGACCACCCCGCGGAGACTCACGAGAGGCACCCCGAGCCCGTGGCCCACGAAGCCGCGGTTCCCGAAGCGTCGGCAAGCCCCGCGCCTCCGGCTGGAACGGGCGCGGCGGACGTGAAGGCTGAGGAAGCTGCCGCATTGGAGGAAAGACCCGCCACGCCGGAACCATTCCGCACCGGCCCGGCGGCCCCGATTCGTCCACCGCTCGCGGGCCGGCCGGTTCATCCGCCGGTGGGTGGCGTGCCGGTACGGCACGAGATTCCCAAGCCGGAAGTACCCACTGCTCCGGTGGCGCCCGCGGCCAGCGCTCCTGCGGCTCCCGCGGTGAGCGGCGCTCCTCCGCTGGCGACGCCACCGGCACAGGCGCCACCGCCGCCGTCGCCGCCACCGACTCCGCCGGTGGCCGTGTTTGCGCCGGGCCGGCCGGCCATGCCCACCGCCAAGCCGTTGCCGCAGCAGGGCGTCGCCGCGCCCAAGCCGGGCCAGGTGCTCTCCGGACCCAGGGCCCCGTTCCCATCCACACCTTCGGAAGCGATGCGGCCGGGTGTGGCGCTGCAGCGGCCAACGGTGGTTCCCCGGCAACCCGCGCCCGAATCGCCTCGTACCCCGCGACCCGCCCCAGGGAGCGCCCACGCGGCGTCGGTGCCTTCGGCCCCGGTCCCCAGTGGCCGTCCGCTAGCCGGACAACCCGCCGCCCGTCCAGTGGTTCCACCACGGCCGGATCTGGCTGCCAAACTCGGTACGCCCCGGCCTGCCATGCCGGCGCAACCCGCGACGCCGCACCCGGGAGTTCCCAAGGCGCCGAGCCCACCGGTTCCGGGCCAGCCGATTTACCGCGGCCCGATTCGTCCCGGCCAGCCCATGGTTGCCAGGACTGGGGTTCGCACCGGCCCGCCTGCCGGTCCCCGCCCGGCCGGACCGCGCCCGCAGCATCCCACGACCCGAAGGCCCATGGAGCCGGGGATGGCCCCGCCCGGTCCGGAGACGCCGTCGCGCGGCCGTCCCGGCGACAAACGCCCCGTCCGGCCAGGTCCGCGTGAGCGAGTGGAGGAGGAGAAGATTCTCCGGCCGCAGCGCCGGCATGTGGAAACCGGGCCGCCGCCGATCAATCGCGAGATTACGATTTCGGAAGGCATCACGGTGAAAGAGCTGTCCGAGAAGCTCGACGTGAAGGCCAACCTGGTCATCAAGAAACTATTCGACCGCAGCATCTTCGCCACCATCAACCAGACGCTGGATTCCAAACTGGCCACCGAAGTGGCGCGCGAATTCGGCGCCTCCACGGCTACCGTCAGCTACGAAGTGGAAGCCATGGCGGTAGTGAATGAGGCGGAGGACACCAAGGATGTAGGGACGCGAGCGCCGGTGGTCACCATCATGGGCCATGTGGACCACGGGAAAACCTCGCTGCTGGACGCCATTCGCGAAGCCAACGTTGCCGGGCGCGAAGCCGGCGGCATTACCCAGCACATCGGCGCCTACCAGGTGGATCTGGAGGGCAAGAAGATTGTCTTCATCGACACGCCGGGCCACGAGGCCTTTACGCGCATGCGGGCGCGCGGAGCCAGAGTCACCGATATCGTGGTGCTGGTGGTGGCTGCCGATGATGGCGTGATGCCGCAGACGCTGGAAGCCATCGACCACGCCCAAGCCGCCAAGGTGCCGATTGTAGTAGCCATTAACAAGATCGACAAGGCGGACGCGCAGCCGGAGCGGATCAAGCAGCAGCTATCCGACCGTGGCCTGCTGCCGGAAGATTGGGGAGGCGATACCGTGATGGTGCCGGTCTCGGCCAGGACGCAGGAAGGCCTGCCCTTGCTGCTTGAGAATATCCTGCTGGTGGCCGAAATTCAGGACCTGAAGGCCAACCCGAGCCGGCCGGCCATGGGCACCGTCATCGAAGCGCAACTCGACCGGGGGCGCGGCCCGGTAGCTACCGTGCTTGTGCGCAACGGAACCTTGGCGGTGGGGGACTTCTTCATTTGCGGCGCGGTGTTCGGCAAGGTGCGCGCCATGCAGAACGATCGCGGAGCGCAGATCCGCAAGGCGGGGCCGTCGACGCCAGTCGAGGTGCTCGGCCTGGAATCGCTGCCCGAAGCGGGCGACGATTTCCAGGTGGTAACCGACACCGCGAAGGCCAAGCAGATCGTCAATTTCCGCGATCAGAAGTTGCGCGAGGCGGCGCTGGCCAAGAACTCGCGGCTTACCCTGGAGCAACTGCACAAACAGATGCAGGCCGGCGAGGTCAAGGAACTGCCGCTGATCATCAAGGCCGACGTGGGCGGTTCCACCGAAGTGCTCACCGAAATGCTGCAGAAGCTGACCAACGACAAGGTGAAGGTGAGGGTGATCGGCTCGGGCGTGGGCGCCATCAACGAATCCGACGTGCTGCTGGCATCGGCGTCCAACGCGATCATCATCGGCTTCAACGTGCGGCCGGAGCGTAAGGCCGAGGCCCTGGCGGAGCAGGAAAAGGTGGACATCCGGCTGCACACCATCATTTACAACCTGACCGACGAGATCAAAGCCGCCATGAGCGGCATGCTGTCGCCGGTCTTCAAGGAAGTTTACAAAGGCCGGGCCGAAGTCAGGGACACGTTCCGCATCACCAAGGTGGGGAACGTGGCCGGATGCCAGGTGCTGGACGGCGTGATTGTGCAACATGCGGAGATCCGGCTGCTGCGCGACAACGTGGTAGTGCACACCGGAAAGATCGGCTCCCTGCGCCGTTTCAAAGACGACGTCGCCGAAGTCAAGAGCGGCATGGAGTGCGGCATCACCATCGAGAACTACGGCGACGTCAAGCAGGGCGACGTAATCGAAGCCTTCGTCACCGAGCGCGTAGCCAGCGAAGTGTTCGTCTGATGGAACGGATGCCGGATGGAACCGATGCCGGATGCCAGATGCCGGATGCCGGTTGAGGTCCGATGCCCGTAATCGGCGTGTTGACCCTGGAGTTGCGACTACAGGACTCGCACTCCCTGAAGGAGAAGCGGCACGTAGTACAGAGCTTGAAGGACCGGCTGCGGCACAAATTCAACGTAGCCGTGGCGGAGATCGACTTTCAGGATCTCTGGCAGCGAGCGGCCTTGGCGGCGGTCACGGTATCGTCCGACCAAACGCACGCCGAAAAAGTGCTGCGCAGCGTGGAGGACGAAGCCGAGTCGCTGCTTGGTTCGGAACTAGTCGGTGTGACACTGGAGTGGATCTGAGAGCGGATGCCGGTGGCGCGGCCGGAGAACCGGCATCTGGCATATGGCATCCGGCATCTGGCATCTGGCATCCGGCCGTGCCGGCTTCGGTCTTAGACATGGATGAACGGCGCACATTGCGGGTCTCGGAAGCGGTCCGGGAGGAACTGGCGGAGATGATCGGCTTCGAAATGGAGGACCCCCGCCTGCTGGCGGTCGATGTGACGGAAGTCCATGTCAGCCCGGATTCGCGGCACGCCAGCGTCAAAGTGGCGGTCCGGGGAACCGAACGCGAGCAGGCGCAGGCTTTGGCGGCGCTCGAGCATGCACAAAGTTTTCTGCGGCGGCAACTGGCCTCGCGGCTCCAACTCAGGCACGTGCCGGAACTGCATTTTGAGCGTGACAAGAACCCGGACGTCGAGAGCCGGATCGATTTCCTGCTGAAACGGGCGAAAAAATCTCGTGGGCGCACTGAAAATTAGCCCTACCAACCAACGACTTGTGTTAGTTTTGTTTCTGTTGGCGGCGGCGGCTGGATTTGGGCAGCCGCGCATGCTGCGGCTCGAGAAAAGCGCCGACGCCATGGGCTCCACGTACTCGATTGCCGTATATGGAGAGGACCGGGTCAAGATGGAAGCGGCGGCCGATGCCGCCTTCGATGAGGTTCGGCGGCTGGACGACCTGCTTTCGAACTATAAACCCGAAAGTGAGTGGAGCCAGGTCAACCGGTACGCGGCCGAACGGCCCGTCAAGATATCGCCGGAGCTGTTCCGGCTGCTTTCGGCCTGCCTGGAATACAGCCGCGCAGGCGAAGGGGCATTCGATATTACGGTGGGCCCCCTGATGAAGGTCTGGGGGTTCTACAAAGGCTCGGGCCACCTGCCCCACCGGGCCGAAGTACAGGCCGCGCTGGCGAAGGTGGGCTACCGGCGCATTCTGCTCGATCCGGCGGCTCAAACCGTGCGGTTCGACCGGCCGGGAGTGGAACTGGACCCGGGTGGGATCGGCAAAGGGTATGCGGTTGACCGGATGGTGGAAATTTTGAGACAAACGGGCGTCAAAATAGCTCTCGTGGCAGGCTCCGGAAGCAGTATCTATGGAATGGGAACGCCACCCGGCGAGCCGGATGGGTGGCGTATCGACATCAAGGACCCCTGGGACGCCAGGAAGTCGTTGACTGAGGTTTACCTGAAGGACATGTCGATGTCCACCTCGGGAAGCTATGAGAAGTTTTTCCGGGCGGAGGGACGCACCTACGCCCATATCATGGACCCGCGGACCGGATACCCGGCGCAGGGAAGTGTATCGGTTTCCGTCGTCGCGCCCCGCACCATTGACAGCGAGGCTTGGGCGAAACCGTATTTCGTCAACGGCCGTCCCTGGGCGGCCACACACAGGCCAAAGGAATTTCGAGTGTTCTTTTGCGAAGACAAGGTGGAGAAGCCATGCGCGTGGCTCCAATGACAAGCCGCTTTCTGGACGCCTGCCGGCGCCGTCCCACGGATGCCAGGCCAGTGTGGTTCATGCGGCAGGCAGGCCGGTACATGAAGCAGTATCGCCAGATTCGCGAGAGGCATGGCATTCTGGAGATCTGCAAACGGCCCGACCTGGCGGCCACCGTGACGCTGCAGCCGGTCGAGGTGCTGGATGTGGACGCCGCCATCATCTTCGCGGATCTGCTGCTGCCGGTCGAGCCCATGGGGCTGAAACTGACCTATCAAAAGGGCGAAGGTCCGGTAATCCACAACCCCGTGCGCACTTCCGACGATGTGGATTCGCTGTCCACCACCAGCACCGACGACTTGGGATACGTGGCCGAAGCCATCCAGCAGGTGGTCCGGGCGCTGGCCGGCAAGGTGCCCGTGATCGGCTTTGTGGGCGCGCCCTTCACCATGGCCAGCTACATGATCGAAGGCGGCGCCTCGCGCAATTTCATCCGCACCAAGAAGCTGATGTACAGCGACGAAACGCTGTGGCGCCGGCTCATGGGGAAGATCGTGGACGTGCTGGCGCCCTTTGCGCATTCGCAGGTGACTGCCGGCGCCCGGTCCATTCAGGTGTTCGATAGTTGGGTGGGCGCTCTGGGGTCCGACGACTATGTGCGCTTCGCCGCGCCGTATTCACGGGCGCTGATCGAGCGGATCCGGTCTACCGGCGTGCCCGTGATTCACTTCGGCACCGGAGCCTCGGGTTTCTTCAAGGAACTGCACGCAGCCGGCGGCGATGTCATGGGCGTGGATTGGCGCATCAATATCGACCAGGCCTGGATGGATATCAGCTACCGCTCGGCGATTCAGGGCAACCTGGACCCGGTGGCGCTCTTCGCTCCGATGCATGAACTGCGCACGAAGGTCCACGAACTGCTCAAACGCACGGGCGCGCGGCCCGGCCACATCTTTAACCTGGGCCACGGGATTCTGCCGGACACACCGGTGGAGAACGTGAGGGCCGTCGTGGAGATCGTCCGGGAATTCAAGCCGTGAAATCGGGGGTCCTCCTGTTGGCGCACGGCGCCCCCGAGCGCCTGGAGGACGTCGCCGAATACCTCTCCTATGTCCGCAACGGCCAACCCGTGGCGCCCCGCATCCTGGCGGAGATCAAAAGCCGGTACGCAGCCATCGGCGGACGGTCGCCCTTGCTCCACTGGACGCGTGTGCAGGCCGAGGCGTTGGAGGTGCTGCTCGGGATTCCAGTGTTTTTCGGCATGCGCAACTGGCATCCGTTCATTCGGGAGACCATGGAGCAGGTGCGCGCCGCGGGCATCGAACGTCTGGCCGCAATCTGCCTGGCGCCGCAGTATTCCGAAATGAGCGTCGGCTTGTACCGGCGCCATACCGAAGCGGTGTCGACCGTGCCGGCGGTTTGGGCTCGCGGGTTCCACGATGAGCCGCTGCTGATCGAGGCCTTCGCCGAGCGGCTGCGTGGTTGCATCGAAGGAGGCAGCCGTGTGCTATTCACCGCGCACAGCCTGCCCGAGAAGGCGCTGCCGCCGGGCGATCCGTACGACGCCGAGTCGCGCGCCATCGCCGCCGCGGTAGCTGCGCGAGTGGGCATCTCCGCGTGGGACTTCGCCTATCAGAGCCAGGGAATGTCGGGGGATGGCTGGCTTGGGCCCACGGTGGAATCGTGCCTGGACCGATACGCGGCGTCCGGGATCCGGCGAGTCGTGTTGCAGCCTGTTGGCTTCGTGTGCGACCACGTCGAAATCCTCTACGATGTAGATGTGATGTTCCGGGGAGATGCTGGCCGGCGGGGGATGGAACTGGTGCGTCCGGAATCGCTGAACGGTTCGGCGACGTTTACCCGGGCGCTGGCCGAGGTGGCGCGGCGATGCCTCGCGTAGTCATCATTGGCGGCGGCATTTCGGGCCTTTCCACGGCATACTATTTGTCCAAGGGCGGCTCCCCATCCACGATGATCGAATCGCGCGGCCGGCTGGGAGGCGTGATCCAGACCGAGCGCGTGGATGGATGCACCATCGAGGCCGGACCGGACAGCTTCCTTTCGGCCAAGCCGGCGGCGCTGGAGCTGATTCGCGAACTGGGGCTGGCCGGCGAGGTGATCGGGTCGAACGATCATCTGCGCATCACCTACGTGCGCAAGGGCGGACGGCTGGTGCCCCTGCCCGATGGCCTGATGATGATGGTGCCCACCAAGATCCTGCCGTTGCTCACCACCAGCCTGCTCAGCTTCGGAACCAAGGTGCGCATGGGAATGGAGTTACTGCGCGCGCCCAAGCCGCCGGCCGGCGACGAATCGGTGGCGCAATTTGTGGAGGAGCACTACGGCGCCGAGGCGGTGGACTACCTGGCGGAGCCGCTGCTCTCGGGTATCTACGGCGGCAACCCGGCCGAGCTAAGCGTGACCAGCGTGCTGCCGCGCTTTGTGGAGCTGGCGTCGAAGTACGGAAGCCTGACCCGGGGTGTGTTGGCGGAGCGGGCCAAGGCGGTCCATTTGCGGGATGGAGCCCATCCTGCGCCGCTGTTCCGCACCTTGAAGGGCGGCTTACAGCAACTGGTGGACGGCGTGACGGCCGCCATTCAGGGCAAGACGGAGGTGCGAGCGGCGCGCGCGGAGACCGTGGAGCGCGCGGGCGCGGGCTTCCGGATCAAGCTGGGCGCGGGCTGGTTGGAGGCGGATCACCTGGTGGTGGCCTGCGAAGCGCACAACGCTGCGGCGCTCCTGGCCGGGGTGGATCGGCTCCTGGCGGAACTGTTGGGCACAGTGGCCTACAGTTCCTCGATGACCGTGGCGCTGGGCTTCGATGCCGCGGATTTGGCTCGGCCGCCCGAGGGCTTCGGCTTCCTGGTGCCCAAGAAGGAACGGCGCCGGCTGGTGGCATGTACCTGGGTGGGAACCAAATTCACCGACCGCGTGCCCGATGGAACGGTCGTAGCGCGCTGCTTTCTGGGGGGCATGGGCGATGCCGGCGTGCTGAACGAATCGGACGAAGCCATCGTGGCCGCCGTCACCGCGGAGTTACTGGAGATTGCAGGCATCGCGGCGCGTCCCAGGTTCAGCCGCATTTTCCGCTGGCCGCGATCGATGGCGCAGTACACCGTAGGCCATCCGCAGCGCCTGGCCGAAATGGAAGCGCGCGTGGCGGCGATTCCGGGCCTTCACTTGGCCGGCAATGCGTACCAGGGCATCGGGATTCCGGATTGTATCCGGATGGGAAAAGCCGCGGCGGAGCGTGTGCTGGCGGGGTGACCGCCCCACCATCATGCCGTTCTGGCCGGACGGGTGGACAGAGACAGTTTCGAAAATGATCGCGAGGGGAGCAACGGGAACAGATGGCGATCGAGATCGCGGCCGGCGCCTCACGCTAATTAAGGCGCCCCTGTGGGGCAGGTGGTCTCGGGAATCCGCGTTTCTCGGCCCGACCTACCGAGGCGCGGCGGTGTTCACGTCGGCGGGACTACACGTCAACTTGGATCAATCAGCGATTCGGATCGTAGATCGCCGCCCGGTCCATCGCGGGCTTGACGGCCAACGCCTTTACACCTATTACAATCCCGAGGAATGCCATCAGCGCGGCCAAAATCGTGTGCCCTTCGGCGATCCATACCGTCATGATCATTGCTAGCGCGCCAGTCGCCAGCCCTAACGCGCGAAGCCATGGTGCGAGCTTTCGCACCTCCCCACGAAGGAGTTCTGTGTCTATACTGCCCGCAGAGAGTAAGATGGCGGCCATCAGTGTTTGAATCGTGCAGCAGAGGAAGGTCGAGAAAAACAGCGCCAGGCTCCACTTTCCGCTTGTCACGTTTTTGAACCGCCACGCCAGATAGACGAGCAAGGCGGATCGCACACAGATCCCCATGTGGTGAATTTGCCAAAGCCGGTATAGTCTGGCGCCCGCCGATCCGAAGAGCTTCCCTATCAAGGCGGGCTGTTCTTCCGGTGTCGCGGCCGCCTGGCCGCCGAGCTGCGGCGCCCGCAATAGCTTGCGTGATCCGGAGTCCTCCCTTAGCTCCGCCAGCGCCAGCTTGATATCATCGGCGTGCTGCGCGCGGCGATCCGGGTCCTTGCGCAGGCAGCGCAAGATGATTTTATCGAGTTCAGCGGGCAGACCGGGCGCGACCTCGGCGAGCGGCGGCGGCTCCTTATGCAGGATTGCTGAAAGCGTCGAGATCTTGTTTACGCCTTCAAACGGCCGGCGGCCAGTGACCATTTCATACAGCACCGAGCCGAAAGAAAAAAGATCGGAACGCGCATCCAGCTTCTTGCCTTCGGCCTGCTCGGGAGACATGTAGGCGACGGTGCCGAGGATCGTGCCTTCCTCTGTCTGAACGTCTTCTCGAGCGGTCATCGTCGCCGTGCCGGCCTCAGAATCGATATCGGCAGCGGCAGTCAGCTTGGCCAGACCGAAATCCAGCAGTTTTACGCGACCGTCCCCGCTAACAATAATGTTGGCCGGCTTGAGATCGCGATGCACGATTCGGGCCGCGTGGGCGCGGGCGAGGGCGTCGGCAACCTGAATCGCATATTTTAGAGTTTCGCTCAGCGCCAAGCCGCGTTTGCCGATCAAACGGTCGAGCGTCTTGCCCTCGACGAACTCCATGGCGATGTAATCCGTGCCGCCGGAAGAGCCAATGTCATAGATATGGACGATGTTGGGATGATTCAGAGCCGAGGCGGCCTTCGCCTCCTGTTGGAAACGTCGCCTGCGCTCGGGGCTGGTGGTCGCATCTGCACGCAAGATCTTGATGGCTACCGGCCGGTCGAGATGCGTATCGAAGGCCCTGTAGACCACGCCCATTCCGCCTTCACCGAGCTTTGCTTCAATCCGGTAGTGACCAAGGACTTGGCCGATCATAGCCCATGTTAGGACCTCGCTCACAAGCGAGTCAACGAGTGGCAGCGCGGCTCAACTTGGTGGAAACGCGCGATTCGCCATATTGACCGACCCACCCGCGGCCGCCGGGCACAAGGAACCGCCGGCGACTACACGGCCAAGTGGATTGCTTCCGGATGGCCGACTTATACGGCCAATCTCTGCCCGATCCACCGGGGTGGGGCAGCCAGTCACTCAAGACGACGCACCACCATTCTGCACAGTGAAGGCGGGCGCTGCAAGAGGTTTTTGTGAGAACCTGGCTACCAACCTCAGGAGCCCGCCAGACGGGGCTTCGTGTGAGCTTTCACTGGTAACACAGATTGAACGAGAAGAAGAAAGGAGCACCTATCCATCGGGCTTTGAGCGCTTCGTCCGACGGACGACCTCAATGAAGGATTGGCCGTATTAAAACGACAATACGCTCGGTGCACACGTCGCGTTGTCTAAGAGCGCCCGGCCGGAGCACTTGTCGGTGGTGTTCTCAATGCCGAAGCGCCGCGAATCGCGCAGCACGTCATCGAGATACGATCGGCTCGCTTCGCCTTGACCCGGCCGCCGAAGTCGTCTGCCTGTTCCACTCTTTCTCGCGCGAGCAGCGTGTGCTTGATCTTCCGTCCCTCGCCGCGGCCGCTCGAAGCGCCGGTCACCGTGCCATTGAAGCTGTCCAAGGCCGACGCCGACTCCACCTGCGACCACCTGCGTGGTCAAGCCGGCGAAGCTGTACTGGTGCTAAGATCGAACCTCCGGGCGGGCGAGGGGCTGCTTCGAGATTCAATTTCGGATACCTTATTTGATGAGAGAATCGACCGGTTCCAGACGCGAGTAGGTTTTGGTGGCGAAAGGAGAGTAAATGTCGAAAGAAGAAAACGCAATTGGGCGACGTGCGCTTCTGGGCACGGGCGCGGCGGTCGCGGGGCTTAGCTTCTTGGCTGACCAGGAAGCGTATCCCCAGAATGTCAACCGGAATTCAATTCCGTCGGACTTGAAAATCACGGATATGCGCATCGCCGTTCTGAGAGGGCCGGGAGGCCAGGGGGGCGAGGGTCGGGGCGGACGCGGCGGCGGCAGGGCACCGCTGCCTCCTGCGACTCCCGGCGCGGGTGCGGCATCGGGCGGCGTGATCGTCGTCCGAATCGATACCAATCAGGGAATTTCGGGGTACGGCCAAACGATTGGGGACGGCCCCCAGCCGAACTACGTGCTGACGCATAAGGCCCGAGTGCTCGGCGAGAATCCCTGCAACGTTGACAAGATCTTCCGCAAGATCAAGATCCACGGCGCGTATAACCGCCGGGGCAGCGGCGTCAACGCGATTGAGAACGCGTTGTGGGATCTGGCCGGCAAAGCTTATGGCGTGCCGATCTATCAAATGCTTGGCGGGAAATTTCGCGACAAGGTCCGCTTGTACAGCGAGGGTGACCCGCGCTCGAACTCCATCGCAGACATCGCCGCCGATTATAAGGAGAGAGTCGCCGCGGGGTTTACGATGCTCAAGTATGATCTGGGCGTAGCTCGCATCCTCCAAGGCAAGCGGGGCACGATGTCCGCGCCGGCAGGCTACAACGGGGAACCGGGGGAGAACCCTGAGAACTACTATCAGGGATTCGAGCTCAGCGTCAAGGGAGCTGAACTCGTAGCCGACCATGTCGCTGCCATTAAGGAGGCCATGGGCGACGCCGCCGACGTTCCCATGGGTCACGACCATTTCGGACACCTCACCGTGAAAAGTTGCATCAAGCTGGCCAAGGCGATGGAGAGGGTCACCCCGTCTACGTTGGAAGACATGGTCCCGTGGTTCCGGGTGGAAGAGTGGAAGCTCATCGCCAATTCCGTCAATGTGCCCACCTTGACCGGCGAAGACGCCTACCTGGTGGAATCGCTCGAGCCGCTTTGCCAGGCGCGTGCAGTCGATTATATCCACCCGGATCACCTCGTGATCGGCGGCTGTCTCGAATTGAAGAAGACCGCCGACATGGCGGCCAAATATTCGGTGGGGATGATGGTCCACAGCAACGCTACGCCGATCGGCTACGCATGCGGCGTGCACGCGATAGCCGCCTGCCAAAACTTCCTCGCCATGGAGTGGCACCAGCCGCAGCCAGCCTGGCACAAAGACCTGACCGACAAAGGGGACCTGGTGGTTAAGGGTTACATTCCCGTTCCGACGGGGCCAGGCATGGGCATCAAAGTCAATGAAGAAGCGATGCGCCCCCTCTGCAGGCAGGGTGAGTTCTTCACCGATCCTACGACGTATTGGGATTCGCAGGTCGGCGGAGACAAGGCGTATAC
>Ga0075030_100001091_pt1 | contig 24316 bp, 14 predicted proteins | sample LitLauG_LLR_2012_FD_71393 | JGI IMG/M metagenome (GOLD analysis project Ga0075030, IMG submission 71393) | Freshwater sediment microbial communities from Pennsylvania, USA - Little Laurel Run_MetaG_LLR_2012 | ecosystem: Environmental > Aquatic > Freshwater > Creek > Sediment | place: USA...
AAATTCATCGGCGTTCGTGCCCAGCACCGGGAATCTGATCGCAGCGCAGCCCGACACGGGCTACGCGGACACGGGACCCGCGGGGAGCTATTACAAGATCTCGGCGGTGGACATTCACGGCAACGAGAGCGCTTTCTCTCTCTTCGCTCCGCCCAGCAACACCGGCGTGCCGGGCGGCGGCGCGGTGGCATTCGCGCTGGAAGGAGTGTGGCCGAACCCGGCGAGGGCGAGCGGGCTCAATGTCGCGTTCGCGCTCGCGAGCGATGCCTCAGCGCGACTCGAGCTGCTGGACACGAGCGGCCGGCGCGTAGTGACGCAGGAGGTGGGCGCGCTCGGGGCGGGAAGGCACGCGGTGAATCTGGCGCAGGGGCACAAGGTGGCGCCGGGTCTCTACTGGGTGCGGCTCACGCAAGGAGCGAATCAGCGCGTGACGCGCGCGGCGGTGCTGGAGTAGCGCGGCCACGCGGCACAAACCAAATTTGGCGAGCCTGTCATGATCGCTGGCCCGAAGAACGGGGACAGTCCTCCTAGCCATGGGAGCTTCCACCTCGCAACGCAATTCCGTACCGGGGGGGGCTACGCCGCTAGGGATCCCCGGCGCTCAAGGCAGGCAAGTGGTGTCGATTAGTGGACCGGCGGGCGGCAGGCCATGATTCATGGGCTGGGATTCCGAGCGCTGGCTCAGGTGATACTCGTGGCGGCGTCTTCATCCCAGCCCGCGTTCGTGGCCAATCATTCATCGCCGGTGGACCGTTCGTTCGCGGTGTGCGCATCCGAGTCGATTGGAGTCGACACGTCACTCGCGAACAACAGCGGAGACGTCCTTCTCGGAGAGGCCATTGGACAAACGTTTGTTGTAGTGGACACACTCCTATCCTCGTTGTCGGTCTGGAGAGTCGCCGACGAGTGCCAAAACTTCCTGATCGGGATCCATCTTTATATCACGAAGACCGATTCGGGTGGCACACCCGTAACCCCAGACATCGTCCTCGACGGACCCACCCTGGTAATCCCAAACGGGGACTGCATTCACCCCATCAAGTTCGAATGGAACTTCGATCCGCCCCTCGCGCTGCCGGGCCCAGGCACATACGCGTTCTTCTTGCAAGTGCCTTCATCCCAGTGTCCGTCCTACTTCAATTTACTTGCTCATACCGGGACGCCGGATGCGTATACCGGTGGTCACGGGTGGCTTACAGGACGGACCGATTTCTGCGATCTAGCGCAAGGTATTGTATCCGTGCCGGATGGCGATTACGTATTCACCGCGGTCTTTTGCAATATGCACGTGACGCCAACAGTTCACCGCAGTTGGGGTGATATCAAGGTGTTCTATAGATGATTCTCAGCGAGCCTACTTGAGCACGGTCATCTTGCGGGTGAGGCTCGCCCCGCCGGCTGTGAGGCGATACCAGTAGCAGCCCTCCCGACAGCCGTGCGCGTCAAACTCCACTTGGTGCTCGCCGGCGGGCTCGGCGGTTCGGTCGAGCAGCGCGGCGATGCGGCGGCCCGCGAGGTCGTAGACCATCAGGCTGACGACGGCATCCGCGGGGAGCGTAAAGTTGATCCGCGCGCGAACGCGAACCGGGTTCGGAACGGGCGACGCTAACATTAGCGTGCGGGGCTCGAAGGTCACCGGTACATCCAGCGCGGCAGTGTTGAAAGCCGCCAGGTAGTACTGAGTCTGCCCGCTCATACCGGTGAAGTCTCCGCCCGCGTAGACGGTTCCTCCTCCGCTCACCGCCAGGGCGCGGACGGTCACGTTCGCGCTCGGGTCCCAGGGAGACGCTGCGCCGGTCGTGGCATCCAGTGCTGATAGATACGCGCGCTGCTGTCCGGCAATCAATGAGAAGCCGCCACCGGCGTAGACCGTGCTTCCACTCTGCGCTAGCGCAAGGACGCCGCCGTTTGGGTTCGGGTTCCAGGCGGTGGCGACGCCATTGGTGGAATCCAGAGCGGCGATGTAGTTGCGTGAACGCCCGCCGATGCCAGCAAAGCCACCGCCTACATAAACCGCGCTCTTGCCCACCACCAAGGCATACACAGAGGGGGGATAGCCGCCGCTGACGCTCGGGTTCCAGTCGGTGGCGTTGCCAGAGGTCGCATCCAGCGCGGCGATCTCGTTCCGCGCTTGCCCGCCAATGCTGGTGAACACCCCGCCAACGTAGACCTTGTTCCCGCTCGTTGCCAGAACGAGGACGGAGTTGTTAGCACCAGGGTTCCAGCTGGTCGCAGCGCCTGACGTTGCGTCGAGCGCCGCGATTTCCAGGCGGGTCTGTCCTCCAATGCTGATGAACTCCCCGCCGGCGTAGACCGTGTTCCCGCTCACCGCAAGAGCGTCGACGTTGAGATTCGCGCTGCTGCCACCGCCCGCACTTGGGTTCCACGCGGTGGCGATGCCGGTAGTGGAATCCAGCGCGGCAATGTAGTTGCGCCCTTGCCCGCCGACGTGGGTGAAGTACCCGCCAGCGTAGACCGTGGTCCCAGCCACCGCGAGGGCAAGGACGCTGCTGTTCGGGCTGGGGTTCCAGTCGGTGGCGACGCCCGTGGCGGCGTCGAGTGCCGCGATGTAGTTGCGCTGCCGCCCGCCGATGCTGATGAAGCCCCCGCCAACGTAGACCGCGCCCGCGTCCACCGCCACGGCACTGACATCGCCACCGACGCCGGGGTTCCATGCGGTAGCGGTGCCAGCGGCTGCATCCAGCGCCGCGACGAAGGGCCGCGCCTGCCCGCCGATGCTGGTGAACTCCCCCCCGGCGTAAACGGTGCCTCCGCTCACCGCCAGAGCGTCGATATACGGGTGAACGCCGCCGTGGGCGCTCGGATCCCACGACGTGGCAGTGCCCGTCGTGGCATCCAACGCTGCGATACCGCTGCGTGCCTGCCCGCCGATGTTGGTGAAGTAACCACCCGCGTATACCGTGCTCCCCACCACGGCCAGGGCGTAGACATCGTAATTGGCGCTCGGGTTCCAGTTGGTGGCAGCGCCGGTCGTGGCATCCAGCGCGGCGATGTAATTGCGCGCCTGCCCGCCGATGCTACTGAAATTTCCTCCTGCGTAGATGGTGCTCCCGCTTACCACCAGGACGCCGACGTAGGGCTGGTAGCTGCCGCCCGCGTTTGGGTCCCACCCGGTAGCAGCGCCCGTCGTGGCATCCAGCGCGCCGATGAGATTGCGCGGCTGCCCGCCAATGTTGGCGAATAGACCGCCTGCGTAGACCGTCCCTCCGCTCACCGCCAGCGCAAAGACCGTGCTGTCCGCGTCGGGGGCCCAAGCGGTGGCCGTGCCGGTGGTGGCATCCAATGCGGCGATGTAGTTGCGCGACTGCCCCCCAATGTTGGTGAATTGACCGCCAACGTAGACCGTGTTCCCACTCATCGCGATGGCGTGGACGCTCGCGTTCGCGTTGGGATTCCAGGCGGCAACGCTGCCATCGGCTAGAACGTGGGCGAGGCCGCTGCGCACCAGGCCGCCAACCGACCCAAATCCGCCGCCGATGAACCAGCCGCCGGATCCGTCGGAAATCACGGTGTTGATCGCGCCCACCACCTTTGGGAACGGTCCTGCGAGCTCGGCGGTAGCCGCGCTCAGCGGTGCACCGCTACCATTCGGCGGCCCGACGTAAGTGAAATCACCACTGATGTAGATGATGTTCCCGTCAGGCACTATCGCGTGAACGGCGCCATTCGTTACCCAAAAATTAGGATTCAAGGCTTGCGCCGCAACCGGCGGTGTCCACATCGCCAGCGTGGCCGCGATCGCCCATGCCAGCACATGTCGCCACTTGCGAATGATGTCGGAGGCGGGGTAGTGCAATCGCGCAGCTCGCGCTTCAATGCCGTCAGGAATTATCGCCGGTCGCATGTCGGTCTCCGGTCTTGCCGCAGGCGTCGCTGCAGTCCGCTCCGGGGAGGGTGGAGTGCGGGACGGACCAATTGCCTGCTGGAGTGACGCGCTATCAGTGACCTACACCCTACCGCTCCGCGAGTTCCCCCCCTCCCCGCACACGGCACCCGTCCCGAAGGGACTGCGTTCACGGACCGGGGACTAACCGCTGGCTGGGCCGACGTATGCGACGCGCAAGGTAATCGAGCTTGTATTCCCCCTCGATTCGCCCATGCTCGCTAGCTGGAGTTCGGGCCGCAATACTCGTCATGTCGAGGAGTGCCATGCCCATCGGGAGCCGGTCGTTGCTCACCGTGCTGCGCTTCTTAGCCGCGGTGACGGTCGCGGTGCACCGATCCGAGGCTCTCGCCGCATCTGTCACATGGATCCCAAACGGCCTACCCGTCGGTCCAGCTGACAGCACCCAGCAGACTCCCGTGATCGCTTCCGATGGAAACGGTGGCGCGTTCATCGTATGGGAGGACTGGCGGAGCGGACAGAACACGCACACGTTCGCTCAACATCTCACGTCTACAGGTGAGCCGGCGTCGGGGTGGTCAGTGGGTGGCAGGCAGGTTTCCTTTGATGGATACCGTGATCATCCTGTGGTGATCGCTGACGGGAGCGACGGCGCATACATCTCCGACGACGGTACTGCCACGTTCGGCGTCGGAGGCTTCGGCGTAGATCGCGCATATCATATCGGGAGCGATGGCAATCCTGCGGGAGGCTGGCCGGCGGTTGGGGTGACGGCAACCGGCGACCCTTACGGGACCCCGGGAGGAGTGCACGGCGACTATCTACCGTCCATGGCAGCCGATGGCGTTGGAGCTGTCTACCTCTCGTGGACCTACCGGGACCGGTTCAGCGAGAACGTCAAGCTCATTCGCTTCATGCCCGACGGCACGAACGCATCGGGGTGGCCGCCCGGGGGCGCGTACGCAGCGATGAAGTTCACGTTTGATCAGGCACCTGTCACGAGCTGCCCGGACGGATCGGGCGGTGTGTATCTTGCTTGGTCGGAATTCTCTGCCTACATCTACGTCACTCGCTTCAGCGCCAGTGGAGTGGTGCCGCTCGGATGGCCGGTCCGTGTCGCGCCAAACACGGTGTACCAAGCCGCCCCGGGTGTGGTGCCGGATGGAACCGGTGGGGTCATCGTTGCGTGGCAGGATCGCCGCAACGGTGCGTTCGAGCAGCCTTACGCGCAGCATATCCTCGCGGACGGAAGCTCCGCTGCGGGCTGGCCGACTGATGGCCTGGCGCTCTCGGCCGCGGCGAGCGATGCGGGCATTCATCGCGACGCCAACTTCGATGCATCGGCTTTCCGGTACACATCCATCGCTGAAGATGGTTCCGGTGGGGCATTCATTACCTGGACCGATTACCGCGACAGCACGGGGACGGGACAGGGCGACATCTATCTCCAGCACGTCGGAGGCAGCGGAGCGATCCCGCCGGGCTGGCCGATCAATGGCGTTGGGGTGTGCACTGCGCCCGGTGATCAGGAGCTTCCAACCATTGCATCGGACGGCTCGGGTGGGGCATTCGTCACGTGGCAAGATCGGCGCGGAGGTTTGGACTATGACATCTACGCTCAGCGACTCATGGGCTCGGGAGCGATTGCTGATGGCTGGCCCGCGAATGGCCTCGCGCTATGTACCGCGCCCGGGGACCAAACGGCACCGGTCCTGACCGCCGCGAACACTGGGGATGCGATATTCGCCTGGGCGGACGCGCGGTCGGGGATCCCCCAAATTTACGCGACGCGAGTTTCAGCCAGCGGGGGTGTCACCGGGGTCGTCACCTCCGAGCGCGCCACATTTGGGCTCGAGGGACTCTCTCCCAATCCCGCCCGCGGGACGGTGGCGATCGCGTTCACGCTCCCAGACGACCATCCCGCCACCCTGGAAGTACTGGACGTGAGCGGGCGGCGCGTGGCGGCGCGCGCCGTGGGGTCGCTGGGTGCGGGGCGCCACGTCCTGCGGCTCGCGGAGCCGACACTGAATCCCGGCCTCTACTTCGTCCGGCTAGTGCGTGGCGGGCGAGCCCTCACATCACGGTTCAGCATCGTACGCTGAATCCGATCCGCGACCACAGAAAGGAAAGAAGATGAGAAAGGGACTCGCAAGAATAGGCCTCGCCGCCAAGCTCGTTGGCGCGCTGGTGCTCGTGAGCGCCTTGGCGCTCGTGGGCGCTCCATCGGCGAGCGCGCAGGCGCCCCAGCAGAAGCCCAACATCGTCTTCATCCTCGCGGACAACCTCGGCTACGGCGAGCTGGGCTGCTATGGCGGCGGCATTCTGCGCGGCGCGCCGACTCCCCGCATTGACGAGCTGGCCGCGCAAGGCACGCGCCTGCTCAATTTCAATGTCGAGGCGCAGTGCACGCCCTCGCGCTCGGCCCTCATGACCGGCCGCTTCTCGATTCGCTCCGGAACCTACGAAGTGCCCATCGGCGGCGTCCCGGATGGCTTGACGCAATGGGAAGTCACCATCGCCGAGCTGCTGTCGGCGCGGGGGTACGCCACCGGGATGTGGGGCAAGTGGCACCTCGGCAGCGCCGAAGACCGGTTGCCGACGCATCAGGGATTCGATGAGTGGTACGGCATCCCGCGCACCTACGACGAGGCCATGTGGCCGTCGTTCAACCAAACCAACAGCGCGTGGCCATCCGTCGGCTCCAAGCAGGGGTGGGACCCGAAGGAGGTTGCCGCCGAGCCCATCTATGAGGCTCGCAAGGGCGAGAAGGCCCGGGTCGTGGGAACGCTCGACATCGAGAAGCGGCGAACGATGGAGGCGGAGATCACGAGCCGCGCGGTGGATTTCATCCAGCGAAACGCGAAGGCCGGAAAACCGTTCTTTGCCTACGTGGCTTCTTCGATGGTTCACATGCCGACGCTGCCCAACCCCGAATTCGCCGGCAAGACCGGCAACGGCGATTGGGCGGACTGCCTTGCCGAGATGGATTACCGCACGGGGCAGATTCTCGATGCCATCCAGTCGGCCGGCATCGAGGACAACACGCTGGTCATCTTCACGAGCGACAATGGCCCCGAGGCCACGCATCCGTGGGAGGGCGACAGCGGCCCCTGGCGGGGCACCTATTTCACCGCGATGGAGGCCTCGTTGCGGGCGCCGTTCATCATCCGTTGGCCGGGCAAGGTGCCAGCCGGCCGCGTGAGCAATGAGATCGTGCACATCGTGGACTGCTTCACGACGCTCGCGCACGTCGGTGGGGCCCAAGTGCCGAAGGATCGTCCGATCGATGGCGTGGACCAGCTGGATTTCTTACTTGGCAAGCAGGAGAACTCCAATCGCGACGGCTTCCCTGCCTATGTGGCCGACCGGCTCTCTGCCGTCAAGTGGCGGAATTGGAAGATGCATTTCATCTGGCAGGAGAACATGTACGACACGCCGCAGAGGCTCCCATTGCCCAAGCTCGTCAACCTGCTCACGGACTTGAAAGAAGAGCGCGACGTGGGCGCTGAGAACTCGTGGGTCGCCGAGCCGATGATCAAGATCGTGAGCGACTTTGAGGCCAGCCTGAAGAAATATCCGCCGATCAAAGTCGGCACGCCTGACCCGTACGTTCCGACGAAGTAGCTCGTGAGAACGACACGGAGGCGCCCGAGAACCGGTCGCTGGTTGATCTTGATCACCGCCGGGCTGATCGCGAACTTGGGAGCCACGAGCGCCCTCGCGCAGCAGAACTTTGTTCCCGGCTTTGCCGGCCTCAAGGTGGGCACGCAGCCTCCGCCCGGAATCTACGCGGCCATCGCAGGTTGGGGATACAGCGCCAGCACGGTGGTCGATCGAAATGGCGATTCGCACTCGATCAACAACGGCGGGCTCGACGCAAACGTGCTCGGCGTTTCGCTCTCGATGGTGACCAAGTGGAAACTGCTTGGCGGGAATTATGGTTTTGCGGCGCTCGCGTCATGGGTCAACTCGCGAGTAGAGATACCGAGCATCGGTGTAAGCAACGGTGGCAAGTGGGGGCTGACGTCCACCTATCTGCAGCCGATCAGCCTCGGATGGTCCACGCCGCGAGCGGACTACCTCGCCGGCTACGCGATCTATCTCCCGACTGGAGCGTGGACGTTCCGCGGGAGCAACAATTTTGGACTTGGAATGTACACGCAGGAGTTCTCTGGGGGGTCGACCTTCTATCTTGACGCCAAGAAGAGCACCCACCTGGCGTTGGAGTTGGTCTACGACATCAACAGTCGCAAGCAGGGCACGACTTACACGCAGAGTGACCCGCTCACCCTGCAGGGCGGGCTCGGCCACAACTACGGCGATGCGAAGAAATTGTCGAGCGGCTGGTTTGGAGTTGCCGGCTTCGGGCAATGGACGGTGAATCCCACGAGCTACGGCACGAGCCTGGGCACCATCAACGGCCCCTACCCTCGGAGTTACGGGCTCGGGCCGGAGTTCGTCACGATCCAGGGCGCGCTCACCCTGCGCTACGAGTGGGAGTTCGGCTCGAGGAGCGCGTTGCAGGGACCGCTCTGGGCGGTGTTCTTCGCTGCGCCTATTTGAAGTCGGGTTGGAAAGCAGGCGTTGAACCGCGCCGCGTGCCCGGAGATCTCCAGACGTGAGTTGCGGGGCCCGCTCCCCATATTGCGCGCAGTGATTGCGTCAAGCGGCCATCACTCTCCAATGTACTGAAATGGTCCGCTCTTCATCATTCTTTGACACGCTGAGGCGACGAGAGCATGCTCCGGCCCTTCCGCCTCCCTCGCCGCGACCCGTCGCCAACGCGCAAATGTCGGGCCAGTGGAACGGTCAAAGTAGGGCGGCGGGCGCAGGTTCAGCCGGCGACTCGCGATCGCGCTCCGATGTGCAGCATTCATTCGGTCGATCCGTGGAGGTGTCTGTGAACATGGTCGCAAACTTGAGTGAGAGCCTCGCGCAGGTGATGTCACGAGTTTGGTGGACGCTGTTGCTGAGAGGTCTCGCGGCCGTTGCGTTCGGCGTGCTGGTAATGACGCGACCCGGCATTACGCTTGCGGCGCTGATTCTGTTCTTCGGCGTGTACATGGTGATCAACGGAGTGCTAGGCGCCTTCTCTGCGCTCTTCGGGAAACCGGATGGGGAGAACCGCTGGTTGTTGCTGGGGGCGGCAGCGATTTCCTTCGTCATCGGACTGCTCACACTCTTTGCGCCTGGCCTGACCGCCTTCGCGCTGCTGTTCTACATCGCGCTCTGGGCGATTTCAACCGGAGCGCTCGAGGTGGCGGCCGCCATCCGACTCCGCAAGGAGATTCATGGTGAATGGATGTTGGCGCTCGCGGGTATCGCCTCGATGGGATTCGGCATGTTCCTGATCGCGCGGCCCGGCGCGGGCGCGCTGGCCGTGCTGTCGCTGCTTGCGTTCTTCGCCATCCTGTTCGGCCTTCTATACGTCTTGCTCGCTTTCAAGGTGAGAGGCATCGCGCGCACGCAGGGTGCGCATGCCGGCTGACCTGAATTAGACGGCTCCCCAAGATCTCGGAGCGGCCCCTGGGATCGGCTCACCGACCATCGCTGGCCCCTTCCCCGAGCGTCGTGCTGCGTGCTTTATCTGCGCCGTACTGCTACAGCCGCCGTCGCCCGGGCGAGCCAGGCGAACCTAACTGAAGCCGCAACGGCTGCACGAGGTGCAACTGTGCGAAGTGTTACGGCGCGGCCTTCTCCTGGTACGCCCTGATGAAGCGTCCAAGGAACCAAAGTAACCTCGCGTTCGCCAGATTCAGGCGAAGCGATTTTCGCGAGCGTGCTTCGCGGAGTCATCGCCGCCGGGAATTGGAGGTGGGCAAATGACGCGACTTCACGGGGGATACACGACCGCAGCTTTGCTCCAGTCGTTGATCTTCACGGTGTCGGTGGCCTCCGCTCAGGCCCAGATCGACAGCACTGGCACCTACGGCAGCTACATCCCGAACGCGGGATTCAAGGTGACCAGCACCGCTAAGGGCGATCTCAACATCCGTATTTTCGCCTATGTCCGGTATCTTAACCAGAACGGCCTCGACGCGACCTATACGGACTCGTTCGGGAAGACCACGAACGTACAGCGTCGCCAGGACATCATGTTCCAGAAGGTGCTTATATACTTCCAAGGCTGGTTGATCGATCCGAAGTTCAAGTACCTGACCTACATCTGGACCGCCAACACCAGCCAGGGACAGGGCGCGCAGGTCATCGTGGCCGGCAGCCTGAACTACGTCTTCCGCAAGGAGTTCCTGCTGGGTGGCGGTGTCGACGGCCTGCCGGGAGTGAGGACAACGGAAGGGAACTTCCCCTATTGGTTGACCGTGGACAATCGGCCGATCGCCGACGAGTTCTTCCGCCCGTCTTACACCATGGGAGTCTGGGTGAGGGGTACGCTCTTCGATCGTCTCACGTACCGCGCGATGCTGGGCAATAATCTGAGCCAGCTCGGGATCGACGCAGGCCAACTCGACAACAAGCTGAACACGACGTCGCTGGCGCTGATCTGGCTCCCGACGACCGGCGAATTCGGGACCAACGGCGGCTTCGGGGACTTCGACGTGCACAAGAATGTGGCGACCCGCCTCGCGGCGCACTACACCAGCAGCACCGAGAACCGCCAGGCCGCGCCGACCTCGGACGCGTTCGCGAACGTCCAGATCCGGCTCTCGGACGGCAACTCGATCTTCGCCCCAAATCTCTTCGGCCCCGGTATCCAGCTGAACGACGCCGACTACCACATGTTCGCCTCCGATGGCGGCGTCAAGTACCTCGGCATCTCGCTCGACGGCGAGTTCTACTGGCGACGGATCGACGCAATGAAAGGTCCGGGCGTCGAAACTCTGACCTTTAGCAAGCTCGATGACCACGGGTTCCAGATGCAGACCTCGGCGATGCTGGTGCCCAAGATTCTGCAGGGCTACGGCGCGCTGTCGAAGATCTATGGTCAGTACGGGAACCCCTGGGACCTGCGATTCGGCATCAACTGGTTCCCGTGGAAGAACTACGTCGGGCGTTGGAATACCGAGGTGTTGCACACCGAGCGCAGCCCGGTGGGCGGCTTCAGCCTTCCCTACGTCGTCGGTGGCACCGGGGATATCTTCTACACGAGCATGCAGATCAACTTCTGACGGCGGAGCGGGAATGGCGCACGGCCCGACGGGTCCGGGATCGAGCGCCGGTCCACGAGCCGCGGGCGGAAGCCGAGCTACCAGCGGCCCCATGAGGTAGCGCCTCGTGGGGCGAGTTGTTTTGAGTGGACCGAACGGGACGCAATACCCCTTGAGAGGACTCTGATGGGGTAGCCAAAGGGTATCCAAGCCGGCTGGGCGAGCAAGCGATCGGGTCGCTGCGGTTCCCCAGTCAATCCCGCTGAGTTACATTGCGCGTATGCCGCTACAGTCCGGCACTCGCCTCGGCCCGTACGAGGTCACCAATCTCCTGGGCGTGGGGGGAATGGGCGAAGTTTACCGCGCTCGCGATTCCCGGCTCGGGCGCGACATCGCCATCAAGTTGCTGCCGGCCCATCTCGCCGGCACGCCCGAGCTGCGTCAGCGCTTCGAGCGCGAGGCGCGCGCAGTCTCGAGTCTGAATCATCCCCACATCTGCACGCTCCACGATGTCGGCCACCAGGACGGCGTGGACTTCTTGGTAATGGAGCTGGTAGAGGGCGAGACATTGGCGGTTAGGATCGCGCGTGGCCCACTGCCCACCGATCTGCTTATGAAAACAGCGATCGAGGTGGTCGACGCGCTGGACACGGCGCACCGCAGCGGGATCGTTCACCGGGATCTCAAGCCCGGGAACATCATGCTCACCAAGTCCGGCGCCAAGTTGATGGACTTCGGCTTGGCGAAGTTGGCGGGGCCGGGGGCCCACGGACTGCTCAGCCAGGAGGGCGAATCGCTGGCAAGCACGCTCACCGAAAGCGGGGAGATTCTCGGCACGGCCGGCTACCTTGCCCCTGAGCAAGCCCGCGGGGACAAGGCTGACCACCGCTCCGATCTGTTCGCCTTCGGGGCGATTCTGTTCGAGATGGTCACGGGGCGTCGCGCGTTCAAGAGGGACTCAGCGGTTGCCACTCTTTACGCCATCCTGAACGAAGATCCGCCACCGGTTGAGAGCCTGGTACCTGAAGCGCCATTCGGGCTCGGGCGCACGGTTCGCGTGTGCCTTGCGAAGAATCCGGACGATCGGTGGCAGAGCGCCCGCGATCTCGCGCGCGAGCTCCGCTGGCTCGCGCAGGACTCCACCCAGATCAAGGGCCCGGCCGACTCGCGACCGCGCCAGGCGTGTCGGGCGCGAAAGGCTCGCGTGGGCCGTCGCGGCGGTGCTCATGGCGGCGGGCAGCGTGTTCCTCTTTCGTGGAGATCGATCTGGAATTTGGACTCGCGTCGTCGCTTCAATCGCCGCGCCGGGGCAGGCGAGCCTCAGCTTGCGCAGCGGTCCCATGGCACTGTCCGAGGACGGACGTCAGCTCGCGTTTGTCGCCGGGGACTCGACGGGTAGTACGTTGATCTGGGTGCGCGCACTCGACGAAGCGGAGCCCCGCGCTCTTCAGGGCACCGAAGGTGCTACGTGCCCGTTCTGGTCCCCGGATGGGCACTCCCTCGGCTTCTTCGCGGAGGGAAAGCTCAAGAGAATCGATGTTACTGGAGGCCCACCGCAGGTGCTGGCTGACTCGCCATTTGGCCTGGGTGGTGCGTGGAGCCGCGATGGGATCATTTTGTTCTCGCCTGACAACCCCAGTTCGATCATGCGCGTGGCCGCGAGCGGGGGCGCCCCCGCGCCCACGACAGGTTTGTCGAAGAGTGAGCCGCGCACGGGACACTCATGGCCGGCCTTTCTTCCCGACGGCCGCCACTTTCTATACGCGTCGTTCGCGATTTCTGAGGCGGTGACTCCACTCGACGGCATTTATGTGGGCGCCATCGATCGCAAGCAGAATGCACGGCTTCTGCTCCCTGCGGCCCAGAATGCAGTCTACGCGAGGCCGGGCCGGCTGGTTTTTTGGCGCGAGGGGGCGCTATGGGCCCAACCCTTCGACGAGCGGCATCTGCGCATGACCGGCGAAGCGGTCCGAGTGGCGGATCATGTCACGATCGACCCCGAGCTGGGCTGCGGGCTGTTCTCGGCTTCGCAGACCGCCACGCTGGCCTACCAGCAAGGCGGAAGCCCTCAGCTTTCCGAGTTGGCCTGGGTTGACCGCGCCGGCAAGACGATCGCCACGATCGCTGCACCGGCCCTTTACTACTCGCCGCGACTCTCCCACGATGGTCGGCGCGTCGCGGTGGACCGCAGCGACCCCGTCTCCGGGCAATGCGACATCTGGATCTTCGACCTCGCTCGCGGAGTATCGGATCGCATCACGTTTGATCCCGCCAACGAGTCCTCTCCAGACTGGTCTGCCGACGACAGTCGCGTGTTTTGGGTGTCTAGTGTAGGGGCCAAGGGCGGTGGGGACATTCACTCGAAGTCAGTCTCCGGAGCCGGGCACGAGGAAACGGTGTTCGCAAGCGATGGATGGGCCATGCCGCTCGACTGCTCACGCGATGGCAAATTCCTCGTCTTCGCAGCCGAAGACTCTGCGGCGGGAACCGTCGCAGACTTGAGGCTGCTTTCGCTGGGTGACCTCCGGGCATCCACGTGGCTCGCCACGCCGTTTGATGAAAGGAATGCGAGATTCTCGCCCGATGGTCGGTGGATCGCCTACCAGTCAGACGAATCCGGGCGGCCGGAGGTCTATGTGCAAAGGTTCCCGCAGGGAGGGGACAGGTGGAGGGTTTCGACCGTTGGCGGGACATCGCCGCTATGGCGCGGCGATGGCCATGAGCTCTTCTATCTCTCGCAGGACCGGCGCGTAATGAGTGTTGCGTTCCGTACAAAGCCCACCGTCGAGATCGGTGCGCCGGCGCCGCTCTTCCAAACTGACCAGAGAACGACCATGCCCGTGACCCAATACGACGTCACAGCCGACGGGCAGCGATTCGTGATCAATCGGATGCTCCGCGCACAAGTCCCAACCATGATTACGCTCGATCAAAACTGGAGTCCGAATCAATGAGCGGGGTTTACGGGAAATAGCGAGGCCGTGCCGAAAGGGCTACTGGTGCGCCGCAGGCCCAGAATCAGGAAGTCAACGACTTCCGCCGGACCGGCGAGCGTCCCGAAAGGACGCCCCACCTTTGGCGATGCGAACGACGGTCGCGGAGGCACAACGATGAGCACCGGGACTCCGACCGAGCCGCAAGGCGGCATGTCGCCGGTACTCAAGGCGCGCATCGCCGGCATCTTCTACCTGCTCACCTTCGTGACGGGATTCGCGGCGATGGCCATGGCGGGCTGGGCCATTGCCAACATGATCTCGACGGTGTGCTACGTGTTTGTCACCGTGCTTTTCTACGGCCTCTTCAAGCCGGTGAGCGCCATCCTCTCCCTGATTGCTGCGCTGTTCAGCCTAGCGGGCTGCGCGCTTACCTTCCTCAATGCGTTCCACGTTCTGCCGTTCAACCTCAATCCTCTCGCCGTATTCGGTGTGTACTGCGTCCTGATTGGATGGCTCATCGTCCGCTCGACGTTCCTGCCGCGATTCCTCGGCATGCTGATGGCGATCGGCGGCCTCGGCTGGCTGACCTTCGCCTCCCCGTCGGCGAAACACTTGATTCCCTACAACATGATCCCGGGAATCCTGGCCGAGGGCGCGCTCACCGTTTGGCTCCTGATCAAGGGGGTCAGCGCGGCACGCTGGCACGAGATGTCGCGGACAGGCGCGTGAAGGCCCCCGCGGAACCCGCATCCGCTTGCGCCCGGATCTGTGGGAGCCCGCTGCTCGAGCCGAAACGAAGGGGTTTGGAATCAGATGAGAACTAGAAACCAAGTAGGTCTTTGGCTCGCCCTTGGAGCCGGAGTCGGTGCCGCTATGGGATCAGCGACCGGAAGAATGGGCCTTTGGCTTGCCGTTGGACTCGCTGTGGGCTTGGCGCTGGGAGTAGCGATTTCCCGAAGGAAGTGAGTTGGGAGCATCTGAGGGAAGCCCCGAGCTCTCCTCACCGCCTGGGCAATTCGAACCGGGCAGGCGCCCCCCGGCTTTGACCAATCGAACTCTTGCCACTGCGCTCGAGGGGCGGTTGGAGGTCGTCGTCGGATTCAAACAGATCCCTTGCGGGTCGTTCCGGGCGGCGCGACCATTGTGATCTGCTGAGCGGGGCCCCGGCAGCGCGCGAGGGCGATGTCCGACCGCACGGCTTCCATCGGAGGATCGCACAATGCGCCGGGATCGCCTCTTGCCAGCCTTCGTGGTGCTTTGTCTCTCGATCCCGCTCGTCGCTGCCGCCAACGTGCGTGTGGTCGCGTTGCAGGGCGATCCCGCGCCCGGCGTTCCCGCCGCCACGTTCACGGGCTTTCCAGGATCATTGTCCCAAGGCTGGAACACACCGCCGATCTGCGACTCTCTCGGCCACTGCACGTTCTACGCGACCACGTCGTCCGGTGTCGCGGGGTTGTGGTCCGACATGACCGGCACGCTCGCTCCGGTCGTGCTCGTGGGTGACGTGCTGCCCGGAGCATCGGGTCCCGACACTCTGCTGTACGTCGGCCCGTACCTGATGAGCGATCACCAGCAGGTGGTGTTCTACGGCATCGCGAAGCACGGCGCCACCACCTACGGCCTGTGGTACAAGGACGGCTCGGGACTCACGCTCGCCGCGGAATCCGGCGAGATCGCGCCGTGGACGGGGACGACGCAGATGTGGGATCTCACGCTAACGACGTTCAAGCCCCTCAACCTCGCGGCCGGCCCGATTGCACTCAACGCAAGCGGCCGGCTCGCGCTCCAGAATGTCGTGAACCCCAGCGGGGCCAATGGCCTCTGGACCTTCGACCCGCCGCCGGTCGTCAACCGATATCTGTGCGCGCAAACCGCGTTCGTCCCCGGCTTCGCGAGTTTCAACGCATTAGGGCCAGTGTCGATGAATGCGACCTCCATGCTCGCCCAGCTGAACTCGTGGTACGCCGGCTCGGGATCGGCGCACAACGGCGTTTACCAGGGTGCCTGCGCCCTGCTCGGCGCGGTGCTGGCCGACGGGGACCTCGCACCGGCGGTCGACGGCATCCCGGGCACCGCGAACATCACCAGCATCGGCTTCAATTTCCCGCCCGACATCAACGCCTCGAACTCGGTCGCGTTCACCTCGTGGTTGGTGAACGGCGGCGTGACGAGCGCGAACAATACTGTGGCGTGGCTCCACGACACCGGCGGTTACCACGCGGTGCTGCGCATGGGTGGCACTGCGCCAGAGCTGTCGGGGGGCGAGACGCTCACGCCGAACACTGAGGGCAGCTACGTATCCGCGGACGAGCCCCAACTGCTCTCCGACGCAGGCTCCGTGGTGCTCGACGCCACGGTCCAGCCTTCGAACACTGCGGCGGTCATGATCCGGCGCACGGACGGCACGCTCCACGTGCTCGCGCGGGACTTGGCCCCGGCCCCCGGCCTCGTGAACCGCTCGTTCGTGATCTACTTCAACCAGCGTGGGAGCACCGGGTTCTCACTGAACCACTCGGGCCAGGTGCTGCTGGAGACGTCGACGCGCAATCCGCTCGATCCGTACAACACCTCGGACTTCCGCGTCACCGTCTTCACCACCGATGCGACCGGGACGCTCACTCCGGTCGTCGTCGACCAGTCCACCTACACCGTGCGGACCGGGCTGACGGGAGTGTTGGGGTTGAACACGGTGAACTCGCCGCCGCTGGCGTCCAACGGCACCGACGGCCGCGCGCACGACTTCTCGAACAAGGGCGAGTACTTCTTCATCGCGACATTCACTCCTGGCGGCGGCTCCCCACTCTCCGGCGTGTTCGCGGGCGGGGGGCCCGACCTGAGCCTCCTCGGCGTGACTCCGGGCGCAGTGAGTCAGACCCGTCTCGCGGCGGTCGCCCCGAATCCCTTCTCGCTCGGGACGCGCGTCGCATTCGATCTTGCGCAACGCGGACACGTCGTCGTCGAGGTGTTCGATCTCGCCGGTCGCCGCGTCAAGACGCTTCGGGACGAGCTGCTCTCGCCGGGGCACTATGAGGACCGGTGGCAGGGCGACGACGATTCGGGGCGGACGGTCAAACATGGCGTGTATTTCGTGCGACTGACGGCGGCCGACACGGACATCGCACGGCGGGTGGTACTGCTGAGATAACGGCGCGGAACGGCCGGATCCTGGGTCACTCTTCGATCGTGACGACGCAACGCTACGCGCGGATCAGCGATGATCTGGTGATGCGTGAGACGCGGCGGTTGGAGGGACAAGGAGTAGCCAAAGGGGTAGCCAAGGCGGGTTCCGAAGGTTGCGGATAGCAGTACAACCTGATAGAAAACATCGCCTTGGAGAGGTGGCCGAGTGGCTGAAGGTGGCGGTCTCGAAATCACGAGCAGGCACTAATCACACAATTCCGATCCGCTACCAGTAAGGGCGTCGCCAGGCTGTAAACACAAGGGCCGGAGGGACGTAGGAACCTCTCCGGCCCTTTGCTACGCTCGCGCTGGAGAAGCGCTGGGAGCGGGTTGGAGCGGGGATGCTGTAGCCGGATCTGTAGCCGGTGAAATCGGGAGGGCGGGGGTATGCTTAGGGGCAAGGTGGTCGCAATCGGATAGGAGCCGCGTGGGTTCGAAACAGCCGAAGAGTCTAGTTCTTGCGTGCATCGTCGCGATGCTGTCCGTTGCATGCGGCAAGTACGCTTGCCAAGCGCAGGCCGCCCCGCCCTGTCAGCCTATGAATGTTGTGATCGACGGGGCGCCGGCCGACACCCTTGCGCTGGCGTTCCAGGGTCACGGTTACGGACAAGTCATCACGGCCTCAGACACAGTCATATCGTCGATTCGCTTTGAAATGCCGCCCGAGTTGGCGAGTTTTGCCCAGGCGATTCTTTATGTCATGGATGTGGACTCAAGTGGAAGGCCGAATGTGCTGGAATTGCCTGTCTATACGAGTCAGATCATCCCTCCCCCGGCCTACACCGGGCAGGACCCTCAACCGCTGGTGTTCTCTTTCGAACCTCCGATGGTTTTGCCGAGGCTTGCACGCTACTTCTTTGACGTGAACGAGAACGGTTGCCTAGGTGTCATCAAGCTGCTTGGGAATCGAATGAACATTTACCCCGGGGGTGGAGCCTGGATGACTGCACTCTCAGACTGCGATGGGAGTGGCCCCGGCCCGCTCACCGCTACCGTAGACCCGCAACTCGACCTGCTCTGCGATATTACGTATTGCGCGTCTGAGATCGTGACCTCTGCGCGGACACGAACCTGGGGACAGTTAAAGATTCTCTATCGGTGATATGGAGTGACCAGCTGTCAACAGCGACTACCTTCGTTCTCGGGGGTGGTCGTTGTGTTGTGGATCGAAGCGAAGGACGACCACCGGACCCGGATCGTGCCTTGCCCTCGATGGCGCGTCGCAATAGCGCGGGGCGGCCACTCGCTCACCGTGCGTGGTCGCTGTCCAATGCCGCGACGGGTGTCCCGAAAGGGCGTTACTCAGGGGCGCTGCAACCCTCAAGATCCGTCGGAATTTCCGAAGGCGAGCTGCCTGCCCACAAAGGACTTCCTTTCGGGACCCTCGGGGCTTCCCTCAGGTGCTCCGAACTCATCGCACTTTACGACGTACACCTCGCTCTACGGGCGCGACCCGAGTGCCGTCGACAAGCGCAGGATGACGTTCCGCCCGGGGGCAATCGCATACGACTTGTGAATGTCGAGGAAGCTCACGTAGTGTCGATCGAACAAATTCGTGATCTGCAGTTCGAGCGTTGCCCGGTGACCGGCCACGGAAAGCCCGGAACCGGCCTCGAGCCGTGCGATCGCGTATCCGGCAGTGGGAATATCGTTCGGGTCGAGGCGCGTCTGTCTCGCGTCCGCTTCGGTGCCCAGCTCGAGGTAGGGACGGCCCTGGATCCCAGGAGCGCCCCCGGTCCAGCGGACTTCCGCAGTGAAGCGCAGCGGTGGGATCCACGGCAGCGGCGTGTGGGTGGTAATGTTGTCGCCCCGCATGTAGTCGGCCACCGATTGGATCTCCCAGTGTTGCCCCAGGTCCACGCTTGAACTCAGCTCGACTCCCTTCAGACGCGCGTCTCCCTGCACGAACACGACAATCGGCAATTGGGTCGAGGGATCCACGGCTCCCGTGTGCCGCGGATAGACGAAATCGCGCACGCCGTTCCAGTAGAGATCGAGGCTGCCCCGGGCCGTGGCGGATTGGGCGCGCAGACCCGCGTCCACCTCGATGGAATGCTCGGCGTGCAGCTCCGGATTTCCGATCAGAACCGTCTGCGTTCCCTCGTCCGTCCCCCGGGTGAACAGCTCGGTGATGTTGGGCGCGCGGAATCCACTGCCCAGATTGAATGCCAGCGCCCCCGCCCCGCCGACGCGCACCAGAGTTCCGATCGTGCCGGTGAACGCGTCGTAGCGCCGCGTTTGAGCCGACACTGAGAGCGCCGTGTCGGCCTCGATGTGGAGCGAACGGTGATCGTATCGGCCGCCCGCGAGCCAGTGCCATCGTCCCGATGCGGCCTGCTCGAGGAAGAACGCGCCTAGGTCCGCCTGCCGGCTGTCGGGCGCCTGATTCTGCTCGCCGAAGCGCGTGAAATGATCGTGAGAGATTGCGAGACCGAGAATCCCATGGGTCAAGCCCGGGCTTGCCGGTTGAAGACGGAACTCGCCGCTCACGCGCTGGTCGAGCTTCCCGTTCGCGACACTGTCCACCGGGTCGTTCCAGGACGCGTACTCGCGCCGCTGGTTGCGCTCGGCTCCCAGCGCCACATCGAGCCGCAGAGTGCGCAGCAGCCGTGCGAACGTCACACGCGCCACATCATCATCGTTGCGCGAGAATGGCGTGGCATCCACCTCCGTTGGATCTGGGTTGATCTCGGCGCGGTCGGAGTAGTGGGAGTAGGTGGTCGTCCACATGCCCCAATCACCCTGCGCGCCCACGGCACCGGTTCCGACCAGGGCGCGAAGTCCGCTGTTCGGAAGCTCTCCCTCCGGCGTATCGAGATCGCCTTGATTGCGGAGCTGGAACGTCCCGCGAAAACCCAGCGATTGCCGCGCGGCCTCGACCGACACTCGACCCTCACCTGCGTTCCCATTGCCGGCGAGGGAGCCGTTGAGCTCGCCGGCGACGAACGGACTTCGGTCCCGGGCGGTCGGAAGCGGGGACGGGACCACGTTGATGACTCCGCCCAGAGCGTCCGAGCCGTAGAGCACGCTGGCCGGACCGCGAATCACTTCGATCCGGTCCGCGTCGGCGGTCGGCACGGTGGGTCCTTCGTCGTCCTCCCACTGCTGCGTTTCGAGGCGAAACCCGTCGGACGCCACGACCACACGATCCGAGCGCAGCCCGCGGATCACCGGTTTGCCGATGCCGTTTCCCGTCCCCATGTTCCGGACTCCCGACGCGGATTCTACCGCCTGGCCCAGGTTGGGCGCGCCGGCCAGGTAGACGTCGGAGTCCGCGAGGATTTCCACCGGCTGCGCCACGCTGAGCAGTCTCGAAGGCTCCGAAGGCGCGGCGACCGCGATCGGCGCCAGTTCCAGCGGCATCTCACTCATCACCGCGTCGAGCACGGTGTCCCGGTCGGACACCGCAATGGTTTGCTCCGCCGAATGGAAGCCGATCCTGGAGAACGAGACGCGGTATGTCGCCGCGGGCAAATGCTCGAAGACGTAACGCCCGTCCTCGCCCGTGGTCGTTCGCTGTGGCGGCTCGGCGATGCGGACGGTGACCTGCGAAATCGGTCGGCCCCGGCGGTCGATCACCTTGCCGGAGATGGACGGGTGTTGCTCGCGTCCGGGGGGCGCGGTCTGGGCTCGAGCCGAACTCGCCGGGCCGAGCACGAGGAGAGTCGCGAGCCCCACCGCGAGACGCACGTCGGGAATGCGGCCAGTCGCTTGTCGGATCTCGTCCGACATGTGCTGCGCTTCCATGTCCATCCACCATACTGCATCAGCTCCCCTCGAATTCCAGTCACATCCGAGGGACGTCTCCCCCGAAAACAACGGCAGATCACGACCCGAGTAGCGGCTCCGAAGCCACTGATCCGTCGGCGACCTGGAAGCAATCATGCGAAGCGCGGTCGCGTCTCGGCTTCACGAGGGCGGGACGCCCACGGCATCGTGATACGCCGACGATGCTCGACGACGTCTGCAAGCGCACGGCTCGTGCGTTCTTCTAGCTGTGTCGAAACGAAGTCTTTCGGGGACGTCCACGCGAGCGCCGGAAGTCGTTGAGCTCGCGGATGCGCACCTGCAGCCTGCGAGAACCCTTTCGGTACATCGCCGACTGGAGCAAGTGGAACGCGGCAGGCGGCCCGCCGGAAGCGCGAAATTGGCGGCAATTGGCCTATTCGGGTTGGGCAACGTGTGGGAGAATTCCTTCTCCGGGATCCGGGCCCCCAACCCTCCCTCGACATCCGGGCGCCGATCAGCCTCGGGCTCGAATGGTGTGGCGTCGGCTCTGAATTCCGGCAAAGATCGGAGACCGGCATGCACCTTCGTGACCTGCTTGCCCCGCCCGCGGTAGCCATTCCGCTCCTTCCCCCTACCCTGAGTTCCCCTGCACCTCGAGCCGACGCCGATGGCTCCGCTCGAGGCACCGCACGACGGACGTGCGTCCTGACATTGGCGCTCGGCATCCTCGCCGCGTCTCCCGGATCATCGGTCGCGGCCCCGCCGCTCTTTGCCGCACCGTTCCTCTCGTTCGATATCGGTAGCCCGTTTGTCGCATACCCAGGCTTGACCTACAGATACTCTTCCGTGGCGGTCGCGGATCTGAACGCCGATGGCAGGCTCGACCTTGTCGCGGTGAATTGGTCAGACAACACGATCTCGGTGATGCTCGGGAACGGCGACGGCACGTTTGCCCCCAAGACCGACTACGCCACCGGGGCGACTCCCGTCTTCGTGGCGATCCGTGATCTGAACGCCGATGGCAAGCCCGATCTGGTGGTGGCGAACTACACGGGCAACACCGTGTCGGTGTTGCTCGGGAACGGCGACGGCACGTTCGCCGCGAAGACTGACTATGGCGCCCGGATCGGGCCCCTCTCGGTGGCGATCGGCGACCTCGACGGCGATGGCAAGCTCGATCTGGCGGTGGCCGACTCCGCTTCGAACACGCTCGCGCTGCTGCGGGGCAACGGGGATGGGACGTTCGCGCCATGGGCCAACATCACAACCGGGACCGCTCCCATGTCGGTGGCGATCGGGGATCTGAATGGCGACGCCTATCCTGACCTGGCGGTGGCGAACTACTTGGACAACACGGTCTCGGTGATACTCAACAGCGGTGGCGGGTCCTTCGCCCCCAAGATCGACTTTGCGACGGGTGGGAATCCCTGCGGGGTCGCGATCGGAGACATGAACGGTGACGCCCTGCCCGACCTGGTGGTGGCGAATGCCGGCTCCGGCACGGTGTCGGTGCTGCTTCGCAGTCCGTCGTTGTTCGGGCCCAGGATGGACTTCGTGACGGGTGGCGACCCGCGTTTCGTGGCGCTCGCCGATTTGAATGGCGACGGCAAGCTCGACGTGGCGACGGCGAATGACACGGCGTCGACGGTCTCGGTGCTGCTCGGAAAGGGCGATGGCACGCTGGCGCCGAATGCCGACTACGCCACGGCCTTCAATCCCGGCTCGGCCGCGATCGGGGACCTGAACGGCGATGGCAGGCCCGACCTTGTGACGGCAAACCAAGCGTCCAAATCGGTTTCGGTGCTGCTCAACAACGGCAGCGCCAAGTTCGGCATGGACCGTTCGTATGCTGCGGGCAGTGAGCCTACTTTTGTGGCGATCAGGGACTTGAATGGCGATGGCAATCTCGACGTGGTGACGGCGAACGCCACCGCCCCCAACTCGCTTTCGGTGCTGCCTGGCCACGGCGACGGCAGCTTCGGCGCGCCGAGCATCTACGGCACTGGGGGGACCGGATACCTCAATGGCGTGGCGATCGCGGACGTGAACGGCGATGGCAGGCCTGACCTGGTGGAGACGGAGCTGGACGTCAACGCGGTAACGGTGCTGCTCGGGAATGGCGATGGCACGTTTGGCGCGAGGAGCGATTACTCCACGGGGATCAATAGCAATCCCGAGTTTGTGGCGATCGGCGACCTGAATGGGGATGGCAAGCCCGACCTGGCGGTGGCCGACTATTCGGGCAATGTGTCGGTGATGCTTGGCGATGGGACTGGCGCATTCGCGACGCACGTGGACTACGCCGTCGGGCCCAGCCACGCGACCGGCGTGGCGATCGGAGATCTGAACGGAGACGGGAAGCCAGATCTGGTGGCTTCGACTCGTGGCGTTGGTCCCCACACGGTTTCGGTGCTGCTGGGCAATGGGGATGGCACGTTCGGCCCTCACACCGACTACGGCCCTTCGGGCACTGCCTCCGCCGTAGCGATCGGTGACCTCAACGGCGACGGCAAGCTCGATGTGGCAATCCCGGACGAGTTTGGGAACACGGTGTTGGTGATGCTCGGGAATGGAGACGGAACCCTTGGCGCGCCGGTGGCCTACGGTGTAGGGCCGCAGCCCCACATGGTCGCGATCGGCGACCTGGATGGTGACGGCAAGCTCGACCTGGTGACGGCGAACAACTGGGGCCATACGGCCTCCGTCTTGCTCGGCCATGGCGACGGCACGTTCGCCCCCAAGCGCGATTACGGCAGCGAGCCCGGTCCGGTCTCCGTGGCGATCGGGGATGTGAACAATGATGGGAAGCGCGATCTTGTCGTGGGGGGGCTTGGGAGCACGGTCACCGTGCTGCTGAACACCGGTGGCGTGAGTGCCGGCGTCGAGCCCTCGCCGATCGAGGCGAAAGTCTTCGAGTTGTTGCCGCCTCGGCCAAATCCTTCACGGGGAACCAGCGAGATTCGGTTCGTGCTGCCCGCGGAACGCTCGGTCGCGCTTGAGCTGTTCGACGTATCCGGGCGGCGAGTGCGGTCGTGGCTGCAGGGTAGGGTCCTGCCCGCCGGCCAGCACTCAGTCACGTGGGACGGCCGCGATGATGCCGGCGTCGCGGTTCACAGTGGCGTTTATATTCTACACGCGCGTGCCGGGCACGAACGCGGTACGAGAAAGCTTGTGCTCGTCAAGTAGGTAGGGTCTTGGCCAGGGGGCGAGGATCTGGCTACCCTTTGGCTACCCCTTCAAAGTCCTCTCAAGAGGTATTGCGTCCCATCGTGTCCTCTCAAGACAACACGCCCCACGAGGCGTTAACCTCATGGGGCCACCTGTAGTTCCATGCTGCGAAGCGTGTTCCGCGGGTGCCGGGCTGATTAACAATCAAATATTTTCGAGATCGTTTCGGCTGACCGCAAGCCTGACTGACCAGGTCATCACCGCCACCGTTGCACCGAAACCCTGGCATTAGCTGCGGAACATGAACAGCGCACCGCTCCACACTTCGCCCG
>Ga0075030_100001092_pt1 | contig 24315 bp, 20 predicted proteins | sample LitLauG_LLR_2012_FD_71393 | JGI IMG/M metagenome (GOLD analysis project Ga0075030, IMG submission 71393) | Freshwater sediment microbial communities from Pennsylvania, USA - Little Laurel Run_MetaG_LLR_2012 | ecosystem: Environmental > Aquatic > Freshwater > Creek > Sediment | place: USA...
TCGAGGCTGATGTTGGCCAGGTCGCGCAGCGGAATGTACGCCGTGGCGCCGCCGGCAGTGGAGTAGCCCACCTTGATGTTGCCGATGGCCTCGATGCTGTTGCGAAACTTCGGCGCGACCCGCACCGTGAGGTTGAAGGTGCGGTCGCCCTCGAGCACGGTGGAGGCCACCGCGCCGCCCATGGTGGCCTGTATCACGGTGTTCACGTCGCCGGTATTGAGGCCGTAGCGCGCAGCCTTTTCGCGGTCGATCTTGATGTTCAGGTTGGGCTGGCCCAGCACGAAGAATATGCCCAGGTCCGCCACGCCGCGCACCTGCTGCATCTCGGCCTGCACCTGGTTGGCTAGCTTCTCCAGCGTCTCGAGGTTCGGGCCGATGATCTTGATGGAATTGGCGCCCTTCACCCCCGATATCGCCTCCTCGACGTTATCCTGGATGTATTGCGAGAAATTGAAGTTGACCCCCGGCAGCGCCTCGGTGAACTCCTTGAGGATCTGCTCGGTCAGCTTGTCCTTGGTAAGACCCGCCGGCCAGTCGTCGTAGCTCTTCAAGGGGACGAACAGTTCCACGTTCGAGAACGGCGATGCGTCGCTGCCGTTGTCCGGGCGGCCGTGCTGGGACACCACCGTGATCACCTCCGGGTGGCGCAGCAGGATCTCGCGCATCTTGCGGGTGGCCTCGGTGCCGCCGTCCAGCGACATCGTCAGCGGCATCGACGCCCGTATCCAGTAGTTGCCTTCTTCGAGCGCCGGCAGGAACTCCGAGCCCAGTCGCGTGGCCACCAGGCCGGTCACCAGCAGGAACACCAGTCCACCGGCCACGGTCTGCTTGCGATGGGCCAGCGTCCAGTGCAGCGCCGGCGTGTAGGCCTTGCGGATCCAGCGCACCAGGAAGGTCTCCACCTCCTCCAGGTGCGCCGGCAGCATGATCGCGGCCAGCACCGGCGTGATCGTGAAGGTGGCAATCAGCGCACCGGCCAGCGCGTAGCCATAGGTGCGCGCCATCGGCCCGAAGATCTGGCCCTCGACCCCTTGCATCGTGAACAGCGGCACGAAGGCCGCGACGGTGATCGCCACCGAGAACAGCACGGCCTTGTCCACCTGCAGCGCGCTGATGTAGATCAGGCGCATGCGATTTGTCCAGCTGCGGTTGTCCAGGCCCTGCGGGCTGGTCGGGTCGGTGCCGAGCTGGCCTTCGGCAAGGTCTTCGAGCAGCGTGCGGCGGGTTTCCTTGCTGGCCTGCAGGTTGCGGAACACGTTCTCGACCAGGATGACCGCCGAATCGATGATGATCCCGAAGTCGACCGCGCCGATCGACAGCAGGTTGGCGTCCTCGCCGCGCAGCACCAGGATGATGATGCTGAAAAGCAGCGCAAACGGTATGTTGACCCCGACGATGATCGCGCTGCGCAGGTCGCCCAGGAAGATCCACTGGATCAGGAACACCAGCACGCAGCCGAAGATCAGGTTGTGGAAGACCGTGTGCGTGGTCACCTCCACAAGCGAGCTGCGGTCGTAGTACGGGACGATCTTCACGCCGGCCGGGAGCGAGCCGTCATGGTTGAGCTTGTCAACCGCCGCCTTGATCTTCGGGATCATGTCGTTGGTGTGCTGGGTGCGTCCCATCACGACGATGGCCGCCGCGACGTCGTCGTCATGATCGCGGCCGGCGATGCCCAGCCGCGGCACGTGGCCGATGTAGACGCGGGCGATGTCCTTGACCCGGACCGGGACTCCGTTGATCTGGGTCAGCACGACATTCTCGATGTCGTCGACCCGCGTGCCCTTGGTGAGGTCGTCATCGCCGCCGCTGTTGACCAGGCCGATGCCGCGGATGTTCACCGACTGCTGGCCGATGCTGATCTCGCGCCCGCCCACATTGATGTTGGCGTTGCCCAGCGCCTGCAGCAGTTGCGGCACCGTGATGCCGTAGCCCTGCAGCTTGTTGAGGTCGGCCTCGACCTCGAATTCCTTGGTGGTGCCGCCCCAGCTGTTGATGGCCACGATGCCCGGAATGGTGGACAGGCGCCGCGCCACGATCCAGTCCTGCACAGTGCGCAGGTTGGTAAGGCCAAAATGCGGCGGCCCCACCAGCTGGTAGCGGTAGACCTCGCCCACCAGGCTCGATTGCTGGATCTGCGGGATCTGGTTCTGCGGCAGCGCCACGTTCTGCTGCAGGCTCAGCGCGGCCTGCGTGTAGGCGAAGAAAAAATCGACGCCGTACTTGAAGGTCACGCGCACGAAGCTCAGCCCGTAGAACGAGGTCGAGCGGATATTGTCGATGCCCGGCGTGGAGTACAGCCCGATCTCCATCGGGATCGTGTAGTAGCGCTCCATCTCCTCGGCCGACAATCCCGCCGCCTGGGCGGTGATCTCCAGGATCACCGGGGCCGGGTTGGGATATGCCTCGACGTTGAGCTCGCTGACGGCCATTGCGCCGCCGCCCAGGAACACGGAGAGGAACAGCAGGATGATGGTCCGGCGGGTCAAGCCGAACGCAAGTATGCCCTTGAGCACGATGGTGATCTTTCGGTTGGGCCCCGCCGGGCAGGGCGGTGGCGATCAGGAATCGGGGGCGGCAACCAGCATATTGCTCAGGAAGATGGCGCCATCGGTGACGACCAGCTGCCCAGGTTCCAGGCCTTGGGTTATCTGGTCCATGCCGTCCTGCTGCAAGCCGATGGTCACGGTTTTGCGGGTGAAGTGATGGCGGTCGGTAGTGACCCAGATGGACATCGTGCCGTCGCCTTCGCGCACCACGCCGTTGAGTGGCACGGCCACTGCGGCAAGCGGTGCACCGGTGCGGATGATGAAGGTGGCCAGCATTCCCGAGCGCAGCTCGTGCTTGGGATCGCGCACTTCTGAGCGCACGACGGCGGTATGGGTGTTGGGGTCGACCGTCTCGCCAATGGCCGTGATCTTTCCCTGGAACACCCGCTGCGGCAGTGCCATCACGCTGACGCTCACTTCCTGGCCCACGTGGAACACGGGGCTGTCGCTCTCGGGCACATTGGCCAGCATCCAGACGCTGGATACGTCCGAAATGGTGAAGGGCGCCGGCGTGCTGCCGGGCTGCACCAGCAGGCCGGGCTGGGCTATGCGCGCCGTGATGCGCCCGGACACCGGGCTGGTAACCACCAGCGCCGGATCGATGCGGCGGCTAGCGACGATGGCATCGATCTGCGCCTCGGTCTTGCCAAACACGCGCACCGCCTCGCGCGCTGCCTTGAGCGCGCCTTCGGCGGCCTGCTGGTCGGACACCGCCTGCTCCATGTCCTTCTCGGCGATGCTTTTGGTCTGGTACAGGTCGCGGGCGCGTTTGAGCGTAGCGCTGGTAAGGTCGAACACCCCGGCCGCGGCGATGAGCGCGGACTCGGCCTGCACCAGGTCCGGGCTGTCGATGGTGAACAGCGTCTTGCCCTTGGCAACCTCATCGCCCACATCGCCATAGGCCTCGATGATCTTGCCCTGATATGGCGGGAAGACCTGCACCGAGCGGTTTTCATTGAAGTCGATGCTGCCCACCGCGGTGCGCTGCACCGAGAACACGTGCGTGGCCGCGCCGTCCACCTTGAGGCCCTTCACCTGCGCATCGGAAAGATCGACGCTGTCCTTTACCGCCGCTTCCCCAGCCTTGGGCGCATCCTTCTCCGCGGCCGTGGCGGTTCCCGGCGCGGCCTCGCCCCGGTGGGTTCCGGGCAATAGAACGCTGGCGGCGATGAGCGCCAGTGCCGCGGCTCCTGCGCACAGCATCAGCGGTAGTCTTTTGAATCGCATGGTTGCACCCGGCTTTTGGATGTGCCGATCATCTGCGCCGCACCATTTGCCGGTCAACTGGGACAAGTCACAGTTTGCGGCGCGGGCAGTGCTACCTAGAATCGGCCGCAACATCGGCACGCCATCGCCGGGTCCGGAAGGTCACCATTGAATCTGCTGTCGAATCGGAAGTTGAATCTGCTGATGAGGGCGCGGCTGCTTGCAGCGCTGCCGTTTGCGGTGCTGGCCTCGTGCGCGGTGGGCCCCGACTACCATCGCCCGGCAATCGACGCGGGAACCGGCTACGCGCCGGGCGCGACCGCCGGTGCCCCGCCGGCGCTGCCGACCCAGGTGGCCGACCCGCAACATTTCCTGATGGGGCGCGATATCGCCTTTGCCTGGTGGACCCAGTTCCAGTCGCCACAGCTCGACAAGCTGGTTGAGAAGGCACTACAGGCCAACCCCACGATACCGGCGGCGCAGGCGGCGTTGCGCCAGGCTATGGAATACGTCTACGCGCAGCAGGGGTACTTCTACCCGACCATCGGCGCGGATTTCAATTCGGAACGGCAGAAGCTCTCGGGCAATACCGGCGGCAACTCGCCGGGCATCCAGGGCAACGGTACCGTCATATCCACCTATCAGAACCCGGGCGGTCCGGCACCCTACAACGGGCCGGTGGTCTTCAATTTCAACACCGCCCAGCTGGTGCTGGGTTACACGCCGGACGTCTTTGGCGGAAATCGCCGCCAGGTGGAAACGCTGCGCGCCCAGGCCGACGCGCTGCGCTACCAGATGGAGGCAACGTACATCACGCTGGCCAGCAACGTGGTGGGCGCTGCGATACAGGCGGCCTCGTTGCGCACGCAGATCCAGGCGACCCAGGCGTTCATCGAGCAGAACATGCAGGCGCTCGATGTCCTGCGCAACCAGTTTCGCGCCGGCTACGCCATGCGCATCGACGTGGCGCAGCAGGAACTCGCGCTGGCGCAGGCCAGGGCGTTGCTGCCGCCGCTGCAAAAGCAGCTCGATCAGACACGTGACCTGCTGCGTGCCTTGTGCGGCAACCTGCCCGGAGCGGCGGTCGACGATGACTTCGACCTGTCGGCCCTCCACCTGCCGCCTGAGCTGCCGATCAGCGTGCCGGCAAACCTCATAGAACAGCGCCCGGACGTCCGCGCTGCCGAAGAGGCGCTGCACGCGGCCAGCGCGCAGGTGGGGGTTGCGCTGGCCAATCGCCTGCCGCAGTTCAACATCACCGGCGCCATCGGCGGCAACGCCTCGCGCATCAACGAGATGTTCAAGACCGGAGGTCCGTTCTGGAACCTGATCGGCGATGTCTCGCAGCCCATTTTCGATGGCGGCACCCTGCTGCATCGTGAACGCGCCGCCGATGAAGGGCTGACGCAGGCCCGGGAGCAATACCGCGCGGCGGTCATAACGGCGTTCCAGAACGTGGCCGACACCCTGCATGCGATCCAATCGGACGCCGACGCGCTGGCCGCGGCAACCGAGACCGAGCGGGCCGCCAAGGAGGTGCTGGTGGTGACGCAAAAGCAATATGACGTGGGCTACGTCAGCTACCTCGTGCTGCTGGGCGCTCAGGAGTCCTACCAGCAGGCGCTGATCGCCTTGGCGCAGGCGCGCACCAATCGCCTCGGCGACACGGCGGCGCTCTTCCAGGCGTTGGGCGGCGGCTGGTGGAACCGGGAGCCGGTCAAGACGGTGGCTGCGAACGGACTGCCGCAATAGTCTTCAGGGCTTAGCCTCACCAAAAAGCAAAGAATGTGATTTTCGAGTCGATTGATGGCCACCGCAACGCTTACCAGCAAGGGGCAGATCACGATCCCGGCCGTGGTGCGCGAAGCCCTGGGTGTTGATACCGGCGACCGCGTGGAATTCGTGGAGATCGCACCCGGGCGCTACGAATTCATTGCTGCAACGCAGTCCATTACCGCACTCAAGGGCATGTTCGGCAAGCCGCTCAAGCCGGTGTCCATCGACGACATGAATGTCGCCATTGCACGGCGCGGCCTTGCCGCCAAATGACCGGCCTTGATACCAGCGTCCTGGTGCGCTACATCATGCAGGACGACGCCAGGCAGTCGCCGCTGGCAACGCGCCTGATCGAGTCGCTCACCGCGGACTCACCGGGTTTCATCCCGCTGGTATCGGTGGTGGAAATTGCCTGGGTGCTGTTATCGGCGTATGAACTCGACAAACGCCAACTGGTCGAGGTCTTCGAGGCCCTGTTGCGAACGAAGGAGTTGATCGTCGAGAGCGCCGAGGTCGTCTGGAAGGCGTTGCGCTTGTTGCAGGGCACCGACGCCAGCTTTGCCGACTGCCTGGTTTCCTGCTCCGCGGCGACGGCAGGTTGTGCCGATACGATGACCTTTGATGGCAGCGCAGCCAATGGCGCCGGGATGAAACTGATCTCGTAGCCGCATGGATTTTCCGGGCAATCCCACCCGCAATGGCGAACCGCCTCGATTGCGCCGGCGGTGCAGTACGGTTGGACCCATCGACCATTTCCGGCCCATGGCCCGACTGCGAAATATCGATCAGAAGCTTTTTCGAATTCCCAGCGAGAAGATATCCCTGGCGGTCAGTTGCACGCCGTTGACGCTTTGATACACGGGAAATTGCACGTAGGCGTACGCGCGAAATCCATTGCCCAAGGTGGCCGCCACGCCCGGCGCCAAGTACATCAGATTGCCCCCGGTCTGGGGCGTTCCGTCAAATTCGTGGCTGGCATTGAACCCGCTGTCGGTATTGCGATGTACGTAGTTGAGCTGCAGGAGCGGGGTGACATTGTCGAGCAAGCCGGCGTAGCGCAAACCCAGGTTGGCGTTGAGCGCGTCGCCGGGCGTGTAACCCGCCTGCGAGGCCAGCGCATGCTGCCACGTTGCCTGGGTAAACCAGCCCCAGGCGTCGATCTGGCTGGTGTAATAGCCGCCCAGCAGCACGTCGGTTGACCCGGTTCCCGCCTGCAGGCTCGGGTCGACGGTTCCGCCGGCCGGGCCCGAAAAAGCACCGGTGGTGATTCCGGTAGGCAGCTTGATTCCAAACGTGACCCCGTAGCCACCCTCCACCGACAGCGCATAACGCCCTATCAGGCGAACGTCGCCAAGCGAATTGACCTGGCTGAAGTTGTAGCTTTCGGTGCCCCCCGAATTGCCGGTCAGGAAAACGGCAGCATCGCTAGCGGTCTGTCCCAGGCCTGTCTGGTATGTCTGGTGATATCGATAGACAAACGGCAGTTGCGCGCTCACGCCCCACTCGGGCGTGTTGTAGTCAAGGTTCAGCGTGGTGGTGCGCGTCAGCGTCTGGGTCTCGACTTCGTTGCCACCGGGGTTGGCGTTGGTGCCGGCGTTGAGAATCTGCTCCGCCTGCCCCTGGGAGATATTGCCGCTGCCCTGATGAAACTGGTTCTGATTGGTGACGTCAAAGGAGAGCCCGACGGACAATCCGGCCGAGCCAAAACCCTGTCCACCCAGCCAGTCCCTGGACAAGGTGCAGCCGCAGGTGGCGCAGGCCCGGGCCGAACCGCTCGCCGAGAGCGCGCCGGCCACCGCCAGGGTCAAGGCCGTCAGATGCAACAGGCGACGTGATCCATGTGCTGGCTTCATTACCAAGCTCCGCAATGAAAAGGTTGAGGGAAGCTGCACGGCATCGGGCCGTTGATGCCGGGCCCGCACCGGAGCCGGCCGGGCCCCGGCCAGCACCTGCAACATCCCGTCGTTAGGGTTGAGCTTGCACGTGCTCGGCCGCGTCATTCAGAAACTTGACGACCGCCGCAGTGCCCATGCTCTTGGCCTCTGCCAATTCGCCTGCGCGGGTGGCAAAGCGCACCGACTCATCGGCGTCGGCCAGTGCCACCGCCGGGATCCCCTTGCTCAGGTTCACATCAAAGCGCTTGGCAAGGGAAAGGTTCTTGTTGAAGTCGCCCACATCGATCTTGACCATTACAAACCGCTGGGCCAATGAGCCTGCTTCGGGCGTGTGCAATACCGATTCCAGCATGCGGCAATCAGGGCACCAATTGGCGCCGAAAACGACCATGACCTGCTTGTGTTCCGCGCGAGCCTGCGAGAACGCCGCGGCGACCAGTTGCTGAGCGTCGGCCCGATCGTCGTAGGGCTTGTCCGCGGCCCCGGCGCCGGTCGCCCAAACGGCACCGAAAATCAGGAAAACCAATGACTTGAAAAGGTATCGCCACATGTCGCACTCCGGTGAAAGCGGGCGATGGAATCTTGTCACGGGCGCCGGGCCATGTCGCTGCGGCAAATTGTCGCGCCCCTTGGTCCCGCCAATGCCGCAGGATTGGATTGCGTCGGCGGTGCGGCAAAGGCTCACACGGAACAATTTTTCGCATTGCATTGGCGGGCAAGGTCCGCCCAGTCCGTGGGCGTTACCCACCGCACGGGAGCCCATGGATAACCAGAAGTTCCGGCGGCATCAATCCGTTACCGATGTGCTCGAAACAGATCCTGCTTGAATCTGGCGCGCCCGGCAGGAATCGAACCTGCGACCCTTGGCTTCGGAGGCCAATACTCTATCCCCTGAGCTACGGGCGCGAGGGGCCGAGTTTACCCGTTGGCCAAACACCGGCCGCGCGGCCGGGAAAACCCCCAATTCCGCAGTTCGCGCGGGCTTGCAGCGGGAAAAATTGCGTGCAGTGTCGGCAGACCTGCCCCTATAATTGTTGCGTCGCAACGCAATACCGCGCGGCATCGCACCAAGCCACAAGCCGGGTGCGCAAGCCCTGAAACCTACTGCGGGACGGTGTCCCGCGTGGAGTAACGCATGAACCTGCAAAAGTCCGTGGGCAGCTATTTCCCGCGCCCCCTGCTGGTAATTCTGGCGACCATCGTGCCGGTCGCCGCAGCCTGCTATTACCTCTCGCAGCTTCGCGACGTGCACCCTGCCGCGGCAACGATGAGCCCGGCCGCCGTGTCCGCGCGGCTGGCTCCCATTGCCCGGGTTCTGCCGGAATCCACGGAGACGAAAGTCGCCTCCGGCCCGGCGGGGCTTCCCAGCAGCAATTGATTTTCTGTTGCGACGCAGCACTCCATTACGCTGCGCCGCACACTTCCAGAAGCCCTGTTAGCGGCCCCAGCACTGCTGCGCCACGGCGGCGCTGGCAGTACCCCCCAGGGCGCCCTTCGCGCCGCTGTTGTCCAGCGTCAGGGGGCCGCAATCGGCGTCCGCGAAGGTGGATCCGCTGGCGCAGGTGGTGGCACCGCACGGCGTTGCGACCAAGGTGTAACTCTGGGCCGTCGGCGCTGCCGCAAATGTAATGGCGTAATCCGTTGCCGACGTCGACGGTGGAGTGGAGACCGCCGTCCCCGTGCACGGCGCATCCGTGTAGCTATAACAACCCGATTGCGTGTAGATCCGCTCCATCGCCTGGGCCGCTTGCAACAGCGCGGTCTTGGCGTCTGCCCGCTTGCCACGGATTACATACGCGGAATACGAGGGAATCGCGATGGCCGCCAGTATGGCAACCACGGCGACCCCCACCATAACCTCGATCAGCGTGAATCCCCCCGTGGCAGCTCCAGCCCGCCGCACAGGCGCTCGAAGCGAGCGCAGCGAAACCTGCCCCCGGTGCGGCGATGCGCGGTGCTGCTTACGTTGGGCTTTCATCACTGCACCATCTCGTGCCAGGAGATGCGGCCCAGGCCGTTGTTTGTCTTGTCCCGGTTGCAATCCATGTTGGGCGGACAGGTGATGGACGCCGGCGTCGGCCCCTGGCCGGTTCCGGTAGAGCCCCCCGGCGGCGCCGGTACGGGACTGGCGGCTGACTGGCTCGAACCCAGGTTGGGACCGAATCCATAGGTGAGGACCGTGCCGGCGTTCTCGACGATCACGGTCAGGCCCGAGACGCAACCCGCACCGGAAACGATGGCGTCGTAGAACGCACCACTGGCGGAGAAGAAGTCCATGCCGCCGCCACCCGTGAGCGCATTGATGCCGTAGAGGAAGCTGGTGCAGCCGCCCGTGCACGGGCTGGCCGCGCCGTTGGGAATCTCGGATACGAACACCACGACGCCACCGACCAGGAACGGCTGCTGCGTGACGCGTTCACCGCCGGTGAAATCGACGTACCAGCCGTCGTTGCCACCGACAAGATTGACGGCGTTGGCCGAGAAGGTGCGGTACGTCATGGCGGCGTCCGTGGTGTAGGTCTGCGCAACCAGCGTCGAGCGGGAGTTGACCGCATTGCCGGAATCCTGGATGGCGTAGACGCTTTGCGTGGTGGTGTCCGTGGTATCGCCGGTGGCGAAGAAATGGCCGGTGCTGAAGTACACCATCACGCCATTGGGACCCAGGCCCAGGTTGGGCGCGCCCACAATGGCCTGGGGCGTGGGGGTGGCCGCCGGCGTCATCGCCGTGAAAAGGAGGCCCGGCGTGGTCTGGCCGGCAAGCGGCGCCATGCCCCAAGCGGTACTGCTGGCGGCATGCACATCGAATTTCCACAAGTGCCCCAGCACGTCGCCCGCGTACAGGTAATCGGTGGTGCCGTTGCCGTCAATGTCCAGCGGGGTGGGCGAACCCAAGCCATTGGGGGTGGCGCAGGCCGTGGCGCCGTTGGGGGGCACAATGGCGGGGATCTTCTGCGTTATGTTGCCGTTGTCCAGGCGCACCAGGTAGAGCACCGGGCAGCCGCTGGTGCTCAGATAGCCGTTGCCAAAGGCGGCGTACCAATTGCCATCGTTGAGCCGCACCACGGTGGGCTGGCCTATCGTGTACCCCAGGTCGGGGTCGCCGTTGCCGTAGTTGGTCACGGTGCCGGCCGTTGCCGTGCCGTCCATGTCCCACAGCACGTTGCCCGCGCCAAAATTCTGCGGCTGCGTGATATCCAGCGCAAAAACACCCTTGCCGCCCGCGCCGGTGGCCCCCACCAGAACGGTTGCCCAGGCGCCGTTGATGAACGCATCGCCCACGTAAGGCGGGCTGTCCACGTAGAAGCGGTGCGCGTAATTGGGATTGGCCAGCGCCGGCAGGTTGGGCACCACGCTGTGCGGGATGTAGGCGAACTGCTCCACCCCGATGGTACTGCTGCCGATGGTGGCATCGAAGGCGTGCAGCATGCCATCGTTGGCGCCCACGTAGACCATGGCCGGCCGGCCGGACTGTGTCTTGGTCTTGGCCACGTAGGTCACATAGCTGGCCTTGGCTTCCGGGTTGGTGCCGGTCTCCAGCACCTGGTAGCCGAAGTTCTCGTCGTAGCTGTAGGTTGGGCTGGAGTCGACGATGTCGCCCAGCTTGGAGACCAGCCGCTGCCGGTATTGCAGTCCCTTGGGGGCTTCATCGGCCGAGCTGCCCAGGACGTAGTTCACGACGTTGGCCGCGTCGCCGCCGGCGCTGGTGGCCAGCAGGTTCCACAACGGCGAGGCCATCAGGTTCTTGTCAGTAGCGCTGAAGGCGTTGCCGCTGGCGCCAACGGTGGTGCCGCTGCCGGGCAGCGGGGTGCTGGCGAGCGAGGTGAAAACATTTCGGCTGGCCACGGCCGGAATGCTGCCGGGTGTATCGGTGGTCCAGGCCGGCGGCGTGATGATGGCCCCGGGATTTTTCGAGCCCGGCGGCGCAATGCTGTAGGCAAGCAGCGTGCCGTGCCAGTCGACGGCGGTATAGGTGCCCACGTACAGCGTGGTGGAGGTGGTGAGCGCGCTGGTGCTGCCCGCGGCGCCGCTGGCGCCGGTAGCCTGGCCCTCGATGCGGTTGACGATCTGCTTGAGCGCCGCAACCAGGTCGCCAGGCGATTCGGCGCTGAAGGCCTGGCCGCGGCTGTCAATGGCGGCGTGCCACAGATCGTAGACATTGCCGGCGTTGCCGCCCGCGTTCGACTGGCCGCCGGTGGCGCCGCTCACCACGCCATTGGGGCTGATGGTGGGCCAGTTGCAGTACGGCGGGTTGGGCATGTTGGTGGGGTCGGTGCACGCGGTGGGATTGAACGACAGCAGGTTCGAATATCCGTTGCCATTGAGGGTGCTGGCACCAATGGGCAGGGCGCCAAAGGAATCCTGGTACCAGTTCAGGCCCGGCAGGGTGAGGTACCCCGTAAGACCCACGCCAATGGTGAAGTTGACCATGTGCGGCCAGGTGGCCGGATCGTTGCGCGGGTTCCAGTACGGCCAGGAGGCGTCCGCGGCGCCCGTTAGCGGGTTGATGGTGCTGGTATCGAGCGTGTACGGCTTTACCGCGGTGGCCGAGCCGGTGAGGTCCGGCCGCAGGTTGTGGGACCAGTAATAAAAAGCGATGTCGGCCAGGCCGCCGACGTTGAGGTCGCTATAGATGGACGTGGACGAGGCCGTGGTGGCCGAGGGGCTGTAGGCGGTGCCGTCCGGCAGCGTGCCGGCCGTGGTGTCCTCGTTGCCGCAAACGCCGGTACCGCAGAAGGCCGTGATGCGATTGCCCTTGGCGTCGGCTTCGCTATCGGTGTTCCACTGGCCATCGGTCATGGTGATATGGAAGTTGTTCACGCATGCCAGCTCGGTCGTGGAACTGGAGCCGTTGTTGGGGTCGAGGCCATAGGGACTGTCCGGTCCCTTGCTGCGGAAATACTCCCCGACCCGGTTCCACGCGAGACGCGTCGGCGTGTTGTTCGCCGCCGGCACGCGGAACAGCCAGGAGAAGAAGTCGGAACGATGCGTCGACGTGGCGGTGTCGGCAAAGGTTCGCAGGCGGTTATCGACCGCCTTCGCACTGTTATCCCAGCCCAGGCAGCTGGGCGTGGTGTTGAGGAAGCTGTTGCAGGTATTGAGCGCCTGCCAGGCCAGGCGGGCGGAGGCGAGCCCGGCATCGGACATGGCGATGGCCGCGGACGACGCTATTGCCAGGTGGCGTGTACGGTAGAACGAAAACCAGTTGGCGAAATTCTGCCGCTCGTCCCAACCCGCGGCCTGCGTGGCAGTCTTGGGACCCGAGGTAGCCGAGACCACCGTCTGGGTGAAGCAGGTGTCTTTCGGCGGCGGCTGCCAGGGAATCGGCAGGGTACAGCCGCTGGCGCCGTTATAGGTGTAGTAATACGCGACGCTGCCCACTTTCGCGCTCGGGGAGGTGGGACCATCCGCCGTCGACCCCGGCGAGTACATCAGCGTCGCCTGGTACGCGGCCGAAAGATCTTCCGTTCCGGCCGCCGGATTGAAACCGTCGAGATAGGCTGCCGTGAAGGACGTTGCCGGCTTGGGGTCCGACGCCTGCACGCCGGCCGCATTGGGCGGTATGGCGTAGGTGATGTTCGGGTTGTAGTACAGGCGGTTGTAGTCGCTCGAGGTATAGGCCGCCGTGTTGTTGATGCCGTAGTTTCCGACGGAGTCGGGAACAAAGGCATACATCATGCTGCCCGAGTCATCGATGGTAAGGACCAGATTGGTGGGCGGCGGCGCCGACACCAGCGGCGGCACCGGTGACAGCGCGAACTGCGCCATCGCGGGGCAGACCGCGGCAGCCAGGAGCAGCGCGGCGGCGCGGCACGCGTTGCTACGCGGGGCGTGGCGTTTCATCGTGATTCTCCCGGCGGCGGCGCACTGGGCTGCACGCGGCTGCGGTTCAGTTGGTCGTGAAATAGCTGACATAGGAAACCAGGGTGACGTTGGCGCCGGTGGTGATGCCATAGCCAACGGCGGTGACGCGCGCCGTGTGCGGGATCAGGTTCTTGGTCGTTGACGGATCGAGCTTGACGCCCTTCTGGAAATCCTCGGCAATGCACTCGGGCTTGACCGGCGCTTCGCCGTTGAAAGTTGTCAGAGACCAGGCGTACTTCTGCTGAGGCCAGTCGGGGGTATCGCCGATCCACGTGCCATTGGTGGGCGCCGCCAGCATTCCCAGGCCCGCCGTGGCAGAGGCAACCGGCTCGAATACCGGACCGGTGAGCACTTTCTTCTCGCACTCCCGCAGCGCGTACTCGGCGGCCTGGAACGCGCGTGCGTGGTCACGCGCGTTGCCGGCCATGCGCTCTTCCTGGGTGGCGACGGAATACGCGGTGGTGCCCAGCAAGGCAAGGATGACAAGGATCACCAGGCCCACGATGAGCGCGATGCCTTGCTGGCGGCTGGCGGGCGGGACGCGGCAGGCGGGATAGGTGCGGGAAGACATGGCGGGCAACTCCTTATGGCAGCCGGTTGCGCAGGGCGGCGGTGGCCGTGAAGATCTGGCGCAGGCGCGAGTCCGGCGCGGTAATGGCGGCATTGGGCACCAGGCTCACGGACGCCGCGCCGCCGGGCGCGGCGGTGTTCTGGTCGTCACCCACCACCTGCAGCGACACGCGAACGCTGGTGACCTTGTCCCAGGTGCCGGCCGCCGTTATGGCGGCCGCCCCAACCGGCGCGGCCGTGCCGACGCCGTAGAGAACGCTCATGTTCTCCACGTGGTCGACCACTTCCTCGGCGGTGTTGTAGGTGGCCGAATAGCGGTAGAGGGCCGGCCACGGACGTCCATAGTACTGGCCAACGTAATACGTGACGGCATCGACCCGCTGTGCCGACGAATGCGTGGCCACGGTGAGGCGCGGCACGACGGCGGCCGGCAACGGATCGCCGCTGATGGCAACGGTGACGGCGCCGGTGCCGGTGGGCGTGGCGGTAACCGTGGCCAGCCCAGCATTGACGCAATTGGCCAGCAGCAACACATCGCCCTTGCGCAGGCCGACCGAGTTGTCGGACAACGCCGCAGCGGTTCCGGTGACGTCGGCCGTGAGGGATATGGGCTTGCTGGTGGGTACGACCATCTGGATCACATCGCCGGCAATCCAGGGTGGCACGGTGGGCGGCGTGAACGTGCTTTTGGCTCCAGAAAACTGGTAGCTCGAGGCGTCCACTCCAAAGAGCTCCGTTGCCGGCCCAGAAAATACTATTGCGACGCCCGCGTCGCCCGGCAGCGAGAGCGCTCCGGCGCCGCTCACGGTGGACGACGCATTGCAGCCCAGGTCGCCGATGGACCGCGCGTCATGCATGAGCGCATCGAGCCCGAAGCGCCCGTCCTCCTGCAGGCGCGACAGGGCGGCATTGCTGCGATAGGCGCTACGGGACGTGATGTAGAGGTAGCCGATGGCGCCCACCAGGAACAGGCCGATGGTGATGCTGATCATGAGTTCGATCATGGTCAGCCCGCGCTGGCATTGCGCGGACAGGAAGCGGTGCACGGTTGGCCGGAGCATGCGTGTTGCGCCTTGCTATTCCGTCATCAGCACGTAAGAGCCGTTGCCGGTAGCCACGGTGCACGGCGTTGTGGCCAGTGTCGCCGCCAGCGGATTGGCGGAGCGGATCGCGCGCGTGTCGTCCCAGGTGATGGTGATCTTGGTCGCTGGCGCAGCCGCCGTCGTATCGACCACGGCGCAACCCGAAGGCAGGGTGCCTAGCCGGAACAGCCAGTCGGTTGTCAGCGCGGCGGCCGATGCCGCCACGGTGGACGGCGCCGGGGCGCCGGACTGCCATTGCGCGTCGTAGCCATGCGCGGCAGCGGTAGCGGCATCGGTGCGCATGCGGTCGGCCATGTCTTCGGCCAGGATGGCGGCCTGCGAACGGAACGTGGAGCCCTGGTTCACCTGCATGCCGCGCAGCTGCAGGCCGGCCAGGCCCAGCAGGCCGACGCCCAGCAGGACCATGGTGACCAGCACCTCGATCAGGGTGAGTCCGCGCGCGTGGCGCGGCAGGGCGGCGTTGGCAATGCGCATGGCGGCTCCGTGCATGGCGAGGTTCATGGCGATTCGTTTCACGGTGACGTGCAGGAAGCAACGGGGTTGCCGTCGTCCTTGATGGGGATGCCGGCACTGGTGCCGGTAGTGGGGATGTGGGCGATGCTGGCGCGCCCCGAGGGCGAGACGATAACGGCGCGCGACTTGCCGGCAACCGTTACGCCGTCGGCGCAGACGACGAACACCAGCGTGGGGGGCGGGTTGGTGGCGCCCAGGATGAGTCGCCCCATGGCGTCGAAGGAAACGGGACCGCCGACATTGCTGTTGACGGTAACCTGCCCGGGAACGGCGGCCGGCGCCTGCAGCGTCACGGCGGCGGCCGTGCCCGTTTGCGTGGTGGTGGTCCAGCCGCTGTTCCAGTTGACGCCTGTGCCCAGCGGGTTGCTCACCTGGACGCTTGCTCCGGGCGCGCGCACGGCCTCGCTGCGCGCGGTTGCCAGGGCCGCCAGCAGCTGGTTGCTCACGGTATCGAGCTGGTTGGCCTGGATGGCGGCCTGCAGCGACGGCACCGCCACCACCGCGAGTATCGCGCCGATGACCACCACCACCATCAGCTCAACGAGCGTGAACCCGCGCTCGCAGCGGTAAACGGAACCGGAATGCACGGACTCTCCAGGACTTGGTGCGCAGCAAGGATCCTGCGCCGGTGTCGCGCCTGCGAAAGCCGCCTTCGTTGCGGAACTGGCGCGCTTGCAGGTTGGGCGGCCATTATTTCAATCCAGGCCGTTTGCGCCAGTCCCGCATGGCGCCTCCGGTAGCTGGCAGCAGACGAACGGGCGGGCAGCGTTGCGGGCTGGCAAAGCGGCGCTGTGCGCAGCGCTGCTGTGCGGCGCATTTGCGGTATTGGCCGCGACGCCGGCCCCGACGCGCATGCCCCGGCACAGGTTCGGGCGCGACTTCCCGGGCGCCGCGCTCAGATCGATTGCGGATCGACCTCGATAGCCCAGCGCAATACGCCGCGGTTGCCCATGTTGCGCACCAGCGGCAGCCAGGCATTGAGGAAGGCGTGCAGGTCGGCACGGCGCCGCGCCTCCAGCAGCAGCTGGCCGCGCGATTCGCTGGCCAGGCGCGCCAGCGGCATGGGGACGGCATCGAAGAGCATGACGCCAGCCGCTTCGGCCAGGCCCTCCTGCAGTTCGCGGCAGCGGCGCAGGAAGTCGATCGCCTGCTCCATCGTGCGCGCCGCCGCCGTCAACAAGGCCTGGTGGACGAAGGGGGGCATGCGCGCCGCGCGCCGCTCCTCGATCTGTTCCTGCGCGAAGGCTTCGAAACTTTGCCGCGCCAGCGCCGCGAACAGCGGATGGTGCGGGTAGCGCGTCTGGATCAGCACGCGGCTGGCCTGCCCGGCGCGCCCCGCGCGGCCGGCCACCTGCATCAGTACCGCGAACAGCCGCTCAGGCGCCCGAAAATCGGCCGCCACCAGCTGCGCGTCGGCGTTGAGCACACCCACGGTGGTGACGCCACGAAAGTCGTGGCCCTTGGTGATCATCTGGGTGCCCACGAGGATATCGACCGCCCCCGCGTGGACCGCATCGAACGCGGCGCCGGCGCGGCTCGCGCCCCGGGCGCCCTGGGTGTTGTCGCGATCGATGCGGGCAATGCGCGCGCCGGGCCACAGTTTGCGCAGCGTTTCCTCCACGCGCTGCGTGCCCTGGCCCACGCCCTGCAGGTCCTGGTTGCCGCAGTCCGGACAGGCCGGGGGCACCCGCGCGCTCCAGCCACAGTGGTGGCAGCGCAGCGCGGCGCCCACCTTGTGATAGGCGGCGAAGGTGTCGCAGTTGGGGCACCGGGACAGCCATTCGCAGGCGCCGCAACGCAGCACCGGCGCGAAGCCACGGCGGTTGATGAAGACCAGCGCCTGCTCGCCGCGCGCCAGGGTCTGCGCCAGGGCCTCGCGCAGCGGCGCGGCGAGGCCATTTTCCGCGGGGTCGCGCTGCAGGTCGATGGTCTCGATGGCGGGTTCGTGCGCACTGCCGCTGGCGCGTTGGGCCAGTTCCAGCAAGCGGTAGCGGCCCGCCTGTGCAAGCTGCCAGCTTTCCAGCGAAGGCGTTGCCGACCCCAGGACGACGGGCACCGCCTCGAGCTGGGCGCGCTTGACGGCCAGGTCGCGCGCCGAGAAGGGCACGCCGCCGTGTGCCTTGAACGACGCGTCGTGTTCCTCGTCGACGACGATGAGCCGCAGGCCGGGCAGGGAGGCGAAGACGGCGGTGCGCGTGCCCAGGATGATCTGTGCCCCCCCTTTGTGCGCCAGCATCCAGACAGCGCCGCGCTCGGCCGGCGCAAGGCTGCTGTGCAGGCTGACGACGCGGTGGCGCGGGAAGCGCGCGCTCAGGCGCGCGTACAGCTGCGGCGTGAGGTTGATTTCCGGGACGAGCAGCAGCACCTGCGGCTGCGGCGCGTCCGCCGCGGCGTCAGCCTGCGGTCCTGCGGCAAGAACCCGTTCGATGGCGCCCAGGTAGACCTCGGTCTTGCCGCTGCCGGTAATGCCAAACAGGAGGAACGGCGCGAAGCCCGGCGCGCTGGCGATCGCATCGATGGCCGACTGCTGCTCGTCGCGCAGTACCGGCGCCGCCTCGGCGGCCGCCGGCAGCTCCCGGTCTGGCGCGGCGCCAACTTCGGCGGTGCGCCGGCGCGTGCCCTTGAGGCTGGGAACCCGCCGCAGGGCCGGCGGGAGCACCGGCAGCGCCAGCTCTCCCCAGGGAAAATGGTAGTAATCCGCCGCGAAACGGCACAGCTCGAGCCAGGTTGGGCTTACGCGCAGCGCCGAGGCCGGTGCGCCCAGTTCGCGCAGCCGCGACTCCGGAACGGCGCTGTGCTCGGAGTTGCCTACGACGATGCCGATGTGGCGACGCCGGCCGACCGGAACAACCACCAGCGCGCCGACCGCGGCCGCGGCTCGCTCAGGTATGCGGTAATCCAGCGGCTGCGGCATCGGCACATCGACGATGACCTGCGCATAGCGCGCGGCGGGCAGTTCGGACTGGGACATCGTGTAGAACTTCAGAATCGCCGGGTAAGCCGTTCATTTTGCTGGGGTCTAGCCAAAGGGCTTCTTGCCCGACCCGTGCCTGTGGATAACTATGTGGAGAAGTCGTGCGGAAATGCGCTAAGTCCCCGTACGGTTGGGAAATTGACTGAAATGTCACAACGCTGCATTTTTGAAATAGTGAACCAATTCAATAGGTTGCACGATAAATTCGCAACCGTGACCGGCGGTGTCACGGAAAACCGCCTGGGCCCGGGCCGTGGCGGTTTTTGTGCATAAGTCAAGCATCTGGGCCCCGGGCGGGAAAAAATATCTCGGCCGCGCGCAGCACGCCGGCCGACACAAACTTGTGTGCGCCCACTGACCCCGGAACGGGCCTACGCCCTAAGCCGCCGGCTATGGGTGTGCACGGTCTCCACCAGCGCCTCGACCACCGCGGGGTCGGTGAACTGCGAGATGCCGTGGCCAAGGTTGAAGACATGCCCATCGGTGCCGCCATCGGCGCGTTGCGGCGCGCCAAAGGAATCGAGCACGCGGGTGGCTTCGGCGCAGGTCGCCTGCGCGCCGGCCAGCAGGACCATGGGATCAAGGTTGCCCTGCAGCGCGCAGCGCGCGCCGATGCGCTGCCGCGCCCGACCCAGGTCGACGGTCCAGTCCACGCCCACCGCATCGCAACCGGTGGCCGCAATGTCCTCCAACCAGAGGCCGCCACCCTTGGTGAACAGGATGCACGGCACGCGCTCGCCGTCGTGCTCGCGATCGAGGCCGCGGACAACCTCTGCCATCGCCGGCAGGGAAAATGCGCGGTATGCAGCATCGGACAGCGCGCCGCCCCAGGTGTCGAAAATCATCACGGCCTGCGCGCCGGCGCGGATCTGCGCATTGAGGTAATCGGTAACCGCACGCACGTTGACCGCCAGCAGCCGCCGCATGAGGTCCGGCCGGGTGTACAGCATCGACTTGACCACCCGGAAATCCTCCGAGCCGCCGCCTTCCACCATGTAGCACGCCAGGGTCCAGGGGCTGCCGGAAAAACCAATGAGAGGAATGCGTCCGGCCAGCGCCGTGCGGATGGAGCGAACCGCATCGGTAACGTAGCCCAGCGAAAGTTCGGGGTCGGGCGCCGGCAGTGCCGCCACGTCGGACTCGCTGCGGACGGGCCGTTCGAACTTGGGGCCTTCGCCGTCGACGAAATACAGTCCCAGTCCCATTGCGTCGGGAACCGTGAGGATGTCGGAGAAGAGGATGGCCGCATCCAGCGCATAGCGATCCACCGGCTGCAGGGTGACCTCGGTGGCCAGATCCGGAGACTTGGCCAGCGCCAGGAAGCTGCCGGCCCGGCGGCGGGTTGCGTTGTATTCTGGCAGATAGCGGCCCGCCTGCCGCATCAACCAGATGGGCGTGTACTCCGTTGGCTGGCGCAGCAACGCGCGCAAAAAGGTGTCGTTGGTGGGTTTCACGAGCGCTCAATGATTTTGCCGATCCGCGATTCTCGCATGCCGGACCTGCCGGTCTGGGCACGCTGGCAATCGGGCCTGCTGGTGCTTGCCTTGCATGTGCAGCCCGGGGCGCGGCGCACGCAGGCCGTGGGGACCCATGGTGAGCGGCTCAAGATCGCGCTGCAGTCACCGCCGGTCGACGGCAAGGCCAACGACGAATTGCTGCGCTTCATTGCCGCCACCCTGCTGGTGCGGCGCACGACGGTGCGGCTGACGGCCGGCGCGGCCAGCCGCGAGAAGACGGTGGCACTGGACTGCGACGAAGACGCCGCGCCCCGCCTGAGCGGCCTGCTGCTGGCGGCTGCGGCCCGGGCTCCAGCGGCCGGATAGCGCAGCAGAAAAAAGGGGCGCTGGTGCGCCCCTTATGCTTTTGAACGGGCGGCTCGCCGCCCGGTCGATGCAGACTTACTTTGCAGCAGGGGCGGCCGGAGCGGGCTTGGCGGCTTCGGCGGGGGCGGACGCCTTGCCCGTATCAGCCGCGGCGTCGGTCTTGGCCTTCTTGTGCTTGTGCTTCTTCTTGGGCTTGGCTTCCGACTTGGTGTCGGGCTTGGCCTCGGTCGTCTTGGCTTCCGGGGCGGGCGTCGCGGCCGGCGCAACCTTGGCCGGAGCCGCCGGAGCGGCAGCGGGTGCAGGGGTCGTCTGTGCAACGGCGATTCCGGCGGCGAATAGGCCGGAAACCAGAACAGCAATCATCTTTTTCATAGTTCTTTCCAGGAAATGAAGGGGTGGGGGTAGATCAAACAGGCGGCGTTCCATCCGCCAGCAACCGGACCTTCCCGGTACCGGCTCGCGCTCTGTTCGAGCTCGCCTTCCTAGAACGCGCCAGCGCACCGTTGGGTTGACGCGGCGCGATTGCCGGGGACGGCGACTTTTCAAAGGCGCGTGGCCGGCGGGCGGCCATGAAAAAAGGCGAGCGCAGGAAGATCCCTGCTGCCCGCCTTCTAAGAACGTAAACCGTCTGGGAAGACGGTATTACTTCTTCATGTCGTCCTTCTTCATTTCCTTCTTTTCTTCCTTCTTCATTTCTTTCTTTTCTTCCTTCTTCATTTCCTTCTTTTCTTCTTTCTTGGCTTCGACCTTCTTGTCGTCCTTCTTCATTTCGTCGGCGTAGGTGACACCGGCGGCGAACATCGAAGCGACCAGCAATGCGAGCAGTTTCTTCATTTTTTTGCTTCCGTGAAAGTTAAGTGTAATAGTCCAGAGCGTTCGGCCGCCGGATGTGGCTTTTGGCACTAGCGCCCTGCACCGATAACGCGGCATTGCTCGTGCGCGTTGACAGAGGTCTTCGAAGACACCCCCGCCACACGCTTTCTTCTGAGCAAAACCGTCCCCCTCAAAGAGACTGTCCGGCGATCTGGCAGTCACCCACCCTCCCCAGCGTCTCGGGCGCGGATTATGCACGGGAAATCACGTTTTGTTACCAATTCCACTTATTGCATACACTGGCACGACTTTGCCTCCGGGACAGCGCCCGTGACGAACGCTGCGGCAATCGCGCCTGCGCTGAGTGAAGCGCGGCCACTCGCGGCTTATCATTAAGGCGAACTAAGCGCCAGATCGCCGACTGGGTAGCCCAAAAGCGGTAGGGCCTTCGTCGCGCTACAGTCCGCGCGATGAACACGGAAGCGGACACGATCGTCGCCATTGCAACCGCGCCCGGTCGCGGCGGCATCGGTGTCGTGCGCGTGTCGGGCCGAGCCCTGCAGCCCATCATCACGGGCCTGCTGGGCGAGGCCGTGGCGGCCCGCCTGCAACCGCGGCGCGCCCTGCGCGCATCGTTCCTCGACGCTGGGGGCGGGACCATCGACGAGGGCCTGGCCCTGCTCTTTCCCGCACCCCATTCCTATACTGGCGAGACCGTGCTCGAACTGCAGGGCCATGGCGGCCCGGTCGTGCTGCACCTCCTGCTGGCGCGATGCCTGGCGGCTGGCGCGGCGCTGGGCGCGCGCCTTGCCGAACCCGGCGAATTCACGCGGCGGGCCTTCCTCAACAACCGCCTCGATCTTGCGCAGGCCGAGGCAGTTGCCGATCTCATCGACGCCGGCACGGCGGCGGCGGCGCGCGGCGCCGTGCGCTCCTTGCAAGGCGAGTTCTCGCGCGCCGCCCACGCGCTTGCCGCATCGCTGACGGAACTGCGCGCGCTCACCGAAGCCACGCTGGATTTTCCCGAGGAGGAAATCGATTTCCTGCGCGCGGCCGACGCTGGCGCACGCCTGGACCAGGCGATAACGGCGCTCGCGGCAATGCGCCAGCGAGCCCGCCAGGGGGCCTTGCTGCGCAACGGGCTGCAGGTGGCGCTGGTGGGCGAACCCAACGTCGGCAAATCCAGCCTGCTCAACGCGCTGGCCGGCGAGGACGTGGCCATCGTCACCGAATACGCCGGCACGACGCGCGACCGGCTGGAGCGCACGATCGAGATCGACGGCATAGCCTTTACCCTCATCGACACCGCAGGCCTGCGCGAAACCCGCGATCCCGTCGAATTGATCGGCATCGAGCGGGCGCGTGCCGCGGCGGCGGCGGCCGACATCGTCGTCGAGCTGGTCGACGATGCCGCCACGCCGGCTGCAGGGAACGCCTCGGCAGTAGCGCCGGGACGAGACGGTGCCCTGGCCGAGGTGCCGCAAGCCGGCGACACACTGGCCACGGCGCGGGGCGGCGCACGCCGGCTGCGGGTCCATAACAAGATCGACATCAGCGGCGCGGCGGCCGGCCGGCACGGCGGCGCCGTGTACCTCTCGGCAGCGACCGGCGAAGGCATGGCCGCGCTGCGCGCCGAACTGCTGGCAGCGTCGGGCTGGGCCGGAGAGGCCGGTGGCGAAACCGCCTACCTGGCCCGCGAGCGCCACCTGCACGCACTGGACCGCGCCGCGGCCTGCCTGGACGACGCCTGTTCGCACGCGGCCGCCGGCGCGGCGCGCCTGGAACTGTTCGCCGAAGACCTGCGGCTTGCCGCGGCGGCGCTTGGGGAGATCACCGGCGCGGTATCGTCCGACGATCTGCTGGGGCAGATCTTCGGCCGCTTTTGCATCGGCAAGTAGCGGGCGCGGGCAGCAGCCGCGGCACGCACAACGCAAGGAGGGGGAAAATGCGTCAGACACTGCACGATATGCGCCGCATCGCCGCCGAGCGCAAGCTCGCCGTGCTCACCTGCTACGACGCGAGCTTTGCCGCGGTGCTCGACGCGGCGGAGGTCGACTCGCTGCTGATCGGCGATTCGCTGGGCATGGTGATCCAGGGTCACGACTCGACCCTGCCCGTGACGCTGGCCGACGTGGCCTATCACACCCGGGCCGTGGTCCGCGGATCGTCCCGCGCGTGGATCATCGCCGACATGCCATTTGGCTCCTACCAGCAGGGGCCGCAACAGGCACTGGCGAGCGCGGTCCAGTTGATGCAGGCCGGCGCGCAGATGGTCAAGCTCGAAGGCGGTGCCGAGATGGCGCCGACCATCGCTTTCCTGGTTGAGCGCGGCATCCCGGTCTGCGGCCATGTGGGTCTTACGCCGCAGCATGTCAATGCCTTCGGCGGCTACCGGGTGCAGGGGCGCGGCATCGACGCGCAGGGCGTGCGCGCGGCGGCCGAGGCCGTGGAGGATGCCGGCGCGGCCATGCTGGTCATCGAAGCCGTTCCAGAGCCGGTTGCACGCGCCATTGCAGGACGCGAGCGCTCGATCACGATCGGCATCGGCGCCAGCGTTGCCTGCCACGGCCAGGTGCTGGTGCTGCACGACATGCTGGGGGCCGGTGTCGGCCGGCGCCCGCGCTTCGTCAAGAATTTTCTCGACGGCGAAACCTCGATTGCCGGGGCGGTACGACGCTATGTCGAGGACGTGCAGACCGGGCGCTTCCCGCAGGCCGATCACATATACGCAGACACGCCACAAAAGACCTGATTCACATAGAGGAAATGGCTGCTTGCGGGGCGCGGAAACAAGCCACCGCAAAGGGTGGCGCGGGCCGTGCGAAAGGTGTAATTTTGTCGTGCAGTCGATGTCTGGGCTGCGAATTCCGGCACCCAAAGCTCAAGCTCTCCGGCTTCCCACCACGCGATTTCATTGCAGCCTCATTGCCACTTCCTGCAACTCGCCTGCGTCAATTCCCAATGCCTCCGCAGTCCCGTCGCAATGCCCTCCATCTGCAAATCCTGTCGCGGCGCTTTACCGGTAATCGCCAACCCGTTTCGCAGCCATCGCCTGAGCGCCGCGGGCGCTTCCCGCGCACTCCTTGTCAGAAAGAAGCGATATGCCGACAGGCACCGTGAAGTGGTTCAATGAGACCAAGGGTTTCGGATTCATCAAGCCGGATGACGGTGGCAACGACGTTTTCGCCCATTACAGCGGGATCAAATCCAAGGGCTTTCGCACGCTGAAGG
>Ga0075030_100001094_pt1 | contig 24296 bp, 18 predicted proteins | sample LitLauG_LLR_2012_FD_71393 | JGI IMG/M metagenome (GOLD analysis project Ga0075030, IMG submission 71393) | Freshwater sediment microbial communities from Pennsylvania, USA - Little Laurel Run_MetaG_LLR_2012 | ecosystem: Environmental > Aquatic > Freshwater > Creek > Sediment | place: USA...
CGCAGCGTAATCGAACCTGACCTGTTGGCACATCTGCTTGAACTCATCGCCGACAACGATAAGGCGGTGCGGGCCGAGATCGTTCGCGCGATTGAACAGGTCGGATCGAACTCCGCCTCGCTCCTGCTGCGGATGCGAGCCCTGATCGGCAACGACGAACCCGAAATCCCGGGCGCGTGCTACGGCGGTGTTCTGCACCTTGAAGGCGTGCGAGCCATCCCCTGGATCAGCCGTTTCCTCGACCCTGGCGACGACGCGGCAGCCGAAGCTGCCTTGGCGATTTCGGCCACCCACTCGCCGGAAGGATTCGAAGCTCTGCGCACTGCGCTGGAGAACGCAAGCGATCCCTGGTTCCGCTCGGTACTCTTGTCAGCGATTGCCCTGACACGCCAGGACGCCGCGACCGACTTCCTGCTGGAGCAGGTGCGGAAAGAATCGATGGACGCCGAAAGTGCCATTGAAGCTCTTCTGCGCTCTGCCCCCTCCGAAGAAATAGTCCGACGTCTCGAGGGAGTGGTTCAAGGGAATCCGCGACTGGAGCGCGCCTTTGCAGCTCAAAAACCTCCCCAGAGATGAGAGTCTCTGTGTATCCCCGTGTACTCTGTGGTCAACGCTCTTTTTGAACTACAGAGGACACAGGGGACACAGAGACTGCCAGCTCACAGCTCGAATGCTATATTGATCCCCGGAGGTCGTAAGCGCGTGCCCCCTGAGAAATTTCGTGTGGCGCTGGTGCAGATGTCGTGCGGGCCGGAGCCAGAACAGAATCTCGACAAGGCACTTGGCCGAATTGCCGATGCCGCTGGGCGTGGCGCAAAGGTCATCTGCCTGCCCGAACTGTTTCAGACGCAATATTTTTGCCAGCGTGAGGACCACGCCCTATTCGATCTCGCCGAACCCATTCCGGGGCCGAGTTCGGAGAAGCTTGCTGCCGCCGCACGTAATCACCATATCGTTCTGATCGCATCTTTGTTCGAGAAGCGTGCGCCCGGCGTTTACCACAACACGGCAGCCGTTTTCGACACCGACGGTTCTCTGAGCGGGCTCTACCGCAAGATGCACATCCCGGACGATCCCCTATACTACGAAAAGTTCTACTTCACGCCCGGCGATCTGGGCTTTCGCGCCCTCGACACCAGCCTCGGACGCCTCGGCACGCTGATTTGCTGGGACCAATGGTACCCAGAAGGCGCGCGCTTGACCGCATTACAAGGGGCGAATGTACTGTTCTACCCCACGGCCATCGGCTGGCATCCGGCGGAGAAGGCGGAATTCGGAGTCGCGCAGCACGACGCCTGGCGCACCATTCAGCGTGCGCACGCGATCGCAAATGGCGTGTACGTTGCGGTGGTGAATCGGGTCGGATTTGAAACCGGCAATATCCGCGGCCAGTCCGCTCCTGGACAAGGCCTCGAGTTCTGGGGCGGATCGTTTTTCTGCGATCCCTTCGGCCGCGTGCTCGCCGAGGCCTCGCATGATCGCGAGGAGATTCTGGTTGGCGATGTCGATCTGAAGGCCATGGAAGACATTCGGCGCAATTGGCCCTTCTTGCGCGACCGCCGCATCGATAGCTACGCTCCGATCACGAACCGGTTGATCGACTGACGCTCATGACCAAGCTAAAAAAAACGTTGCAGGTGTCTGTGGCTGTTGCCGCGTTCGCGCTCACCTGCATTGCCAAAACGCCCGTGCTGACTGGCAAGATGGTCGCTTACGATCCTCTCTTGCATGCCTCCAAACCCTCCACGATGCAGCCGAACAAAGAGGTCATTGTTCTGGAAACCTCGGGCCACAAAACGAAATACGTGAAACTGGTCTTTGTGAGTTTTGGCACGAAGCAGGTCGACGAAAAGTTTTTTGATGGGACCACCCCTATGAGCGTGCCAGCGCTCCGCAATCAAGAATGCGACGAAGGTTCTCCGAGATTCGTTACGCAAGTGAGCCTCGGTCAGAAATCTGGAAGCTATCTGCTGACCGATGCCTTCAACGCTGCGCCGCCTCCTCACCTCAAGAAATTAGAGTGCTATGACGCGACCGGGAAGAAATAAAACCAAGGCCAGTACAACAGATCCCCTTCCCGCGTCTCTCGGCTACCGCATGCCCGCCGAGTGGGAACCTCACGCGGCAACATGGCTCGCGTGGCCGCACTATCAGGGCGACTGGCCGGGAAAGTTTGAGCCGATCGCCTGGGTGTATGCCGAGATCATTCGCAACCTGGCAAGGCAGGAGCGGGTCGAGTTGATCGTCAACAACGCGGCGGCGGCAAGGAAAGCACGCAGGATTCTGGAACGCGCGGATGCCTTCTCCTCGAATATCCGCTTTCATCGCTGGCCCACGAACCGGGTGTGGCTGCGCGACTCCGGCTGCATTTTTCTGTGTGGCGCGGGCACTCCTGCCCGTGAAACGCCAACATCAGCGATAGCCGTAAAGTTCCGATTTAACGCCTGGGCCAAATATTCCAATTGGCGCCTGGATGAAAAGATTGGCTCGCTGATGTCCAAAGCTGCCCAAACGAAAGAGGTCCAACCGCTCTCCGTCGGCAAGCGCATCGTCCTCGAAGGCGGCTCCATCGACGTCAACGGCGCTGGCACGATTCTCACCACCGAAGAATGCCTGCTGAGCAAGCTGCAGGAGCGCAATCCGCACATGACGCGCGTGCACTACGAGAAGGCTTTCGACGACTACCTCGGTGCGACACACACCATCTGGCTCGGACGCGGCATCTACGGTGATGACACCCACGGCCATGTTGACGACCTCTCCCGCTTCGTCCGCAAAGACACCGTCGTCACCATGGTTGAGCACAACTCAAAAGACGTAAACCACGCTCCCCTGCGCGCCAACCTGCGGCGTTTGCAAGCGGCGCGCGATCAGGATGGCAAGCAACTGACGGTCGTCGAACTTCCCATGCCCCAACCCGTGGCATTCGAAGGTCGTCGCCTGCCCGCCAGCTATGCGAATTTCTACATCGCCAACAGAGTCGTGCTCGCGCCGGTGTTCAATCGTCCCAACGACCGCATCGCGCTGAACACGCTGGCCGAACTGTTCCCTACCCGCGAGATTGTTCCGATCTATTCCGGAGACTTCATCTGGGGCCTGGGTGCGATGCACTGCATGACGCAACAACAACCGGCGTAGCAGTTCTCAGTTCTCAGGCAAAATCAAACGGGGGAAAATGAGAACTGGGAAGCGGTCTCATAATGAACCGGACTGGTAACACTCACTTCACCTCAGGGGGTAAAGCCCGCGTCATTGTTAGAGCTCGGCGGCACGGCTGAAGCCGTGCCCTTCCACGGAGCCATTTGTGAGATGGCTTCTGAGAACTGAGAACTGCACTGCATGGTAGATTCGTACCGCATGGCCCACTCCGAGATGACCACCGGCCGCCTGGAAGCCTTCAGCGACGGCGTGATCGCCATCATCGTGACGATCATGGTGTTGGAGCTGCGTCCCCCGGCGCAGCCCACGTGGCCCGCGCTGCTGCGAGTGGCGCCCAGTTTCATTAGCTACGGACTCAGTTTCTTGGTAGCCGCCATCATGTGGGTGAACCATCACCATTTGATTCATGCCGTCCGACACGTGACCGCGCGCCTGCTGTGGTCGAACCTGAACCTGTTGTTCTGGATGTCTCTCGTTCCCTTCGTCACCGACTTTGCCGGCAAGAACTATCGACAGCCGCTGGCCGTCGCTCTTTATGGTCTCGATTTGGGGTTGTGTGGACTGGCGTTTTTTATCCTGCGGACCGTGCTGGTCACACAAGATCGCGACATCCCACACCTCGCGGAATATCACCAGAAAGTTCAGAACAAGAATCTGATGTCGACGGCCCTTTATTTGCTTTCCGCTCCACTGGCCTACGTTTCGATCTACGCCTCATTCTTCATCTTCGCGCTGATTCCCGCGCTGTATTTTCTTCCAGAAAAGAGGCTGGCGTCGCCGCAGGAGACTTAGTTCACTCCGAAAAGAAAAAGGACCCATGTGGGTCCGCATCGACATTTACTCGTCAGCCCACTACGGCCACGGTGGTACATTTCCGGCGGGCACGGTCCCCGGGTGGGAATACGGGTGAATTCCGAAGAGAAACTACCGCTTGTACTGGGTAGGCTGAGGGCCTTTTTCCAGCGTTTCGCGATCCCAGATCCAGCCCTGGCGCGTGTAGCTGGCGAGTTCGAAGTCCTGCGTGAGTTCCAGCGCGTCCGTGGGACACGCGTCCTCGCACAGCCCGCAGAACATGCAGCGGCTCAGATCGTAGGTGAAGTTGGTGAGTTCCTTGCGGCGGGTCTTTTCGTTGCGCTCACTCGAGACCACGATCAGATGTTCGGGACACGCCAGCGCGCACAGATCGCACGCGATGCACATCGTTTCGTCAGTGTCAGGATTCACGTTGAGCCGCGGCGCTCCACGATAACGCTCGGCCACCTGCGGCCGCTCCAGCGGATACTGCTCCGTATAAATCTCTTTGGGATCCTGGTAGCGGAACGTGACCTTCAACCCCTGAAACAGGTCGACCAGAAAGACTTTCCGGAGCAAGTTTGGCATGCCCATGACGCCGTTAGCATATCATCATCCGCGCCCAGCCGAAACCCTGCAGCCCTGTGTACCTCTGGGACCCCCGTAGTGAATAAAACTCTGGAAATCTGGCAACAGGTGTCCGATGCTTTTCTCAAGCGTCTAAGCCAGCGACCCGGTCTTAACGGGCAAGAGGGAATACCAATCATCTTGCAGCCGCAAGAAGCGCGACACGATGGCAGGCATATCTAAATTCCGCAAACTGATCCTCAATCTCCACCTCTGGATCGGTCTCGCTGCCGCTATTCTGCTGCTGCTCGTCGGAGCTTCCGGCGCTCTTCTCGTTTTCGAAGACCAGATTGACCAGGCGCTGAATCCGAAACTGTCGCGCGTAGTGCCAACAGGCAAGGTCCTGTCATTGGCAGAACTGCAACGGTCGTTGGAAAGCCAATATTCCGGCGCGCACGTCCTTGGTTTTGAGTTGTCGAACAGCGCTGACATTTCCTACGGCGCCTACGTGCAGCCTGCAGCTGGCGACGGCCTGGGAGTTGCGGTCGATCAATACTCCGGCAAAGCTCTCGGCGTCTGGGACGACAATCGCTTCGCCCGCAAACTGCACGGATTCCACACGCACCTGCTCGCGGGTGAAGTCGGCTCCGCAATCGTAGGCTGGGGATCGGTTGTATTGCTGTTCTTGTCGATCACCGGATTGATTCTCTGGTGGCGCACCAAGGCCGTCCGCGTGAACTTCCACAGTTCAGGACCGAAATTTCAATACGACCTGCACAGCACCGTTGGAATTTTCTCGTCTCTATTCTTGCTGGCCTTTGCCCTCACTGGCATCGTCGTGCACTGGGAGCGTCCCGCGCAGAAGTGGGCCAACTCCGTCAGCCACGCCCCGCAACCGCCGCAGCCCAAACCCAATCTGCCCGGGCCCGGCGCAACGCCTCTCGACACCGATCACCTGCTTGCGGCGGCGCAGGCCGCAGTTCCCGGAGCGCGTGCAACCGTCGTCAATCTTCCCGAGAGCCCCGGTAGCCCCGCGATGGTCATCTTCAAGTTTCCCGAGGACCATACCCCGGCCGGGCGAACGCGCGTTTTTCTCGATGCATATTCCGGAAAGGTTTTGTCGCTGACCAGCTCTCGCGAAGCTCCCGCGGCCGTAGCCTTCGTGACGCGATTGAACCGCGAGATCCATACCGGCGACGTCGGCGGATGGCCCACCCGCATTGTGGCCGCTATCTCCAGTCTTTGCTTGCCCTTACTGGCTATTACAGGGCCTTTACTTTGGTGGCAGCGAAGGCAGCGCCGGGCCAGCCCGTAGCCTTTGAGTTGAAACTTTTTCCGCAGCAGTTGCGTATTTATTCATAAGGAGCAGTACATGAAGGCCTACATCAACAACCTGCCGACGAAGATCTGGGTGCTCTTGGTCGTTCCGGCCGTGCTGGTTGCGTATCCGGTCGTCCGGGTCGTCGTACCCGTTGTCCTGCACGCTGTGGTTCCCGATGTCGTGAGAACGGTTCTGAGCGTAATTTGAGGAAACCTCCACCGCTTTGGGCGGCCTACTTCGCAAATGAACGCTGCACCGACGTGATCAACTCGTTCAGCCATCTGTGCACTCCGTCAGAGGTCATCCCCGCCTCCAAGAACTTTCGTAGGACCCGTCTGATCGGTAGCGCACGGTCCTCTGGGTATTTCGCATAGAATTCCGTCACCTTAGCGGAATACTCCTGTGAGGTTAGATGCGATGTTGGAATGTGGACCATACACTCGTCCTCAAGCTGCGGTAGGGAGGGAGCGATTATCTGAGCTTGCGTACAGGCATCGAAGTAACCCCAATAACTCCCATCAGCCCATCCCTGGACATATCCCAGTTGATGATCAGCCGACCAATGCAGCCAGACATTCCCTTCCGCATTCTCAGGGCCACCGTTGACCTTCGCATCTGCTAATGGCAGGGAACGTATGGGAGGCAAGTCTTGCGCAAAACCTTGATCGACCGTAAGCAGGATTGCTGCCGCCAGACCGATCTTGCTCAGAGCGGATGTGATTCGCATGATTAATCTCGAGTTTAATAGACACCGCTACAATATCGGGCGGCCCCCCCTTTGTAAGGTCACGAACTCGCCGACTATCTAAATGACCAACGACCAACCACCATCAACCAACGACTCTCCCGACGAACTCTGGATGGAAGAAGCCCTCCGCTGCGCCCAGCGCGCCCTCGAAGCCGGAGAAGTTCCCGTCGGCGCCATCGTCATTCACGCCGGCCGCATCGTCGGCCGCGGATGGAATCGCAACATCACCGACTCCGATCCCAGCGCCCACGCGGAGATTATCGCAATGCGCGAAGCTGGTGCAACCCTTGGTAACCACCGCCTCGGAGACTGCGAGCTGTTTGTTACAATTGAACCTTGCGCGATGTGCGCCGGCGCAATGGTCCACGCGCGGATCAAGCGTCTGGTCTACGGTGCCGACGATCCAAAAGCCGGGGCGGTGCATTCAGTTTTGCCAGTGCTGAACCATCCGCAACTAAACCACCGCGTGGAAGTCCAAGGCGGGGTCTTAGCCGGCCGCAGCGCAGAGTTGCTGCAAACGTTCTTTAAAAATCGTCGTTTGTAGTTTGTCGTTCTGATAGTTTGTCAATCCCTAAACCTCAGCGTTGTCATTCCGAGCAAAGCGAGGAATCTGGGGGTTCGCTGACTGCTGACGATGGACTTTGTCCGACGCGGAGAGGTGCGTGAGTGGTTGAAACGATCCGCCTCGAAAGCGGACATACCTTAACGGGTATCGGGGGTTCGAATCCCTCCCTCTCCGCCATTACTTCTAGTTTCGATGCCCTGTGACATGGCGATACCTGCGCTGATACCGAGTTGAATCGGACCATATTTTCAGCCTGGAACTCCTGTTTCGTCCCAGTTGTGAAAACCGAACCGCTGGCTTGCAGAGACTCCCCGACAGCCCCGCTCCGATCGGGACAGTTTGTTGCAACATTGGGCTCGCCTCAACCCTTTTTGCTTACTGGTTTTTCAACTGGAAGCCAGGGCTGGTAGTAACCGTCCCCGCCTTACCAGATACAACATAACTCCCAGTGGTTCCATTGGCGGTGAAGACTGCCGAAGTGGCCACCCCCACCGCGTTGGTCGTCGCCGTATTCACGCCGCCGGCAAAGGTCCCACTAGCGCCGCTGGTCGGGGCGGTAAACGTCACCGTGGTCCCTGCCACAGGGTTGCCGAAGGAGTCATTCACCGTCGCCTCTAAGGGATTCGCAAAGGCTGTATTGACGGCCGCAGTTTGCGGTGTTCCTCCCGTTGCTGTAACTGACGCGGGCGCTCCCGCGACATTAGTCAGCGCAAACCCGGGATTGGTGATGAGTGTCCCGATATTGGCCGTGACTGAATAGGAACCTGCTATGGCATTCGCCGTAAATACTGCAGCAGTAGCGACACCATTCGAGCTAGTCGTGGCTGTGTTCACGCCGCCGGCGAAGGTCCCGCTGGTCCCGCTGGTCGGCGCATTAAACGTCACTACTTTGCCGGGCACCGGATTGCCGTAAACGTCCTTCACGGTCGCCGCCAGATTCGTGGTGAAGGCTGTATTGACCGTTGCGCTTTGTGGCGTTCCAGCAGTGGCCGCGATCGAAGCGGGCGGTCCCGCAAGATTGGTCATCACAAAACCAGGGCTGCTGGTAAGAGCGTTCGCTGTCGCCGTTACGGTGTATTTGCCCGCAATCGTGTTGGCCTTGAAGACTTGCGACGTCGCGATGCCGCTGGCGTTAGTAACGGCGGTGTTCCCGCAGGCAAAGATCCCGCTGGCCCCACTCGTCGGCGAATTGAATGTCACCAACAGGCCAGAGACCGGGTGAGCAGCACTGTCTTGCACGGTTGCCACCAGGAGATTGGTGAAAGCCTTGTTAACGGTAGCGCTCTGCGGAGTCCCTCCAGTCGCCGTGATGGTTGCCGGCACATGCGGATCCGTGACTGTGAAGGTCACTGGCACTACCATCTCCATCGTGTTGCCGGGATATTCGAAGAAGACGACCTCCCCGACATAGATTCCCGCCTGTAGCGTCGAGCCGTTCACGGTGGCAGTAATCGTTGTGGGCGTGCCATCCACGCCGGCGTTGGGAGAGGTCGTTAGCCAGCTGCCGCCTTTTCCGGTGGCAACGGCCACGGTGTTAAAGTTAAACGCGGTTCCAGTGGTTCCCACCGAGAATGTTTGCGATGCAGGGTTGCCTCCGCCAAGCGTCATGTTGAAGCTCAAAGGAGTAAGTTGACTGAACACGTTGGGCCCGATGACCACGGTGACGGGAATGGTGACATTGCCTCCCGACGATTGGAATAGCAGCTGGCCGTTGAAGTTCCCAGCCACTAATCCACTTCCGGGCAACGCCGAGTTCGCGATCTTTACGGTTACGGTCGACGGCGCTGTCCCGCTCTTTGCTGACACGCTAAGCCAGGCGCCGCCGTCTGATGTGGTGGCCACGAGTTTCCACGACAGCGCGCCCGATCCGGCAGCGCGGACTTGCACCGACTGAGCCGGAGGGTTGGTGCTGCTGGGCGTGAACGAGTAACTCAGCAGGCCCGGCAAGCTGTCAAAGAATGGTCCGCACGATGTGATGGTTAAGGTCACCGGTATCGTGATCGCCATAGTGTTACTCGGGTATTCGGTGAAGATGATCTCCCCGGTATAGGTTCCCACCGGCAACGCCGATGCATTTACGCTGACCACAAAGGCTTCGGGTGTGGTGAAAACACCTGACGTCGCGCTAAGCTGCAACCAATTTCCACCTTTGGAGGAGGAGACGGATGCCGTGTAAAAGTTGAAATTCGTGCCGGTGCTCGTCATGCTGATCACTTGCGGCAGCGGGTTTGCGCCGCCAACCGGCATGTTGAAGCTCAGCGGATTCATCTGGTTGAAAACATTTGGTCCTACTGTCGCGCACACCGGGATCGTTGCCGAATCGCCCGTAGTCAGTAAAACCACTTGACCGCAGAACGTGCCCGCCACAAGCCCTCCGCCGGGGAAGTTGGCAGGTGTGATGCTCACACTTAGCGTCGTTGGTGCGGTCCCGCTTGCCGCTGAAAGGGTCAGCCATTTCCCGCCATCGGCCGTGCTCGCTGAGCCTGTCCATTTCAGTGTCCCTGTCCCCGCGTTTCCGATTTGCACCGGTTGAGCTGGAGGTTTACCACCCGGTTTGAGGAAGAAGCTCAGTTCGCCGGGAAGATTGTCGAAATAGGCAGTCGTGGCAGGTGCAACGGTCAAAGTCACCGGCACGGTGATCGACATGTTGTTGCTGGGATATTCGGCAAAGACGATTTCCCCGGTGTAAATCCCCGCCGGTAGCGTGGAGGCGCTCACGCTCGCAGTGACGGCTTCGGGTGTTGTGAATACGCCGGCGGACGGAGCAATTTTCAGCCAGCTACCACCATTAGCAGTGGACACCGAAAAGTTATAAAAATTGAAATTGGTGCCCGTGCTGGCGATGGTGATTTCTTGGGGCAGTGGATTCGTGCCGCCCGTGGTCATGGTGAAGCTGAGCGGGTTCACCTGCTCAAATACATTGGGCCCTACGACAGCGCATACCCGAACCGTGCCGACGTCACCTGTTGTCTGGAACGTGAGTTCGCCGCAGTAAGTGCCCGCGATGAGGCCGCCGCCGGGTAGAGACGCAGGGACGATCGAAACCGTCACCGTCGCCGGCGCGGTTCCGCTGAGCGGCGTCGCGTTCAACCACTTGCCGCCATCGGAAGTAGTCACGGATGCGGTCCAACTCAACGCGCCGGTGCCGGCGTTTCTGACTTGCAGAGTCTGAGATGGCGGGGTGCTGCCCGCTGTGAAGAAACTTAGCGCGCCAGGAAAATTGTCGAAGTACGGCGCGCTGCCCGGAGCCACAATGGTCAACGTCACTGGCACCGTCAGCGCCATGGTGTTGCTCGGGTATTGGAAGTAGACGATTTCCCCGGTGTAAATCCCTGCCGGCAGCGTGGTGGCATTCACGCTCACGGTGGTGGCCTCGGGCGTGGTGAGCACGCCCGCGGAGGGGTTGGTCGACAGCCAGCTGCCTCCCGTCCCAGTCGCTACAGCAGCCGTGTAAAAATTGAAGTTGGTATTGTTGCTGGCGTGGTTCAGCACCTGCGGCAGCGGGTTCGCGCCGCCTTGCGTCATGGTGAAGTTGATGGGATTCTCCTGGCGGAAAACGCTGTCGCCCACGACTACGCATACGGGCACGGTGCCCACGTCACCGGTGGTTTGGAACACTACCTGACCACAGTAGGTGCCGGCGATAAGACCTCCGCCCGGCAGGTTTGCCGGCGTGATGCCAACGCTGACGATGGAAGGCGCGGTGCCGCTTGGGACGGACAGGGTCAGCCAGTTGCCGCCGTCGGCTGTGCTCTTCGATCCAGTCCATTTTAATGTTCCGATTCCACCGTTCCTGATCTGTACAGACTGAGCTGGTGTGGAGCCGCCGGTAGTCATGAAATAACTGAGCTCGCCGGGAAGGTTATCGAAGAACGTGCCGCTGGCCGCTGCCTCAATGGTCAACGTGACCGGCACTGTCATTGCCAGCGTGTTGCTCGGATATTCGAAGAAAATGATCTCCCCCGTATAGGTTCCTGCTGACAGAGCGGAGGCGTTGATCACGCTTACGGTGAAGGCCGAAGGGGTACCGTGTACGCCGCTGGCGGGACTAATCTGCAGCCAGCTGCCGCCGTTCCCGGTTGCCACGAGTTCGGTATAGGCGTTGAACGCGGTACCAGTGCTGGCAAGCGTCAACACTTGGGGCAGCGGACTTAGTCCCGCAAACGGCATGGTGAAGTTGAGCGGATTCACCTGGCTAAAGCCGTTGCCTACGCTCACTCTCACGGGTACGGTGACGGTGCCGCTCGTCGACTGGAACACGATTAGTCCAACCCAGGTTCCCGCGGTTGTTCCCGCGCCGGGCAGGGCTGAGGGCACGAGTCCCACCGAAACCGTCGTGGGCGCCTTTCCCGACGTCGCGCTGACGGTCAGCCATGCGCCACCGTCAGCAGTTGACGCCGTCGCGGTCCAGTTCAACGTTCCGGTTCCGCCGTTTCTGATCTGTATTGCCTGAGCCGGAGGAGCGCCCCCAGTCGCTACAGAAAAGCTCACTTGACCGGCCATGTCATCGAAGAAAGGAGTACCAGCCGTCGTAATAATCAGAGTGACCGGTACCGTCATCGTCGGTGAGCCGCTCGGATACTGGTTGACTACGACTTGTCCTGTGTAGGTGCCAGCCGCCAGTGAAGCCGAGGGATTTACGCTGACCACCCAGGCAGCGGGCGTGGCATAGACGCCGCCGGAGGGAGAGATCTGCAGCCAGGAACCGCCCGTATTCGTCGAGGCAGTCGCATCGCTGTTGAACTGTGACCCGTTGCTGGCGGCGGTCAATACTTGCGGGAGAGGATTCGCGCCGCCGAACGTCTTGGTGAAAGACAGAGCTGGCACAGTGTAGAAAGTCTGCGCATGAAGCGCCGGAGCCATCGCCACCATCATAAGGATCAGAACCGACAGAATTCGCGCTTGCGCCCCGTTCACCTTCGTCATAAGAATTCTCCTGTTTCTTTCTTGTTTTCGAATTTCCACTTCAGCGGGCCGACCTGGAACGCGACGGCCCACCCGATCTCGCTGGGATGGGGCGGATGGCGACGAGCTTTTCGTTCCGGAACTCTGCTTCTACGATCATGCCGATCTTCGGTGGTTGGGCAGACTGCCACAGATCAGTTAGAGAAAAAGGAAATTGCTGCCCTTCGATGATCATCAACCCAGGCCCGGCACCAGGCTCACGCAGAACTTTGCCGCGTTTCCTGGTTTCTCCTACGGGCCAGCGAAACAGGGCGAGTGCCAGAATCGACCATGCAAGAAGTTGCATAACGCTTCGTGTTGCATCGGTGGGGCATCACTGGTAGCATCGCAGCGTTCAGGCTTCAGTAATCCCTCCCCTACCCCTAAAGAGGAGGCCGCCCACAGCGGTCTTCACTACGCATTGCGCAAACGCCCAAGGAAAACCGTCATGGCTCTGCGAAATTCTCAGAGGGCCGCGTTTGGAATCAGCGCGGCAGATACAACAGCGCAAGAAAGAAGATCACTGGATCAACTCTTCAGCCTGACCTATGAGGAATTGCGCCGCCTGGCCTCCAGCGTGAAACGCGGCGATCCGAGCATCACGCTCAGTCCTACCGCTCTGGTCAACGAAGCCTGGGTGAAACTCGCGCACTCACTGCCACCCGAAGCAACGTCTCAGTTGCACTTCAAGCGCATTGCAGCACGAGCCATGCGGCAAGTATTGATCGAGGCCGCGCGGCGCCGGAACAGCCACAAACGGGGCGGCGAGGGAGAAGCCATTTTTGTTGCTTTCGACGATTCGTTGCATGGCTTTACAAGCGGCGAGGCGGATCTGCTGGCGCTGGACATCGCCCTCAACGAACTGGCGCGACTCGAGCCTCGCCAGGCTGCGATCGTGGAAACACGTTTCTTCGGAGGGCTACAGGTCAGCGAAATTTCAAGCCTGCTTGGTGTATCGGAAGCCACGATCTTGCGTGACTGGCGGGCGGCGAAAGCGTGGCTCGGACAGGCGCTTCGTCGGACCGCGTGAGAGGGAGCCTTTTGAACGCTAAGACTTAATCTATGGACAGTGCGCAGTGGCACCGAATCCAGAGTATTTTCCACGACGCGGCGGACCTGCTCCCGGCCGAACGGAAGACCTTCGTGGAGGTGGCCTGCGGCGACGACGAAGCACTCATCGTTGAAGTTCTGGCCATGCTTGATCAGGACGCAAGCGGCCACTCGCTGCTGGATCGCAACATAGCCGACATTGCGCACGAGACGCTTGCCAAATCTGCTCCCGCGTCCCTCATCCTCAAACAAGTCGGTCCATACCGAATCACAAGGTTACTGGGCGAAGGAGGAATGGGAGTCGTTTATCTTGCCGAACGAAGCGACCTTGGTAGTGAAGTCGCGGTCAAGGTCTTGCGTGACGCCTGGCTTTCCCCAGCCCGCCGCGAACGCTTTGCCACCGAACAGCGCACGCTGGCACAACTGAATCATCCCTCGATTGCGCGGCTCTATGACGCGGACGTGCTGGACGACGGAACTCCCTGGTTTGTGATGGAGTACGTCGACGGCTCTCCGCTTACTCACTATTGCCGAAATGCCGGCTGCTCGGTTGAACAGCGTCTTCAGCTTTTCCGGTCAGTGTGTGAGGCGGTACAGCACGCGCACAGTCACGCTGTCATTCACCGTGACCTGAAGCCGTCCAACATCCTTGTAAAAAAGGACGGGGCGGTCCGCCTGCTCGATTTCGGCATTGCCAAACAGATCGAAAATCTGGACCTGCAAGTGGACCAGACCATGACTTGGTTGAGGATGATGACGCCGGCTTATGCGTCGCCGGAGCAGGTTCGCGGAGACCGTGTTGGAATCAGTACCGATGTTTATTCCCTGGGCGTCATTCTCTACGAGTTGTTGACGGGGCAACTGCCCTTCGACTTATCAGGTCTGACGCCTGCAGAAGCCGCTACGGTTATCACAGAGCACGAGCCGGGCAAGCCATCTGCTGCAGTCAAGCTGAATGCTGATTCCGGGTCGAACTCCCACCTGCTAGCCTTGGGCAAAACCGCGTGGGCTGACCTCGATTGCCTTTGTCTCGGGGCGATGCACAAGGATCCCACGCGGCGGTACCGGTCGGTGGAAGCCCTCATCCGCGACGTCGACCATTACCTGAACGGTGAGCCCTTGGAGGCACGCCCCGACGCCTGGCAGTACCGCATCAGCAAGTTTGTCCGCAGGCATCGACCCGCCGTTGCGGCAACCGCAATGAGCGTCGTGCTGATCGTCGGATTGGTCCTCTTCTTCACGTTGCGCCTTGCGAAAGCGCGCGATGCTGCGCTCACCGAAGCGGCACGCACGCAGCGCATTCAGCAGTTCATGACCAATCTCTTCCAAGGGGGAGATGCGGCGGCCGGGCCTTCTGAGTCTTTGCGCGTGATCACTGTCGTGGACCGAGGCGTGCAGCAAGCGAGGAATCTCAACCATGATCCCAAGGTGCAGGCTGAGCTTTACCAGAATCTTGGGAGTATCTACCAGAAGCTTGGCAAGTTCGAAGAAGCAGATGCGTTACTCGGTTCGGCTCTCGAGCGACGCAAGTCACTGTTTGGAGCGGATAGTGAGGAAGTAGCCGAGAGCCTGACTGCACTAGGCTTGTTACGGTCCGACCAGGCGCGTTTGGAGGAGGCCGAGAAACTGGTTCAGGACGGTTTGGCAATGACTCGCCGGCACGTGCCGCCGAACCATCCGGCACTCGCAAAAGCCAGTCTCGCCTTCGGGAAAGTGCTGGCGCAGCGCGGCTTGTACGATCGAGCGATCGCTGCACTGAATGAGGCCGTGCGCCTGCAGTCGGCCCCGGGCGTGGCGCCCGCGGACCTGGCCACCAGCCTCTCCACCTTGGCGGACGCACATTACTCCGCCGGCCACTACGATGTCTGCCGTTCCCTGTACACTCGCGTCCTTGAGATGCACCGCCAAATTTATGATTCACGCCACCCGCTGATCGCCGATGATCTCGGGAGTCTCGCTGCGGTCCAGCGCGATTTAGGTTATTACAGTGAGGCCGAACAGTTGGACCGGCAGGCACTCGATATTGTTCAGTCTTACTATGGCCATGACAACCCCCAGACTGCCGGCCGTTTGACGGCACTTGCCGAGTCTCTTACATACCAGAAGAAATATGACGACGCCGTCTCTGCGCTTGAGCAGGCTCTTGCCATTCAGGAACGGGTTTATGGCCCGGCGCATCCGTCCGTCGCTGAAACCGTCAATGAATTGGGAAACGTGGCTTCGATGCGCGATAAGCTGGATGAAGCGGAGGCGCACTTCCGCCGCGCGGTTGACATCTACCGTGCTGTTTACGGCGATCACCACTATCTGGTCGCGATCGCCCTGTCCAATGTAGGGGGCATCGCCATGGACAAAAAGGACTATCCGCGGGCGGAGAAGATTTTTCGTGACGTCATCCGCCGCTATTCGGAAACGCTCCCCGCTGACAATGTCAACCTCGGCATCGCGCACGTTAAGTTGGGTCGGACGCTCCTACGCCAAAATCGATATGCGGATGCCGAGAGCGAGACTCGGGCCGGCTACGAAATCTTGATTAAGCAGAGCAGTCCATCCACGAGTTTCACTCGTGCCGCGCGAAAAGACCTCGCCGCAGAATACGACGCTTTGAATCAACCGCAGCAAGCCGCGCGATTTCGCGCCGAGTTGGCGGCAGTCGCCGCAAATTCCAGCAACACCGCGCGTTAGCGGTGAAATGATCCTGAGCCGACAGCTCATTACTGGGCCCCCACAACATCTCCAGCCCGCTACGCGCGTTCACGACGGTGGCTCGTCTTTCCCACGTCTTCTGCTTAGCGCTTCTGACCATTCTCAGCGAGATCAGAGGGCAATATAGACAAAAGCAGGACAATGGGACTTGCGCCGCAACGTGATACCACCGATACCGTCTTCCACGGAACTGCAGCCAATAGGAGAAACTATAGAGACTGTAGCCGAAGCTCGGATTCGCTTGGAACCCGCTACAACAAACGGTATTATCGTGGAAGTATAGGTATCACAGTCAGATAGCAGAAACGGCGGCAGTAGAATCCCTCTTTCCGCCATTGCTCAGGTCCATCTCCGTCCTCACCTGATCTACTCCAGATTCAGCAGTGCAACATTTGTTTCACGGCTGAAAGAGAAAGTCTTCACGCCGCAGGCTGTTGGAACAGTCGGGAGCTTGGGAAAAAGAAACTCCCAGCCGCGTATGAGTCGCAGCAAACTTCGCTGTCGTCGACCTAGTCTACGTACCAGCGGAAACCGTGGCGCTGTTCGTAATCGGCTTTCTTCAGGATGCGAACTGTGCGGGCGCGATGTTGATGCGCGCAGATGGTGAGCAGTACATTGAGGAAACTCATCGGCACCGTGTAGGAGTTGCTGAGGTGCGCTTCCACTGGTGTCAGGAAACATTCGTCGGCGAAGCGGGCCAGCGGAGAAATGAATGTGTCGGTGATTCCCACGCAGTACGCGCCATTAGCATGGGCCTGTTGCAGGCCCTCCACGGTTTGCCGCAGCCCACGGCGGAAACTGATCGCAATCACCAGATCGCTTTTCCCGCAGTTTCTCGCCGAATTTGCCACGTGACCAGGTGTGGTTGCGGCAACGGCGGGAAATCCGAGCAACGTGAGCCGGTACTCCAGGAAGTCCACCAGGCTGATGGCGAGGTCGCCGCCGAGGATCAGGATGCGACGCGCACGGTGAATTCGTTTCGCCAGTTCCGCCACCCGTTTCAGATCGAGCGTATTTCGCAGCGCGTGAAGGTTGCGAACATCCTGTTCCAGCGCCTTGTGTCCGTGCGCGAGTATGGTGGAGTGATCGACCCCGTCTGCGCGCATGACTTCGAGAGACGTTGCGCTCGCAATCGATAATTCATGCAGGTACACCTTGAAGTCGCGGTAGCTGCCAAACCCCATACCGCGCACAATCCGTAACACGGTCGCCGGATCCGTCCCCAGCCTCTCCGCCGCATCTCGAATCGGCAGCAGAACATAATCCCGCGGATGTTCCTGCACCGGCCGGATGAGTTCCCGCCGTTTCTTGCTAAGCCGGTTGATGCGATCAGCAAAGCTGAAAGCGTGATCTACCGGCCCGTTCAGCGAGTGTGATGGAGGCATGGCGTAGTGCGTATATGGATCTACGAGACATCGAAAACTAAACCACTGCCGGAACGCAACAAAAGTAACACGAGGCTCAGAAGAAAGCACGAGGAACTGAGCCTCGGCCTCGAATCAGTGAATAGGCTAGAACCGAGGTTGCATTTCGCTGTTCCCCCCGTGTACGGTCACTCGGCCTAACCTATAATCGGCACCGTGCCGCCATCTCAGCCCGCCAGCCCCCCTCGCCAAACCACGCCGCCTTGGCAGTTCCTGTGTGCGCCATTTGTGCCGGAGGTGCTGCTGTTTCTCGGAACCCTCCTTCTGTACTCGCCCGTTCTCAATCACGCGTTTGTCAATTATGACGATCCCGCCTATGTGACTTCGAATCCGCACATACTCCAAGGGCTATCTCCCCAAAACATAGCCTGGGCCTTCACGGCGACGATTGAAAGCAACTGGCACCCTCTGACCTGGATCTCGCACATGACCGACGTGCGGCTGTTCGGCACAAACCCGCTCGGCCATCACATGGTTAATGTGATCCTGCACGCCCTCAACGTCGTCTTGCTGTTCTGGGTGCTGCGCGGGGCCACCCGGCAACTAGCGCGTAGCGCACTGGTCGCTCTGCTCTTTGCCGTGCACCCTTTGAATGTTGAGTGCGTGGCATGGGTTGCCGAACGTAAGTCGCTGCTGGCGATGCTGTTCTTCCTGCTCACGCTGCTGGCCTACGACTGGTACGTGAACCATCCCAGCGTGGGACGCTATCTGGTCGTTTCCGTCCTGTTCGCCGTCGGACTGATGTGCAAGCCGATGCTCGTCACCATGCCCGTGCTCCTGCTTGTGTGGGATTACTGGCCTCTGCGGCGCTTCGACTCCGAACGTTCGAATGGCACGACTCGATTCAGATTGCTGGCCGAGAAGTTGCCCTTACTTGCACTGTCGGTGGCGAGTTCGGCCATCACCGTATACGCTCAGCGCACCGGCGGAGCTCTGGGCACCATACAACTTCTTCCACTACGCCTCCGCCTCGAGAATGCCCTCTGGTCTTATGCCGCATACATCGGTAAAGGAATCTGGCCGGCGCGTTTGGCCGTCTTCTATCCGTATCCCGAGACATCACTCCCGCTCGCGAAAGTAGTCATCGCCGCGTTGCTCCTCTCCGTCATCACCATTCTGGCCTGGCTCATTCGCGCCCGGCTGCCATATCTCTTCACGGGTTGGCTGTGGTATCTGATCGCCATGCTCCCGATGATCGGCATCGTCCAGGTCGGGCGACAGGCTATGGCGGATCGCTACGCTTATCTGCCCTTCGTCGGATTGTTCGTCGTTGCAGTTTGGGGCGCCGCCGAACTTTTCCAGTGTTTGCATCTGGCCAAACCGGCCAAGGCAGTCATCGCCACGGGCATCGTAGTTGGCTTCGCGTCAGTGGCGTTCATCCAGATCGGCTACTGGCGCGACAGTTATGCGCTCTTCTCCCATGCGCTGGCCGTCACCACGCACAACGGAATCGCGGAAGACAACCTCGGCGTTGCCCTGATGGACATGGGACGTCCGGATCTCGCTCTTCCCCACTTCGAGTCCGCCGCCCGATACATCCCGCAACTCTCCACGGCGCACTATAATCTCGGCGTCCTGGCGCAACAGTCGAATCGCGCCGAGACCGCCCGCTTCGAGTACGAACTCGCGCTGAAATATTCTGTCGACCCCAACGAAATCGCGCAGGCACACAGCAATCTCGGATTTCTCCTTCTCGGCCCCGATCCCCGATCATCACTCGACCACTTCACCGCAGCGTTGCAAATCAATCCCGACAAGCTCAACTCGCTGCTCGGCCGCGGCATGGCCGAGTACCGCCTCGGCAATCTCGATGCCGCCATCAACGATCTCACCCACGCCTCGCGCGCGCCGATCCCGCTTGCCTACTACTGGCTCGGTCGCGCTCTCGAAGACAAAGGCCAAACGCAGGCGGCGATCAACGCCTATCAGATCGCCTTGCACCTCGCCCCCACGATGGCCGAAGCCCAGCAGCACCTCGACGCGCTCGCCGGCCACGCCACTTCCCTGGCACACTAATTCCTCCGGCATGAACGCGGCGCGACCCCGAGGCCTGCGAGGCTCTGCCTGCTTGGAAAACCCTTACTGTTGCTGTTGTTGCTCCTGTTCGATTCTCGGGGCGGGGCGGGCCAGAAGAGGACGGGATCGGACGACGAACGTTGGGGGAACCGGCTCAGGGGCCTCGCTATCGGCGGGGCTGACGGTGACCGACACGCTCAGTTCGCTTTGGGCTTCGCCTTTGTAGACGCCGCGGGTGGGAGGCACGTCGGCATAATCGCGTCCGATAGCGACGCGGATATGGCGGTCACCGCCAACCAGATTATTTGTCGGATCGAACGCCACCCAGCCCAGCCTTGGCATCAGCACCTCTGCCCAGGCATGCGATGCGCCTTCGAGCGAGCGGTCTTTCGTCACTTCATCGCGATGGAACATGTAGCCGCTGACATACCGGCAGGGAATTTTCATGCCGCGTACCAAGCCGAGCATGATGTGAGCGAAGTCCTGGCAAACACCGCGCCGCTCGACCAGCGCTTCGTCAATCGGAGAATCGACCTGGGTGCTGTTAGGCACGTAGGCAAACATTTTGTAGATCGCTTCGTTCAATTCGGTGAGCAAGCCCAGGGGATTGCCCCGCCGCTCGCAGCCGAGTTCCCTGGCGAGCGCATCGAGCATTTCGCTTGGGTGCACGAAACGGCTGGGCAGCATCGTCTCCCAGAAGTCTCCCCCGGCGACTTGGGCGTCGAGGTCGGCCCAATCGCCGCAATCGGAAGCCCGCGGGGCGGAGAGCGGCTGCACCTCGACCAATGACTGCGCCGTGACTTTCAACTGCGAGTGAGAACCGGCAATGTCGAAGTGGTGCACGGTGTTTCCCGAGAAATCGCGGTATTGCATGACGTTGGCGGCGGGCTCAATCTGTAATCCAAAGTTGAGGCAGCGTTGCTCGCCGTCGCTGCGCGGCTGGAGGCGCACCTCCATCACGATCTCGCGGACCGCGGGCTCGTAGCGGAAAGTTGTTGTGTGGCGCACGGAGTAAGTCGAAGGCATTTGATAATTTGGTAATCGAGAACCTATGCACCGGTCCTCTTCAAGTCTCGATTTTGCATTGCGAAATTACAAAACTACAAAACCCCCTACACCAGCGCCGACTCCACCGAATAATCAAAGTAGACCTGATGGATCGCGGTGTGGGCCTGGGCGCACTGCCACCGAACACTATCGACATAGCCGGTCGCGCCCGAGGCCATGATCTCTTCAATCTGGCTGAAACTCAGCGTGGCGCGCAGCCGGCCCGCGAGCCGCACGGGCTGTTCGGCCTTGCGTTCGGTCATTTCGCCGATAGCCGTGAGCGCGGCGTGCACCATGTCGACGGAGAAGCGCACCGAATGTGGAAACTCCGGATTGAGCAGGAGAAACTCCGCGACTCGGAGCGGGCGCAGTTCGGCGGTGTACGCCTTGCAATAGGCTTCGAATGCGGCGCACGACTTCAGCAGTCCCACCCACTCCAGGTATTCTTCGCTCTCGACGGCCTGATCCAGGGGATGCGGAAGCCGACCGAAGTGGGTGCGAATCAGGCGCGCCAGCTCGTCGGTACGCTCCACGTATCGTCCCAGTTGAATATAAAACCATCCTTCGCCGTGCGACATCGTCGAATCCGTGACGCCCTGGAAGAGATGCGCGCCTTCCTGTACGGCGCGAAAAAATACATGCGAGTTCAGAAGCCAGGCTTCAGTAGCCGTTGTGCTGTTGACCTGAAGGTAGAGACGGTTGAGCTGCTCCCACATCTCCGAACTGCACTGCTCGCGCACCTGTCGCAGATTCTCTCGAGCAGCAGCCACGCAAGACAGAATGGACGAGGAGTTCGTGCGATCGATCGTGAGAATGCGGGTCAGCGAGGCCGCATCAATTTTCCCGTCTTCTGGTGGCGGAACCTGCGACGCTTCCAGCAGCCGCAACCAGCGTCCAGAGCCCGATTCCGGAGACTGTTCGAGCCGCAACTGCAGGTCGACATCGATCAGGCGAGCGGTGTGCTCGGCGCGTTCCAGGTAGCGGCTCATCCAATACAAACTGTCCGCCACCCGCGATAGCATTGCTGTTTGCCTCCGTCCGACTAAGCTCTGAGAACCCACGTATCCTTGCTTCCCCCGCCCTGAGATGAATTCACCACCAGCGATCCTCGCCGCAAGGCTACGCGTGTCAAGCCTCCCGGGACCAGCGTTACATTTTCGCCATACAGAATGTAAGGGCGCAGGTCGACGTGCCGCGCCTGCACCTCGCCATCGAGGAAGCAAGGGGCACGAGAAAGACTGAGCGTGGGCTGCGCGATGTAGTTTCGCGGATCGGTCTCGATGCGCCGGCGGAACTCTTCCCTTTCCCCTTCCGTGCTGTGCGGGCCGATCAGCATGCCGTAGCCACCCGACTCACCGACTGCCTTGACCACGAGTTCATCGAGGTGTTCGAGGACATAAGTTCGCTGTGCACGATCACTGAGCAGATAGGTGTGTACGTTGGCGAGGATAGGCTCCTCGCCGAGATAGTAGCGGATGATCGCCGGAACGTAGGCGTAAAGGGCTTTATCGTCGGCGACGCCGGTTCCGATGGCATTGGCGAGCACGACGTTTCCCGCGCGGTAGGCATTGAATAATCCCGGCACGCCAAGATTCGAGTCCTGGCGAAAGCAAAGCGGATCGAGGAAGTCGTCGTCGACACGGCGGTAAATGACGTCCACGCGGCGCAAACCGGCAGTGGTTCGCATGTAAACAATGTTGTCGTGGACCAGCAAATCGCGGCCTTCGACCAGTTCGATTCCCATCTGCTGCGCAAGGAAAGTGTGCTCGAAGTAGGCGGAATTGAAGACTCCGGGCGTCAGCAAAACGACTTTTGGTTCATGGCGCGTGGAAGTATTGGGCGGAGCCAGCGCGCGGAGAGTGGCTAACAAAGCCTGAGCGTAATGATCGACCGGGCACACGCCATAGTCACGGAACAGCGTGGGAAAGACTTTTTTCAGCACCTTGCGATTAGCCAGCATGTACGACACGCCGCTGGGTACGCGGAGGTTGTCTTCGAGAACGGCGAAGCTGCCGTCTGGCGTGCGCACCAGATCCGTCCCGCAGATGCTCACGTAAATGCCGCGAGGGATGGTAAGTCCGCGCATTTCACGGCGGAAGTGCTTGCAGCTGTAAACCAGTTCTCGGGGAACGATACCATCGGCCAGGATGCGGCCTTGGTGGTAGATGTCTTCCAGAAACAGATTGAGCGCGGCGATGCGTTGGGTCAGGCCGCTCTCGATCTTGCGCCATTCCTGCTGCGGGATGATTCGCGGCAGCAAATCGTTGGGAAAGACGCGTTCGGTTCCCTCTTCGTTGCCATAGACGGTGAAGGTAATTCCCTGGTGCAGGAACGACAGGTCGGCGGCCTGCTGGCTCTTGCGCAGCTGTTCGGCAGGAAGTTCCAGCAAGTTCTGGAACAAGGCTTTGTAATGCGGTCGCGGGGTGCCCGGGGCCGAAAACATCTCGTCATAGGCGAGGTCGAATTGGTAGTTGCGAAATGGTGGACGAAACAACGAGAGCGGAGCTTCGGCGGAATTCATCCGGCGCAGAAGACTACGGGTTCGGATACGGCTGGGCTGCACGTTAGGACTTTAGGCGGGCACCCGGAACCTCGTCCAATCGAAATTGTTTATCGCGGGGATTCGGAATTCAGGGCCCAGGGGCAGGGCTTGGGGACCCGCACGACAATGGTGTTCACAAGTACCCCGCCTCACTGACACCTCGCCTCTGGTCTCTAGTCCCAGCCTACTTATGGCTTTTGCCCTGACGCGAAGACCGTCCACGGACCTGCTTTCATGTCGCGCAGCAGTGGCTTTTGCCAGGAGTATTCGGGATGCTGATCGAGGAACTTATCAGCGATGAAATCTGCGCCGCAGGGATGTCCGGCACGGGCTACCAGGCTCATCTTCGCAGTCATGGTGCTGTCGGTGGCTTTCCCTTGCACGGCCCCACCGGGATCGTAGGCGTCCCAGCCCCACTCTTTTACGCCGCGGGGTGAAGTGTCAACGTGACCACACAGGGCGCGCTCGTTGGGAATGCCTTTGTCGGCGAAGGTGTGCGCTTCAAAGCTGTCAGCGTGATCGGAGAGGAACTGCTCGGCCAGGTTAACGTCGATCTTGCCCTTGTTCTGCTTCATCAATTCTTCCCAGCGTACGCGACGCGCGTTGGGAGACGAGGAAAGATCGTTCGTGTCAAACGTCGTCTCTTCTTTGATCACTTTCGGATCGCGAGCGAAGTTCGAACTGACGAAATACCCATCTTTCGTGCGCCAGAGCGGCGTGTTCTTCAGGCCTAGCTCGAGGTAGGCGATCTCGCCCGTTTTGCGGTCGCCAATCAGCCAGTCGTTGGCATATCCGCCGTTGTTACCTTCTTTAATGATTCTCACGTAGTCGTCAATCGAGTTGGCGTATTGCAGCGCCTTGCGCGAGCGCACAAACTCGGGCTTGCCGTTTGGGTCCCAGCCTTCGAATTGCGTGATGGTGGTCTCGGTGATCATCAGGCCGGCGGAGTTGATGCCGAAGTCGTCGTCGCTGGTGATGACGCCGGGGAATCCATCCATCAGGACGCGGTTGCCGTGCTCCGGCTGGATGTCGAACATGACGGTCCACCGCTCGCCGGCGAGGTAACTGGTCCAGTTATTGTGGGCAATGACGATCTGGTGATCTTTCGTCATGCCGCCGGTGGCGATAAACGCGCTGCAATTGCCCGGCGCGGCGAGTTTGGGATTCTTTGCCGACTTGTTTTGCTTATTCAACCAGGGAAGGTAGTAATCCATCGTCTCTTCAAACGCATTCAGCGCGACGATATCGTAAAGGTCGAGATTGCCCCCGTGCGCCTTCACGCCGTCGGCGATTCCTTGCAGTTCCTGCTGATATTCGGCGTCGATGTGGGGCCAGAGCATGTCGCGGGCGGCGGTGCGGTAGAACTCCCAGTCTTTTTGTGACTGATGCGTGTCGTAGAGCTTGATGGCTTCGAA
>Ga0075030_100001095_pt1 | contig 24259 bp, 20 predicted proteins | sample LitLauG_LLR_2012_FD_71393 | JGI IMG/M metagenome (GOLD analysis project Ga0075030, IMG submission 71393) | Freshwater sediment microbial communities from Pennsylvania, USA - Little Laurel Run_MetaG_LLR_2012 | ecosystem: Environmental > Aquatic > Freshwater > Creek > Sediment | place: USA...
CGAGCGCGGCCGCCTCAAGGAGATCAATCCGGTGGGCGAGAAATTCGACCCGCACCGGCACCAGGCCATCTCCGCGGTGCCGGGCGACGGCAAGCTGCCGCCCAACCACGTGGTGGCCGTATTGCAGAAGGGCTGGATGATCTCCGACCGCGTGCTGCGGCCGGCGCTGGTCACGGTGGTGCAGGGCTCCTGATCGGGCCGCCGCCGCCCCGGCCCGGCCTTGAATTCGGCGCGCCGGGACGCATCTAGGGGATGAAGCCCCGGACCGAGGTCCGGGAAACGAAATGCGCCGCAGGACCGTACCGCGGCGCGCACGAAAAGGGAAAACCAGATGGGCAAGATCATCGGCATCGACCTGGGCACGACGAATTCGTGCGTCGCCCTGATGGAAGGCGGGCAGATCAAGGTCATCGAGAACGCCGAAGGCGCGCGCACCACGCCCTCGATCGTCGCCTACATGGAAGACGGCGAGATCCTGGTCGGCGCGCCGGCCAAGCGCCAGGCCGTGACCAACCCGCGCAACACGCTCTACGCGGTCAAGCGCCTGATCGGCCGGCGCTTCGACGAGAAGGAAGTGCAGAAGGACATCGGCCTGATGCCCTACAAGATCGTCAAGGCCGACAACAACGACGCCTGGGTCGAGGTGCGCAGCGGCCGCATCGCCCCGCCGCAGGTCTCGGCCGAAGTGCTGCGCAAGATGAAGAAGACCGCCGAGGACTACCTGGGCGAGCCGGTCACCGAGGCGGTGATCACCGTGCCGGCCTACTTCAACGATTCGCAGCGCCAGGCCACCAAGGATGCCGGGCGCATCGCCGGCCTGGACGTCAAGCGCATCATCAACGAGCCGACCGCGGCGGCGCTGGCCTTCGGTCTTGACAAGAAGGAAGAGCGCGGCGACAAGAAGATCGCGGTCTACGACCTGGGCGGCGGCACCTTCGACATTTCGATCATCGAGATCGCCGATGTCGACGGCGAGAAGCAGTTCGAGGTGCTGTCGACCAACGGCGACACCTTCCTCGGCGGCGAGGACTTCGACCAGCGCATCATCGACTACATCATCGGCGAGTTCAAGCGCGAGCAGGGGGTCGACCTGTCCAAGGACGTGCTCGCGCTGCAGCGCCTGAAGGAGTCCGCGGAGAAGGCCAAGATCGAGCTGTCCTCGAGCCAGCAGACCGAGCTCAACCTGCCGTACATCACCGCCGACCAGAGCGGTCCGCGCCACCTGAACATGAAGCTGACGCGGGCCAAGCTCGAGTCGCTGGTCGACGAGCTCATCGAACGGACCATCGAGCCGTGCCGCATCGCCATGAAGGACGCCGGCGTGTCCAACTCGGCGATCAGCGACGTGATCCTGGTCGGCGGCATGACCCGCATGCCCAAGGTGCAGGAAAAGGTGCGCGAGTTCTTCGGCCGCGATCCGCGCAAGGACGTCAACCCCGACGAGGCCGTGGCGGTCGGTGCCGCGATCCAGGGTTCGGTGCTCTCGGGCGACCGCAAGGACGTGCTGCTGCTCGACGTGACGCCGCTCTCGCTGGGCATCGAGACCCTGGGCGGCGTGATGACCAAGATGATCCAGAAGAACACGACCATCCCGACCAAGTTCTCGCAGACCTTCTCGACGGCCGACGACAACCAGCCGGCGGTGACCATCAAGGTCTTCCAGGGCGAGCGCGAGATGGCCTCGGGCAACAAGCCGCTGGGCGAGTTCAACCTCGAGGGCATCCCGCCCGCGCCGCGCGGCACGCCGCAGATCGAGGTGTCCTTCGACATCGACGCCAACGGCATCCTGCACGTCGGTGCGCGCGACAAGGCGACCGGCAAGGAGAACAAGATCACGATCAAGGCCAACTCCGGCCTGACCGAGGACGAGATCAACCGCATGGTCAAGGACGCCGAAGCCAACAAGGCCGACGACCATCGCCGCTTCGAACTGGTCCAGGCGCGCAACACCGCCGAGGCCTCGATGCACCAGGTCAGCAAGTCGCTCGCCGAGCACGGCGCCAGCCTCGACGACGCCGAGAAGGCGAAGATCCAGGCGGCGATCCAGGAGCTGCAGACCGCGCTCAAGGGCGACGACAAGGACGCCATCGAGGCCAAGGCCACGGCCCTGGCCGGCGCGGCGCAGAAGCTCGGCGAGAAGATGTACGCCGACGCCCAGGCGCAGGGCGCGGCTGCGCAGGCCGCCGCGGGCGGCGCGGCCGGTCCGGCGCCGGGCACCGACGCGCCGTCGGGCAAGTCCGCCCAGGCCGAGGACGTCGTCGATGCCGACTACAAGGAGGTCAAGCGCAGCTGATCGCCGCTCTGCCGCCCGCGTCGCGCCGGCTCGCCGGGCCGCGCGCTCCCGTACCGGCGGGGGCGTGCGGCCCGGCGTCGGCGTTGACGCGCCGCCGCGTACGACGCCGGCCGCGCCTTGCCCATTGCCCCGTATCCCCCTGCCGCAAACGAAGCTGAAACCCCATGGCCAAGCGCGACTACTACGAGGTCCTCGGTCTGGCGAAGAACGCCACCGAGGATGAGATCAAGAAGGCCTATCGCAAGATGGCGATGAAGCATCATCCGGACCGCAATCCGGATGACAAGGGCGCCGAGGAGAAATTCAAGGAGGCCAAGGAGGCCTACGAGATGCTCTCCGACGCGCAGAAGCGCGCCGCCTACGACCGCTTCGGGCACGCCGGGGTCGACCCGAATGCCGCCGGCGGCGGCTTCGGCGGCGGCGGCGCCGGATTCAACGGCGGCTTCGCCGAGGCCTTCGGCGACATCTTCGGCGACATCTTCGGCGCGGCCGCCGGCGCGCGTGGCGGTCGCGGCAACGCCTTCCGCGGCGCCGACCTGCGGTACAACATGGAGATCTCGCTCGAGCAGGCGGCGCGCGGCTTCGCCACCGATATCCGCGTCCCGGCGTGGGAGAGCTGCGAGACCTGCGGCGGCAGCGGCGCCAAGGCCGGCACCAAGCCCAAGACCTGCACGACCTGCGGCGGCTCGGGCGCAGTGCGCATGGCGCAGGGCTTCTTTTCGATCCAGCAGACCTGCCCGAGCTGCCACGGCAGCGGGCGCGTCATCACCTCGCCGTGCCCGAGCTGCCACGGCGAAGGCCGCATCAAGCACAACAAGGTGCTCGAGGTGTCGATCCCGGCCGGCATCGACGAGGGACAGCGCATCCGCCTCTCCGGCAAGGGCGAACCGGGGACCAACGGCGGGCCGCCGGGCGACCTGTACGTGGAGATCCGGGTCACGCCGCACGAGGTCTTCCAGCGCGACGGCGACGACCTGCACTGCGAAGTCCCCATCTCGATCGCCACCGCGGTCCTGGGCGGCGACATCGAGGTCGCCACGCTCAAGGAAAAGGTGAGCATCACCATCCCGGAAGGGACGCAAAGCGGCAAGACCTTCCGGCTGCGCGGCAAGGGCGTCAAGGGCGTGCGCTCGAGCTACCCGGGCGACCTGTACTGCCACGTGCGCGTCGAGACCCCGGTGCGGCTCACCGACAAGCAGAAGAAGCTGCTGCGCGACTTCGACACCTCGGTGCGCGAGGGCGGCGGCAAGCACTCGCCGCAGGCCAAGGGCTTCATGGACAAGATGAAGGGCTTCTTCGCGGCCGACTGAGCCGCAGGCCCTCGCCGGCTCCGGCGCCGCGCCGGACATGACCAATTGCACTGTCGCGCGGCGGCGCGATCCGGCATCGTCTGGTCATCGGGATCGCCGGACCTTGCCGGACGCGTTCTCCGGCCGGATCGCCCGGCCGTCCCGATCCTTTCACTCAACCTATTGGAGGATGCGATGGATCAGACTACGACGACCGGCAACGATGACTGCGATCCGCTGGCCTTGCGGCCGCTCGACCTTGTCGAGCTCGACCAGGTGGCCGGTGGCGGCGGCAACGCGAGCAGCATCGATATTCTTTCCTTTTCCTTCGGCTGCAGCTCCTCCTGACTTTCCTGCTGTGGACTGGCGCGGTCCGGCGCCGGAATCCGGATCGCGCGCCCTGGACGAAGAGTTCCTCCTTGCTCCGGATGCGGCAACGTGTTGATCCGCTCGTGAATCACCGGCGGATTGCATCCCGGCGGCATGCAAGGTCGCAATGCGACGCAGCCGCCGCCACGACTCGTAACGCGGCGTACCAGCGAGTGAAACGGCATTTGAAAATGCCCGGGGCCGCTAATTTTGAATGTCTTCCCGTCGCTGAGATTCGCAATCTCGGTCAGCCGTGCCGCTTCGCCATTTCTGGACGGATTTGCCGAGCTGGGCAAGCGAAAGGCGGACCCTTAGTCGTGATTGCAAGGTCGGGTTGGCGGGAATGCATCGGCCGATGGCTCAGCGCGGCTAGGAGGGTGCACCCTCGATGCTGCTCAAAATAGGAAATTACCTACTGGACACAAGCGGAAACTACCTACTGGACATTTCAGAATAGTCCATCAGAAAATCCAAAACGTGATGATCGGTCTTCGGGACTGGAGCATTGAGGCTGGGTACTCGTCTATTGGTAATTGAACCTGTCACGGAGCGCATACCATGTCGACGTTTTCTCGTCGCGTTGCAATTGCCATCTTGCTGAGATCAGCAGCCGTGGGTTGGCTGTTGTTCGCGGCGAATTGCGCATTGGCAGTTCCGGCCATATACGAGGCCACTGTCTTCACCGATGTACATCTCAATGGCCGCCTCTATCCCAAGGTTGACTTGCGCCTGACATTCCTCGGAGATACGGACGATATCGAGCTTGCGCGCGATGCCAATGGAAATGTCGTTAGTCAGAATACCTTTTGGATTGCCAAGGGGCATGCGTCATTTTCCTTCCACTCATCCGGCAGAACGATTTCGGGAAAATTCCCGGATGGTGAGATTTTCATTGCGCTGGACACCGAATGGGGTGGCGTGGGCTTCGGAACGCACGGCACAAACGTATTTGAGCCAACGTATCCGCTCGCATTCGATAGCGGCTCGATCTACCGTTTCGCCGTTGGCAGCGCCGACCTCACCACGCCCGTTACGGTGGGCGGGCACGCATGGTCATGCGTCAACTTTCTATCGGGTGCGTGTTCACCGCCAATTCCCTTGAAGACGACGGAAATGGGCGATTTGGTGGTTGAGCAGCTGTTCACGCAACTTGATCCTTCGCATCCCGGCAAATTTACGGGGTCGTACTCGGGGTCGCTGAATCGCGGAACTTTTTCAATTTCACTGGGAACACGTGACAATTGACCTACTCGTTTTCTCTTTTGCCCCTGTATCGCCACCGTTGAAGTTCGCACAAGGCCGGACGCCATTCCGAAGAGGTTGATACATGTACAAATTCATATTTTCACTTTCGGCAATGATTTTGGCTTTGGGCGTGACGGTGGCAGTCGACGTCGAAGCGCGCCCGGTCACTTATACGCTCCGCACGGCGACCGATGGCAAAATTGGCGGCGTGCCGTTCGCTAGGGCGGAAGTCACTTTCACTTTTGTTGGTGATACTCAGAATATTGAAACTCAACAATCGACCATAGGCAAGCCAATTTACGTAAATTCGCTTGGACAGAGCACGGTAACCATCGTTGAGGGCGGAAAGATCACTGTTGCGCGCGTCGATGCGAATCAACTCTATGTTCGATACGACACTGGCACTGGCATCGTAAGCTTTGGCTCACAAAAGATCGGTCCTACTTATCCAGTGGCGCTCGGCTGTGAGGGAAAATTTTTCGACTTTGCCCCCACTACCGTTCCGGATTGTTCGGTTGGCGATTGGTCATTCGGCAATTATTATGGGACGTTCGGTGTCTTCAGTGATTTCGTCGACTACGGTACCGCCGATGCAATTGCCGACGCGGAAAACTATCCCGCCGACATCATTTACTATTCGTCGCAGACGCTGGCCATGGTTCCACCTTCGTTGGCGCGTTCGGGCGTTCTTACCGGATCGGCACATGTGTGTGCCGGCTCCTATGTGGCCGGACCGGTTGGAAGTAGAGCGGCCGTTTGTCCAATAGAGGCGTCGAGCGCGATCGACACGGACCAGGGGCCGCTGTACTTCCAGGACATCTCCGCAGACGGCCCAGGCGGCGCGATGGGTATTCAAGTGGGCGGACGATAGTCGCCGCAATTTTTGGCAACCTACACGCGAAACCGCCAGCGTAGTTGACGTTGATCGGCTACGGGCGTGCGCTGTTGATCGGCCTGAAATTATTAGCATCGGTCCACAAGCGCTATCGAGGTACGTAGCGACCCCTTCTATCCCAGCCAGAGCGACGGCTACGGGACGTGTGAACGTCATCGCTCAATCGAAACGCCGCAGCCTCCTATCCGGTCTGCCGTAGATTTCCCGACTTGCATTCGCATTTTGTCATCGTGTCAACATCAACAGAGAATGTCCTCGATTTGACTGGTAGGAATCGAAACTACGTTGCGGCGCCGAAACCAGTTGGGATCCCGACTGCCAAGAAACTTGATTTCCTTTGCCTAGGCACACTTGTGACGATTGAAGGCCGCCTTCAGAGCTGCTTGTAGAAGAAGGTCGTCGCGCAATCGGCCCCGTCGGGCATCAGCGCGTAGCGCGGCACGACCCCCACGCGTTGCCAGCCGCAGCGCGCATACAGGCGCTCGGCATCGCCTCCGGTGGCCGTATCGAGCACCAGGACCGTACGCCCCTCGCTGCGCGCCGTGTCTTCGGCCGCCGCCAGCAGGCGACCTGCGACACCGCGCCGGCGGGCCCGGCGATGAACCAGCATCTTCGCGACGTCGGCACGGTGCGGCTGGTTCTGCGGCAGCGCGAGCAGCAGCTGGACCGTACCGATGACCCGGTTGTCGTCGTCCGGGTCCAGGGCCACGAGCAGGGCCCGTTCGCCGCGCGCCACGCCCTGCGCGATGCCGCGCCAGAACGCCAGTGCCGTCGCGCGCGCCAGCGGCAGCATGAAACTGACCGAAGCGCCACCCTCGACGCAATCGATCAGGACGTCGGCCAGATCTTCTATCCGTTCACCGGCCTCGGCGGCATCGGCCCGCCGGATCACCACTTCGCCGCTCATTGCATGTGTTCGACCGACGGTTCGTGCGAATCGCAAGCGCAAACCTCGCAACCGCTGTCGAAAATGATACGCCAGACGCCCGGCGATTCCTGGCGCCAGATCGACGAGAACGTGGCGATCCTCTTCCCGCTGGCGTCCCGAACAGGGCCTGAGCTCAAGGCCAGCCGGCCGGAATCGAGTACCTCGACCTTGTCGGGTTCCCAGGAGAAGGGCGCCTTGGGTCGCTCGAAGTATTTTCTCCAGCGAGCGAGTATCTCCTTCTTGCCGCGCGCGGCATCGCTCCCCGAGAAGAAGATCGCTTCATCGGACAGGAACACGCCGAATCCCGCGTAGTCACGATTCGCCAACGTCGCGGCGAACGCGCTCTCGGTCGCGACTACCTGCTTGCGCAGGTCCTGCGCATCTCCTTGATCGGCATGGGTCGCGCATCCTTGCAGAGCGCAGGCGATCCACATGCAAAGAACAAGGGCGATCCTCACGAGCAGGCCCTCTCAGGAGGTACGCCATCCGGGCCGGCCGGCGATCGAAGCCGCATGCCGACGGCAACAAGAAAAGCAATGGGCCCCACGGGCCCATTGCTTCAGCCTGGCGCGGCCGGGAACGACTATTTGCAGTTGACGGTTTCCACCGGCGACAGCGCCGGAACCTGGGTCGGGTCCGGATAACTGTAGGCATGGCCGAACGCCCGCGACGGCGACTGGAATTCGAACCACGACAGCAGCGTTTCGTTCTGCGGGTGGTACACGTAGCCGTTCATCGTGATCGGGTAGGTCGGAGTGGCGTTGCCTTCGATGACGTCACCCACCTCCAGGATGTCATTGCACTGGCCGCCGCTGGGCGACAGCCACCACGGCGTGATGTTGTGCACGTTGTCGAAACCGACGAAGGGATCAGCGAAGATTTCCGCCATCTCGTGGCTGAGCGCCGTCACGTCCTGGAAGCCGCCGCCGAACAGTCCGGGGCTGATCCAGCTCGAGTAGTTCATCACGTAGAAGCGCGGCAGGTTGCCATTGGCTGCTGTCCCCGGCTCGGCGTCGAACTCGTGGTAGCCCAGCACGCAGCACTGGTTGGGGTCGTTGTTCTCGTAGAGATAGACGTTGTCGAACAGCAGCGTGGCGATGGTCTTGGTCGTCACCTCGCCGGCGAGCTCGGCCGCCCCCAGGATCGTCGTGTTGTCCACCGGATAGGTCGGCGGGAACAGCAGGTTACTGAACACCGGATCCGAGGCCAGCACGAACGCCAGCGTGCCATCGGGGTTCAGGCCATAGTAATAGGAGCCGAACGGCAACTCGATCACCCGCGTCGTCGCGACCTGCGGCCGCAGCATGGTGTGCCAGCTGTCCTCCGCCCGGTTCCAGAACGAGGCGCGCTGGATCGCATCGGTGATCTGGGTCGGCGCTTCGCTGGTCGAGTAATGGTGGTAGGCGAAGACCGGCGAGTCGAGCACCAGGCCGACGTCCTTGCGCCCGTCGGAGATCATCGGGATGTTGTTGACCACCAGGACATTGCCGCTGGCATCGAGCAGCTTCACGACGACCGGAATGATCGGCGCGTCGATCGACACGGCCCTGCCGTCATCGGGCCGGCTGCCGACCATCGCGTAGTACCACTTGCTCTGCGGATTGCCCAGCGGGTCGAGGCCCGCGGCAACAAACGATCCGGTGAAGTTGGCCACGGAGTCGATTCCGGGAACCCCGCTGCCCTGGGTGGCGGCGTTCTGGATCGTGCCGGCGTCCGCCGCCGCGAACCCGCTGAGCTTCGCCGCCCCATGCTTTGCCGTGAGCGATCCGGTGTGCGGATTCAGGCCCTTGAGCGCATCGATCGGGATTTCATTGGGACCCAGTGCGAACGTCGCCTGGGCTAGGCCGGCGCTCAGGCACAGGCCTGCGATGGAACGTGCGATGAGGCTCCGGGTGCGGCGTCCGGAATGCGGCGACAGCTTCTTTTGCAATGACATACATCCTCCCATTTCGCCAGGATTGTTCTGATCGTTCTTATGGACGGGAACGACTCCGCTTGTCGCCTCCGCGACGCCGCCGGGACTGCGCCGATTCGATCGGCAATCCGTCGGGCGTCGCGCAGATCGCCTGCGGCGCGACAAGCCGGTCCAATGAACGAATACGCTAAAAGGGCCGGCGGGCAATGTCAATTGAGAAGCAATTGAGAATCGATAATGGGTGAAAACCCTACCTCCGGGCTTCCGAAAATCCGCGCTCGGCGTCGAAGGAAATTTCCGATTCCCGCTGCACCGCGACAGGCTTGGGGTGGTCGTGCGCGGATCCTTGTCGGTCCAGCCGCGCGTCGACGGATCCGCCAGGCACGGTCCATCGAGGCGGCGATTCCGCGGCGCGCTCGGCGCGGCATGCCATCGGAGGCCCGTCCTGTGCGGCGCACGCCGGACGTATCAAGGTCTGTTCCGGCCGACACGTCGCGACCGGCGTACCGTGCTCCGCCAGCTCATCGCCCAGGTGGCCACGCCCACGACGCCAGCGATCGCGACGATCACCGGCTCGCGCGCCGAGGGCTGTTATTTTGGATTTCTCGCGCAGGCCAATTCGATCGTGACGATCAGCAACTCGGTCGGCGCGGGCAACTCCACCTCGTCCTGCGGGCCACTCGGCGGATGCGGTGGCTCAGGTAGCATCCGCGCATGAAAATCCCGTTCGTCGCTGCCTCGGGCCGCGGCCTCGCACTTTTCGTTGTACTCGGCCTGGTCCTCGCGTCCTGCGGCAATGGCAATGGCGGCGGCTCGGCCGCCCCGCAAGTACGCGTCGTCGACGCGGCGTACCAGGCGAGCAACAACTTCGACGTGCTCGTGAATTCGGTCAGCGCCGCCACGGACTTCGCCTACGGCGGCCTGACTGCCTACCAGCCTGCGGCCGAGGGCGGCAACGCGGTCGTGTTCGAGCCCACGGGAACCAAGACGACCGTGCTGTCGGCATCCTTTCCCGGTGCCAATGGCTACGATTATTCCGTGTTCGCGCTGCAAGACGGTACCGCCCTGAGTGCGTTGATCGTCGCCCAAAGCAACGCGAGCGTGCCCTCCGGGCAGGCCCGGCTGAGCTTCGTCAGCGCCTATCCCGGCCAGGGTGCGCTGGACATCTATCTCACCGCACCGACGGCCGACCTGCCGGCCCGCCCGACGATCGCCGCGCTGTCCTTCCAGGGCAGCGCCACCGTGGCGATCTCTCCGGTGGTCATCGGGGTGGCGGCCGGCGACTATCGCATCCGCGCCTACGCCGCGGGCAGCACGAGCACGGCGGCCTTCGATTCGGGCACCATCACCGCCGCATCCGGCGCCGATCTCCTGCTGGCGGTCAGCCAGACCAGCGGCTCGGCGGCGCCGTTCACGCTGCTCGCGCTTGGCGCCGATGGCAGTCAATTCACGATCGCCGACCAGCGCGTCGAACTGCGCCTGGCCAATTTCGCACCGGCGCAGGGCACGGTCGATACCTTTCTCGATCCGGGCAGCACAGGCAATTCGAGCGCCAATGCCTTCGCCAGCGGCCTGGGCGCACTGGGCGTCACGGCCTACCAGACGGAGCTTCCCGGGGCCTACCGCGTCTCGATGGCCAATGCCGGCAGTACCGTGGAACTCGTCGGCACGCCGCTCGCCCTCGGTCCTGGTACGGCACGCAGCATCTTCGCGATCGGCCTGGGCGGCCAGGCCAGCCCGGACGAACTGCGCCTGCTCGCCCTGACCGACGACCTGAGCGATCCGCCGGTCGGCCAGGGCAAGCTGCGCATGGTCAACGTCGCGCCCGATCTCGTGCCGGTCGATGTCGTGCTGCTCGATCTTTCGGGGCCTAGCCCGGTCATCGCGCGCCGCCTCGCGGTCAACCTCTCTTATACCGGCGCGTCGGCCTATATCGCGTTGCCCGCGGGCAACTACACGGCCGCCGTCGTGCCAACCGGACTCGACACGCCGCTGCTGCCGTCGAGCAGCGGTGCCGCGCTCGCCCTGGCCGCCGGCCAGGTGCTCACCTTGGTGATCGACGGCTGCCGTTATCCGGGCAGCGGTACCTGCGGCGCCGCCTCGGCGGCGCTGCGACTCGATTCGCTTACGGATCGCTGACAGTTCTTTTCGCGCGCGCACGCCGCGCGAATGATCTTTCACGGCTTTCCGCTAACCCTCGCCCCTTCCTTCGTCGCCCTTGACGCAGGTCAGTCCGGTCGCGGCGCGCGCGACGCAAGATGCGCGCAGCCGAACCAAGTCCTGTCCCAATGCATCGATGAGGGGGTTATCGTGTCGAGGAAACCTGCGCTTTGCCGCCTGTTGTGGTTCACCTGCTTCCTGTTCGCCGGCCTGTGGTCCGCGCAGGCCAGCGCCGTACCGAGCTTCGCGCGGCAGACCGGCATGGCCTGCGCCGCCTGCCACACGGCCTTCCCCGAACTGACCGCCTTCGGGCGCCAGTTCAAGCTCAATGGCTACACCATGCAGTCGACGCCGCAGGTTTCCGATGGCGACGAGAAGTCGCCGGCGCTGCAGTTCTCGTCGATCCCGCCGCTCTCGATCATGTTCCTGGCGGCATACACCGACACCAAGGGCGCCAACAATGCACAGCAGGGCACGCGCTCCGACCTGCAGTTCCCGCAGCAGTTCAGCCTGTTCTACGCCGGCGAGATCACGCCGCACGTGGGTGCCATGCTGCAGGTCACCCATACCGACGGTTCCAGCGGCTTCGCCATGGACAATTCGGAGATCCGCTACGCCGACCACCATACCTTGGGCAGCGACAAGGACCTGCTGTTCGGTCTGCTGGCCAACAACAATCCGGGCATGAGCGATGTCTGGCAGACGACACCGGTCTGGGGCTACCCCTATGCCGGTACGCTCAGCATCGAAAAGCCGCTGTTCGCGTCGCTCGGCCAGGCGGTCGGCGGAATGGGTGCCTATGCGCTGTATGACAATTCGATCTACGCCGAATTGGACCTCTACAAGTCGCTGGGTACCGGGGGGCAGGACGTGCCGTGGACCGAAGCCTGGACCGGCCAGTCGCCGTCGGCCATCGCCGGCTGGGCGCCGTACTGGCGGCTGGCCTACCAGACCTCGTTCGGCGACAACTACCTCGAGGTCGGTACGCTGGGCATGAACACGCGCTTGTATGCGACCGGCACGGGCAGCTCCGGCCCGACCGACAGTTATCGCGACCTCGCGATCGACGCGCAGTTCGAGCGGACGCTGGGCGACGACAGCATCGTCGTGCATGCCATCCTGGCGCGCGAATCGATCAACCTGGACGCCTACCGTGTGGCCAACCCGGGCCAGCCCAATGTTTCGTTTCGCACCTTCAACCTGAACGGCAGCTACCACCTCGGGTCGAACAAGACCCTGCAGCTGGCCTTCGTCGAGAGCACCGGTGACGCATCGAGCGCGGCCCAGCAGACCGCCGGACTGAAGACCGGAACCCGCGCGGGCATCCTCGAGGCGGCCTACTATCCGTGGGAGAACGTGCGCCTGAGCGCCCAGTACACGGCCTACAAGAAGTTCGCCGGCGCCTCCGATGGGGCCTCGGACAATAACACGATCTACCTGCTCGCCTGGCTGGCGTTCTAGGGGCTTGCCGTGGCCGGGTCGCGGCGCATCGGCGCGCGCCATAGGCATCACGGGCCACGGCCCGGGTGGCCGCGCGTTCGCCTCGGCCTGGGCATCGTCGCCCTGCTGCTGGCCTTGCCGGGCGGCGCGCGGGCGCAAGAGCCGGACGCCGAGCTGACCCAGCTGCGCCGCCAGGTCGAGGAACTCAAGGCGGCGGTCGCGCGCCTCGATACGCAGCTGCAGCGCGTCGAGGGCGGGCGCAAGGCCGATTCGACCACGGCGCTGCCGGTCCCGGCAGCGCCAGCGCCGCCGCCCGCCGTGCCGCCCGCGGTGCCGCCTTCCGCCACGCCGTTCAGCGCTGCGGAAAACGCAACCCTGCACAAGGAGGCACGGATCGCCCAGGCCCTGCAGGGCTGGGGCGAACTGCGCAATGGCTTGAGCCAGGACGAAGTGCGCAGCCGGCTCGGCGAGCCGCAGTCGATCCTGCCGGTTGCCAATCGCACCGGCTGGGTCTACCGCTACGGCCAGGGCGCAGCCGGTTCGGTCTTCTTCGATCACGCCGGCAAAGTGATCTCGCTGATGGCGCCGGGGCAAGGGCCCCTGCATCTGTACTGAGCGGCAGCGTGCCGGCCTGCGCCGGAGTGCGGGCGGCGCCCGGCACGCGAGATTCGCGCGCGGCGGCTCAGCTTGCGGAGCGCGGCTCGCGCTCGCGTACCAGCGCCGCCATCGCCGCGGCGCTGTCGTCGCCCAGCGCGCCCAGCCCGGCCATCACGCCGGCGCGATTGGGTGCCGGGTGATTCTGGCTCGCCTTCCATTTGCCCTCGATTCGCGTGATGGCGATCTCTATGCCGACGATCTGGCCCAGCATCGTCTGCACGTAGTCCTCCGGCGCATCCTCCACTGCCCAGGGCCGGGCCTGGGTCGATTCGTGGTGCGTCGTCAGCTCGCCGACCTGGGCGCGGATCCAGGCGCGGTCATCGTGCGCCTGCAGCCGCCCGTGGGCGTGCACGCAGCAGTAGTTCCAGGTCGGCACGACCTTGCCGTGTTCCTGCTTGCTCGGGTACCAGCCGGGCGAAATATAGTGCTGCGGACCCTGGAACACCGCCAGCACCTCGCTGCCTTCGAGCGTCTCGTGCCACAGCGGGTTGGCCCGCGCGACATGCCCCAGCAGCACGCCCCAGGTGCCGGGGGCCGCGTCGGCCGCCGGCTCGCGCAGGTGCAGCGGGATGTGGTTGGCCACCAGGCCGCGCGCCGTGAGCGTGACCAGCGTGGCCAGCGGGTGGCTGCGCATGAGCGCGCCCAGCACCTCGACGCGCGTTTCGGCGAAATGGCCGGGCAGGTACATGGCGGGCGGCGACCGGCCTGCGCCGCGCTCAGTTGACCGCGCTCGAGGCCGTGTAGGCCAGCCGCACGTACATCGGCGCGAAGGGCGCCGCCTGCGTGATCTCGACCAGGCCCTCGCGCGTCAGCTCGAGCAGTGCTAGGAAATGCACCACGACCACCGGCGTGCCCAGCGCCGGGTCGAACAGGTCGGCGAACTCTACGAAGCGCGCCGACTGCAGGTGGCGCAGGATCAGTCCCATGTGCTCGCGCACCGACAGCTCGGTCCGGCCGACGCGATGCCGGGTGTGCAGCTTGGAGCGGCGCAGGATGTCCTGCCAGGCGGCCTGCAGTTCGCCGATCCGCACGTCGGGATGGCGCACGATCGCCGTCGGCTCGACCGCGACGACCGCGCGCAGGAAGTCGCGCCCGATGCGCGGCTGCTCGTCCAGGCGCGCCGCAGCCAGCTTGATCCGTTCGTACTCGACCAGCCGGCGCACCAGCTCGGCACGCGGATCCTCGACTTCCTCGCCGGTATCGGCCTTGCGCACCGGCAGCAGCATGCGCGACTTGATCTCGATGAGCAGCGCCGCCATGAGCAGGTACTCGGCGGCCAGCTCGAGGTTGTGCGTGCGGATCTGCTCGATGTACGCCAGGTACTGCTGGGTCAGCGTGGCCATCGGGATGTCCAGCACGTTGAAGTGCTGGCGCCGGATCAGGTAGAGCAGCAGGTCGAGCGGCCCCTCGAAGGCCTCGAGAAAGACCTCGAGCGCATCGGGCGGTATGTACAGGTCCTGCGGCAGGGCGAACAGCGGTTCGCCGTACAGCCGGGCCAGCGCAACGCCGTCGATCACGGCCGGCCCGTCGGCCGCAGCCCCGTCGCTGCCGTCGGCACCGCGCCGGTCGCCCAGCAGCTGCTGCAGGGCGATGCCGGCAGCGGCACCTTCCGGGGTCGGGCTCGACGGTTCGCTCATGCACGGCTTCCGCTGGGTCTGGCGCTGGGTCTTGCGCCGGGAAATGCACACCGTCCGGGCACCCTACAATGGCCACCCGGAGGAACGCCGCCATTCTAGACGACTCGCCCACCGAACCCTCGCGCGCCGCGTTGCGCGCACGCCACCGCGCCGCCGAGCCCGAATGCCTGGCCGCGCTGCTGCGCGAGGTGCCCCTGTCCGCGCCGCGCTGGGCCGCGGCGCGCGCGCAGGCCCGCCGCTGGATCGAGGGCCTGCGTGGCCGGCGCAGCCGCGGCAGCGGTGTCGACGCGCTCATGCGCGAGTTCTCGCTCTCCAGCCAGGAGGGCGTCGCCCTGATGTGCCTCGCCGAGGCGCTCGCGCGGATTCCCGATCGCGCCACGGCCGACGCGCTGATCCGCGACAAGCTGGCGCGCGGCGACTGGCGCGCGCACATCGGCGCCAGCCGTTCGATCTTCGTCAATGCGGCGGCCTGGGGCCTCATGCTCACCGGCCGCCTCGTGGCGACGCACAGCGACGAGGGCCTGGCCGCCGCCGCCAACCGGCTCATCGCGCGCGGCGGCGAACCGCTGATCCGCGCCGGTGTCGATATCGCAATGCGCCTGCTGGGCCAGCAGTTCGTGCTCGGCCGCACCATCGACCAGGCGCTGCAGCGGGCCCGCGAGACCGAGGCGCGCGGCTACCGCCACTCCTATGACATGCTGGGCGAGGCGGCGCTGCATGCCGCCGATGCGCAGCGCTATTTCGATGCCTATGCCGGGGCGATCGACGCCATCGGTGCCGCGGCGGCCCTGTCGCCCTTGCCCCTCGACGAGCGCCCGGGCATCTCGGTGAAGCTGTCGGCGCTGCATCCGCGCTTTGACCGCCTGCAGGCCGATCGGCTGCAGGCCGAGCTGCTGCCGCGCATCCAGGAGCTGTGCCTGCGGGCCCGGCGCTGGGGCATCGGCCTGAACATCGACGCCGAGGAATGCGAGCGGCTGGAGCCCACGCTCGACCTGTTCGTCCGCCTGGCCCACGATCCGGCGCTGGCCGGCTGGGACGGCCTGGGGATCGTCGTGCAGGCCTACCAGAAGCGTGCCGTCGCGCTGGTCGACTGGCTCGCCGAGCTCGCCGCGCTGAGCGGACGGCGCTTCATGGTGCGCCTGGTCAAGGGCGCCTACTGGGACAGCGAGATCAAGCGCGCCCAGGTCGAAGGGCATGCCGATTTTCCGGTCTACACGCGCAAGGTGCATACCGACGTTTCCTACCTCGTGTGCGCCCAGCACCTGCTGCGCCATCCGGATCGCCTGTACGCCCAGTTCGCCACCCACAACGCGCTCAGCCTGGCGGCGGTGCTGCAGCTGGCCGCGGCCGCCGGCGTGCCGCACTTCGAGACCCAGTGTCTGCACGGCATGGGCGAGACGCTCTATGACATGGCGCTGGGCGTTGGGCCCGAGCCGGCGGCCCGCGCCGCCGACGAACTGCCGGTACCGGCCTGCCGCATCTATGCGCCGGTCGGCAGTCACGAGACGCTGCTCGCCTACCTCGTGCGCCGCCTGCTCGAGAACGGCGCCAATTCCTCCTTCGTCAACCGGGTGGTCGACGAGCAGGTGCCGGTCGATGAACTGCTCGAAGACCCGTTCGAGGCCAGCCGGCGCGGCGCCGGGCGGCCGCATCCGGCGATCGTCCGGCCGGACCAGCTGTACGCCGCTGTCGGCCGGCGCAACTCGCATGGCCTCGACCTGCGCGACGATGCGAGCCTCGAGCGGCTGGCGGCGGCGCAGCGCGGCGCGGCGGCGCGCTCCTGGTCGGCCTTTCCGATCCTCGCGGCGGCCGATTTCGTGCCCGCGGCGGCGCCGCCCGAGGCGCTGCGCAATCCGGCGCGCCGCACGCAGGTGGTCGGCAGCGTCCAGCCGGCTTCGCCGAGCGATATCGAGGCGGCGTTCGTTGGCGCCCAGGACGATGCCTGGTCGCGTACGCCCGCGGCGCAGCGTGCAGCGGTGCTCGAAGCGGTGGCCGATGAGATCGAGCAGCGGCGCGACGATTTCATCTGGCTGGCGGTGCACGAAGCCGGCAAGACGCTCGGCGACGCCGTGTCCGAGGTGCGCGAGGCGGTCGATTTTTGCCGTTACTACGCGCAGCTGGCGCGCGCCCTGCCGGCGCTGCGCCGGCCGCTGGGCCTCGTCGTGGCGATCTCGCCGTGGAATTTCCCGCTGGCGATCTTTACCGGGCAAGTCTGCGCCGCGCTGGCGGCCGGCAACCGCGTGCTGGCCAAGCCCGCAGAGCAGACGCCCCTGATTGCCGCCCTGGCGGTGCGCCGGATGCATGCCGCCGGCGTGCCGCGCAGCGCCCTGCAGTTGTTGCCCGGCGACGGCGCGGTCGGCGCGCGCCTCACGGCCGATCCGCGGGTCGATGGCGTGCTCTTCACCGGATCGACCGAGGTGGTCGCCCTGATCGACCGTGCGCTCGCCGCGCGCGCCACCGGGCGCGATCCGGTGCTGGTCGCCGAGACCGGGGGCCAGAACGCGATGATCGTCGATTCGAGCGCGCAGCCCGAGCAGGTGGTCAAGGATGTCCTGCTCTCGGCCTTTGGCAGCGCCGGGCAGCGTTGCTCGGCGCTGCGCGTGCTGTGCCTGCAGGAAGAGGTGGCCGAGACCGTCATGCCCATGCTCCTGGGGGCGCTCGCCGAGCTGCGCGCCGGCGACCCCGCGCTGCCGGCGACCGATCTGGGCCCGGTGATCGACGACGCGGCGCGGCGCGGCATCGACGACTACCTGGGCACCATCGCGCCCGACCATGTGCTGGCCCGCCTGGCGCTGCCCGCAAGCTGCGCCCAGGGCCTTTTCGTCGCGCCGGCGGTCGTGCAGATCGACTCGATCTCCTCGTTGCAGCGCGAAGTGTTCGGTCCGGTGCTGCACGTGCTGCGCTACCGGCGCGAGGATCTCGAGCCGCTGATCGACGCGATCAACGCTACGGGATACGCCCTGACCTGCGGCATCCACAGCCGGATCGACGAGACCATCGCTTTCGTCGCCGACCGCATCCGCGCCGGCAATGTCTATGTCAACCGCAACATGATCGGCGCGGTGGTCGGCGTCCAGCCCTTCGGCGGCGAAGGCCTGTCGGGCACCGGGCCCAAGGCGGGCGGCCCCTGGACCGTGGCCCGCTTGACCGTTGCTGCGCATCCGCCGCCCGGCGCCACCGATCCGCCCGTGCCGCCGCCCGGTGTCGTCGCGCTGCAGGCCGGTACCGGGCCCGCGCCGCTCCAGGCTCTGGGGCAGTGGGCCGCGGGCCAGGCGATGGCCGAGCTGTCACGCCTGTGCCAGGACTACGCTGCCGCCACGCCCTTGCGCTGGCGCTGCGAGCTGCCGGGTCCGACCGGCGAGTCCAACGTGCTGCGCTATCGCGGCCGTGGTGTCGCGCTTTGCCTGCAGCAAGGCGTCGACCCCGAAGTGCTGCTCGCCCAGCTGGCGGCGGTGTTCGCCACCGGCAATCGACCGCTGCTGCTCGACACGCCGCAGGCCCGCGCGAGCACCGCCGGCCTGCCGCTCATGTTGCGCGCCGCGATGGGCTGGACCGCCTACTGGACCGCGGCAAGTTTCGCCGTCGCGCTGTTCGACGGTGCCGACGACGCGGCCCGGGAACTGCGCCGCAGCCTGGCCCGGCGCGACGGCGCGCGCATCCCACTGCAGCGCGCGGTCGCGCGCCGCTACGATCTGGAACCGCTGGTGGCCGAGCAGGTGGTGGCGACCAACACCGCCGCGGCGGGCGGCAATGCGACCCTTATGAGCCTGGCTTCCTGAGCCCGGCCGACGGGCTCGATGCATGCGCCTGGCCCCCCGGGCCCGCCAGTTCGGCGCGGCGTCAGGCCGCCGCAGCGGGCGGCCGCGCCGCATCGGGCCCCAAATGATCGGCCAGCCATCCGGCCACAAATCCCGCCACTTGCTCCCAGCCCGGCTGGCTGATCACCATGTGCGCCTGGTCGGCAAACTCGTGATAGCTGGCCACGGCGCGGTATTTCTGCGCCACCTGCCGCACGACCGACGCCGGAACGATCCGGTCCTGGCCGCCGCCGATGACCAGCACCGGGCAGCGGATCCGTTCGGCGTCGACCCGCGAGGCCCCTTTGCCGTCGAACAGCCAGTAGCCGATCTCGGACGCCACGCGGCCGGAGTCGTAGACCATCCTGTCGTAGCGCCGGCGCTGTTCCGGTTCCGGGTACTGGTGCAGGATCGACCAGGCCGCCTCGGCGAAGGTCTGGCGTGTCGGGCTGCGCCAGAATCCCCACTTGGTCTGGATGCTCCAGAAGGCTTTGACCACGCTCGGCGAGATCGCCATGATGCCGGCCGGCGAGGCGGGGGTGAGCAGGACCAGGGCCTTGCCCAGGCCGCGCGCGCCCAGCATCTGCGCCAGCAAGCCGCCCATCGAATGGCCGACGATGACCGGCGCCGCATCGAGCCGGCGCACTTCGGCCTCGAGGAACGCGGCGTAGTCGAGGAGGCTGGTCGTGCCCAGTCGCGGATCCGGCGTGCCGCGCGGATCCATGTCGTGGTATGGCAGGTTGGGTGCGATGCAGCGATAGCCGCGCGACTCGAAGTATCCGCGGTACTCGGCCCAGTCCCAGGCGCCGCCCCACATGCCGTGGATCATGAACAGTGTCTCGGCCATGCCTACCCCCAGGCGCGTTGGCGCCGCGCGGGCTGCGCGGGTGCCGCCGGCGCATCGTAGCCCAGCGCGTGCGCGCCGTGCGGCACACGCCCGGATCAGAAGGCGTAGTACGGCGCGGCGTAGCCGTCGGCGTTGTCGGCAAGGCCGAAATAGATCGTCTTGCCGTAGAACGTCGGCATGCCCCAGATGAAATAGCCGAACGAGGCCGGTCCCGGCCCGCCGACGTTGTCGTAGGCGTAGGCCGCGGCATTGGTGAAATTGTTCAGGTTGTTGACCGAGAACGCGATCGTCGAACTGGGTGTCGCGCTGTCCCGGTAGTCGTTGACGACCGCACGCAGGTTCAAGGTCGTATTCGCCGAGCCCTTCGCGCTGGGCCCGCCCGGGCAGTAGTACGCGGCCAGGACACCGCTCGACCCGCACAGCGCGATCGAGGCGTCGGAGAAGAAATACAGGCTCGATCCGCTGTCGAAGATGCCGTAGGCATTGGCCGAACCGCTGTAGGTCGTGTACACGAACCCGGGCTCCTCGGCGGGGTTGGCCGCGATCCGCGTGGCACTGCCCAGGGCATTGTTGGCCTGCGTGCCGATGCCGAAGATCATCGAACCGCTGGCCGACGCCGCGCCGTCGGAGCCGACCGCGGCCATGCGGATGAGAAAGCCATTGTTGTCGGTCGGCAGCGCCGTGATCGGATTGACGACCTGCATCGCGGGCGCCACGGTGGTCGGGGTGCAGTGGTTGCCGGTCATGTCGGCGCACACGACGTAGGCCAGCCCGGCCGTGTTGTTACCCTGTTGCGGCTGGGCGACCGTGGCGCAGGGCTGGCAATCCTGGGCGAACAGGCTGACCCCGATCAGGCCATTGGCGCCGAGGTAGGGGTAGGTGAGGGGATTCGCCGTGACCACGCCGCTGCTGTTCGTGCCCGAGCCGGTGAGGGCGTACTGCGTCGTGCTCTGTGTCACGCAGGCGGCCGGAGCCGGCTCCATGTCGCCCATCACCTGCATCGGCACATTGCTCGCGGTCTCGTTGGTCCCGACAAAGGTGATATCCACGTTGCGGATCGAACCCCATGAGTAGCCGCCGCCGAACTGCGCGCACTCGGCGAGCGTCCCGGTGACGGTCGTGCCGTTGCCGCCGGCCGAGGTGGTCGTGATGGTCGGCAGGGCCGCCAGCAGGCCGCCGGCCGAACCCAGGAACGAGGAGGTCGGCGGCCGCAGCGAAGCGGCGAGCAGGCGCAGGCCGAGCGAGCCCGTATCGACGGCAACGTGGTCGATGGTCTGGCAGTTGCTGGTGCTGCCGTGCGGACACACCCGAAGCGTGATGTACAGCTGGTTCAGCGAACCGCATCCGGGTGCCGGAGCGCAGGAGTCCGTGCCGTAAGGCGGGAAGCTGTCGACGCTCAGGGCGGCCACGTTCGGACCGGTCGCGGCCCCTGCGCCGGTGCCGCTGGAGGCGCTGCTGCTGCCGCCGCCGCAGGCGCCCAGCACCATTCCCGATAGGGCGGCCCAGAGGCCAAGGCGGAACAGCATGTGAACGTGGCGGGGCATGCCGGTCTCAACGAATCGAAGCCACATCGACGCCCGCGGGGAATTGCCTGGGCAGATAGGCCCGACCCGTGAACGTGCGCAGGACGCCACCGGTCTCGACCACCAGCTCGGCGGTATGCAGCGCGGCATGGTGCAGGTCGATGCGCCTTGCGCCCAGTGCGCGATAGGTCGGGTAGTAGCGCCCGAGCAGCGCAGCCAGATCCGCCGGCCCCGAGCTGCGCCACGCCACGGCAAAGACGAAGCCTCGGCGATCGAGATACTGGCGCACGATGGCGCCGTCGGCCGCGCGCCGCTCGTGCACCGCGTAGGCCTCGTGCGGCGTGACCTGCAGCCGGGAACTCGTTGGTTGTGCCTCGTCGCGCGCGGTCGCGGCGTTGCCGCCGAGTTCGGCGCGTGCGGCCGGAACCGCGCCGGCGAACCAGGCGGCAGCGGCCAGCGCAGCGAGCCGGGCCGAAAGCCTGCGGGCGGGCACCGGGCGCAAGGATTCGATGTTGCTCATGCGTGTCTCGCCTTCGGGCATTTTCCGCCGGGCCTCGTAGCAGATTCGAGATTCAAGGCGAATCTAATCGCGGCACGACGTGAGGTGACGTCGAATTGGCGGTGATTTCGAGTGCAATTCGCGCCCGGATTCGGCCGCCGGCCGTGCCGCGGCGGCCGCCGTTCCCGGCGTCGCCGGTGGGGTCGGTGTCCAAAGCAAATTATTTGCCCAATCAATCGGAACCAAAATCTTTCATGCCGAGATCGAAATCGCTACTCCAACGCAAATTTCCAAGTTCGATGCCAGGTAAAAGCTCCTTTTCAAGGTTTCATATCGCCTGGTGACGTGGGCGCTGAACCGCACGGCCCGGCGACGTACCCCGTTAGCAGGCGCCACAACCCATAGGTGTACGACGCACAGCAGCAATGGAGCGTGCGTTCTAGCGACAGGCTATGTCTGCAATGCAATATCGAACGGTCTTACCGCGCCAGCCCCTATACCGACAACATTCTGCCGCACACGACCCACTGGAGACATAACGCGCTTTTGAAAAGCGGACATCGCGCTATCGTGATCCCAGCCGCTGCTCAATTAGCTTAACCGCGGCTGACACCCCATCTTCTGCGGCCATTTTTCGACCAATTTCCAAGGCATTGCGACTAAGACTCGGTTGGCCCATGGCTTCCACAATGCCCCTTGCAAGATCGCGCGCCCGGAGTCCCTTTCGCCTCAACGTCCTGCCACCAGCGCCTAGTCGTTCGAGTTCCGAACCCCAGAAAAATTGATCGGAGACGTGCGCGACAATGATCGACGGTCGCCCGGCAAGCAAAGCCGCCTGGGTCGTTCCGGCTCCCCCATGGTGGACAACCAATGCGCACCGTGGGAACACCTTCTTGTACGGTGATCGACGAACCTTGAATATCTTGTCGGTAACCTCGAAGGCGTCCAGATCGTTCCACGGAAGCTGAACAACAGCCCGGCACCCCACCCGTTGCACAGCATCTATCCATATGTCGAAGACCTCGCGAAGGTAATCGAGATTCGACAGCATCATGCTTCCGAAGGTCAAATAAACGGGCGGATCGCCAGCCGCCAGGAACTCCTCAAGGCCCGGTGGGAGTTCTTCCGTTTCCAGTGGCGCGGGTGGATTCAAAAAACCGCAAATCTGATGCCGATCCTCCCAGTCTGGCGGACGCTGGCAAATTTGAGGACTTACCCCAATCAGATTCAGTCGCTCGGCGGACCAGGTTTGGAGCATCACGTCCCCATCAGGGGATAGACCCTCCTTAGCCCGCAACGCATTCACCCGGGGAAGAAAGATGCGATTGACCATCGAGCGAACAAGCCGCCAACCAATGGGATAGGACCAACTTCCGAGGTTCGGTAATCCCGGCGGGCAGATGGTGCGTGAGGGAAGGCAGTTGTGAACTATGTTCAACGTTGCGGACGGTCGCCCAATCTTCTGCGCGGCAACCTGCAACGGGTAGACGAAAAAGTGTCCGACTACCGCTTGATTATTTGAACACAGTTCACGGGCCGCTTCGTACATGGCAGCAGCCACCGGGTCGAACCCGTACTTCATGACGACTTCGGCCTGCCGAATTGGATTGCCCAGCTCGATGATTTGCCGCCAAATGCGCTCTACCTCGCCCGCCGACGTCATCACGGGGTTCGGCACCGGCACCAGCCGATAGCCAAAACGTTCGGCGAGTTCGCTGTAGTCGCGTCCGACGTTATCGGTCACCGCAAGCGTGACTTCGTGTCCGCGGTTCACAAGCCCCGCGGCTAAAGCGGTGAACGGCTGTATGTCTCCTTCACTGCCCCACGACTGCAAGCCAATCTTCATCGCAACTTGTCAGGACCTTGATGGTGACTAGATTTACGGTGGGGGAAGACCGCTTTGAGGCTGCCTCAAATGCCGAAGCCAATGCCCGGAGTTGGCCGGCAACGCTCGATGGAGCCGACCGCTTCGCCATGTTGCCAAGGATCGCTTAAGTGTGCAACGCCGACATTGCGGACAGCAATTGCCCAGTCTGAAGCGCATCGGCGACATTACGCCACGCTGCGATCAGCAGACCAAAATTCGGAGATTCGACCCATACCGGTCCCACCGGCCCTCGTCATGCCGCAAGCTACATTCAGCCAAAGCGCTGCGTTACCCGGCCAATCAACAAAGCGGCAGCTTCCGCCGGAAGCGAAGCCTTCGGCACGACTAGGAAAGCAAACGGCGAAAGAATTAGCAGGTAGTAAAGCTCGAACTCCAAAACGGATTTCACCCTCGACCATTCCACCAACACGCGCTTCTTAGCAGTTGCCACGACGACGCGTTCCGCGCCGATGGAAAATCCCGTTGTCGGAACGAGAGCCCGTTGCATCCGCTTTGACATCAGCACCGGCATACGAAAATAGAACCAAATGAAATAGAGAGCGCACAGCACGAAAAGTACGGTGAGCGGTGCGACTGAACCATTGTCTGGGCTCAACCAGTACGCGACTGATACGCCTGCGATATCAATGGCAAGGGCAGCGACCAGCAACGCGCCATAACGCCCGACCAGATACCGGCGCACGAAGTCGCGCGCGGCGTCGTCCAGCAGTGCGGGCGTGAATGCAGCGTCGAATGTCGCAGCGTCGTCCATTAGAGGGTAAGCACCCGGTAAAGGCATCTTGATCGGATGGCCTGGGAAGGCCGACGATCGTGTCCACTACGGATCTTGGTGGACACATGGACGCAAAGCAAGGGGCGGTAGGTCGGCGGCACCGGC
>Ga0075030_100001098_pt1 | contig 24223 bp, 16 predicted proteins | sample LitLauG_LLR_2012_FD_71393 | JGI IMG/M metagenome (GOLD analysis project Ga0075030, IMG submission 71393) | Freshwater sediment microbial communities from Pennsylvania, USA - Little Laurel Run_MetaG_LLR_2012 | ecosystem: Environmental > Aquatic > Freshwater > Creek > Sediment | place: USA...
CGGCGCGCCGCCTATGCGCCGTCGCCCGGCCCGCCCGGTATGGCTTTAAAGAGGACACGCGACTCGATCCACGGGTGCGCGACACGTGGGAGATTGCCAAGAGCAGAATCTCAATCGATCAGGCCCGGTGGATCTATACTTTCGCTCCGCAGCTTGACCGAATCTGCCGCGGCCTCGGGCTACCTCGAGGAAGTCAGCTCAAAGCCCGTTTGCACAACATGCTGGTCTATGCGCCCGGGCAATTCTTCGCCCCGCATCAAGACTCCGAAAAAACGGACGACATGATCGGCACCCTGGTTGTAAGCCTGCCGTCACGTTTCACCGGCGGCGCCGTGTCGATCGAGCACCGCGGCGCCAAGTTACGCTTTGGCGGTTCTGACAAGAGTCTCACCTTTATCGCTTTCTATGCCGATTGTCAGCATGCAGTCCACCCGGTCAAGCAGGGCTATCGCATCGTTCTGACCTACAACCTGATACTCGAGCACAACCCCGCTGGCGCGGAGGCGCCGACGGCCGCGAGCAACGGGTTGACCGGCGCCGTCGGGGAGTTTTTCGCGACCCCCGGTCAAGCGCGGTGGGGCGGCGATCAACGCGGGGTGAGCCCCCCGGATCGTCTCGTCTACTTGCTCGACCATGAGTACACACAGCGGGGACTTCAGTGGAATCGCCTCAAGAATGCAGACGCGCAGCGTGCTACGGCGTTACGGGAAGTTGCACGCCAACTCGACTGCGAGATCTTTCTCGCCCTGGCGGACGTCCACGAGACCTGGTCGTGCGAGGACGACTATTCAGGCTACTCCGACTTTGGCCGACGATACTACGGAGATGATGAGGAAGCGATCGAGGGTGGAGAATCGTCCGGTGAATCATTTGATCCGGAGCTGACCGAGCTCATTGACAGTGATGTTGAGCTACGCCACTGGCTCGGGGCGGACGGTCTATGGGAAACGGTTGCTGCCCGCGTCGACGCCTCGGAACTGTGCTACACCAGAGCCTCTGGGGATTTCGAGCCCTTTGAGTCTGAGCACGAGGGCTATACGGGGAACGCCGGGAATACCGTCGAGCACTGGTATCATCGTGGGGCCGTCGTCCTCTGGCCGCGGGAACGCACCTTCGTCATCCGTGCGAAGGCATCGCCCCGGTGGGGGATCGGCGAGGTTGCCAAAAACCTCAGGGCGCGGAATCCCGCGGCCGCCATCGCCATGGCGCGGCGGCTGGTGCCGTTTTGGGCGAATACTGCGCGACGGGCCGAAAAGCCTTCCTTGTTGGATGCCACTCTCAAAGTCGCCGCAATGCTGGATGATCCGATCGTCGCCGCTGCGCTGCTGCAGCCGTTCGCCCTCGGGGAACTGAAGCCGAAGGCGGCGCTGCGACTCGCCGAGCTACTCGACTCCTACGGCTTCGACTGGTGCCGAACCCTTCTTCAAACATGGGCCTCGGAAGAGAATCACGAGCCGCCGCAAACGCGAATCGCATGGATGGACTCCACGCTGCCGATCCTGTGCCGGTCGTTGTGCGCAGGCGACTCGTCGGCGGCACGGGAACTTGCAGGCTGGATCCTCTCCGAACAGTGGGCATGGTTGATCGAGCGGTCAAGGTGGATTGGGCACGACGTGCCGGCAAAGGATTTGACGCGCGAGATGGTCGGCCTATATATGCCGATATTACGGGTTATCGAGAGTAGCCGTGCCACGCAACAGCCTGACCTGTCAGCTCGCGTGATCGCGTTCCTCACCACCGATGCTGCCGAGCTTCCCGTACAGGTTCCGATCAATTTGCTGCGGAAGGCCAAGGCGGACTACGCACCGACGACGCGTAAGACCTGGGGCCTTCGTCCAGTACATGCCCACTGCTTGCAGGTCGTCACGGCCCGGCTTGACGAGCCGGCCCGGGCGATCACCGATTGGGCGATTCGGACTCCGATGCGCTGCACCTGCGGCCTATGCGAAACCCTGACGCAATTCCTGCGGGCGTCGGATAAGGTGCGATACGAATGGAAGCTGGCAAAAGATCGTCGCGCGCATATTCACCGCATAATTGATACCCTTGATTTACCGATCACACACACAACGCGACGAACAGGCAGCCCGTTCACGCTTGTCTTGGAGAAGACGGCTGCTCTATTTGAGCGCGACGCGGCGGAACGTCAGGGCTGGCAGCAGGAGTTGCAGTGGCTGAAGAAAACGGCGGCGGAATTCTGATCGAGTAGAAATTTGCACTGGTCTCAGGACGATGGCCAAGATAACCCAGGGTTAGACAGCCGATGCTGCATCCGTCGTGCGGTGAGAACGCAGGAGCACCCTGCTTGACGCCTGCGTAGTCAAAGCATAAAATAGTCAACATAATCAACGATTTAACTGGTGGCCAGGGAGGCTCTCGAATAGTCCGACTAGGATTTTGATTCGAATCGGATTTTATTTTCTGGGAAATCGGAGTTGCCCCCAAAGTGTCACCGGTTTAGGAAACGCTGGAGCATGACGGGCTACGCTCGAGTGCCGCACGTTCGAATGATATCGCGAATTTGAGGGCGCGCAAGGCGTGTTCGACCTCGCTCGCTACATCCTAGACGACAGGTATCGCCGAGTCTGTTCTTATAGATTTGGCTCGTCGCCTGGACTATCTGCAGTCTCACAACCAGGCACCGCCAATTCCGCCCACAAAGCATTGGGAACGACCGTCGGGAGACGCCAAATAACCGTGATCGGCTTGTCACCAGACCATGACAGGAACTCAACCTGACCGCAGTAGTAGAACGGCGCGCCACGACCATCGGCCATTTTGGGTTTGGCCCTGACGAACAAATGCACAGCAATGCCGCGTGCCTGGTGCTCCAGAATCGACTTTCCCGACTCACTCGCTTGGGTTGTCCGATTTTGGCTTTGCCACTGGAACCGATCAGCAGAGATAAAATGATCTTTGTATTGGAATGCTTCAGATTGATTAGCTTTATCGAGGGTCACGAATAGGAAGGTATCCTTTTCTTGCCGAACGAATCCTTGACCCCAATACCGTTCGGAGTAAGGCAAACCGAATAACGGCGCGATCTCGGCTCGGCGATAGACTTTGTACGGAACCGCACCTGCGCGATTAGTGCCGATCGGCCGCAACTCCCAGATATCTCCGTCACGGCGCAGGACCACCTGGTGCTTCGTCCCCGGCTTTCCGGCGTCGGAACCAAACCATTTATGAAGCAATTCCGGAAGAACGTTGTCGTCGGAACCTTGCCGACGAGCCACATTGACGGCAATCTTAACAAAGTTTGCGTTCAGTGTTTCGTTATCGGCCCGGATGTCGGTCCACCCATCGGGTAGCTCTGGATGTGTCTCGCGCCGTAGCGGAAACAGAATCGGCCGGCCGTCAGAGTGATTTACCTTCAGAGTTATCTCAGAAGCAGTTCGCCCTGGCCGATGGAAGTATTCCGCCAATCGCCAATCCACAAGCTCTCGCACCAGCTCCTGCGCCGCGGGCAAGGCGGCAGCGGAGACATTGATTTCCGTTCGAAAGACTCCGTCACCGAAAGTAAAGTACGTTACGCCACGAGTTCCTCTGCCGCCCGTCCAGGCGTCAATTGGATTGGTCTTCAGCATAGATTTGAGTTTCACTGCATCACTGGCGAATTCGCCAAGATCCTCTGCGATTCGCTGGTCCTGAGATGCGATTCTTTTTACTTCTTCGGCTAGAGTTTCAAGGGAAAGCGAACCAGGGAATTGATCCCGATTGAGCAAAGCAAGAAGTACGAGCATTTTGTAGCTTTTTGTCATTTCCGTCGTTTCGACAGCTGTCAGAAACTCTTGCACCTCTTGATACGCCGTGGTCTCGTCCGTGCTCAACCCACCTTGTGCCCGAACAAAGCCGAGCCAAGACCCGAACGGCTGATACATCGAGCGGGGGTTGTATCCTTCCCGGAACATTTCGGCCGCCGTCGGACGTATTCCGAGGGTATCCCGAAAGTCCTGGTAGCGACGCTTAAGAAGCTCGACGGCCGAGTCACTCCGACTGAGCAATGAGCGAAAGATGTCTTTCACCTCAAGCTCATAGGTCACCTCGCAGCCAGGCGGTAGCTCCTCCGTACCTTTCTCGAGCCGCTCCAGCAGGTTCAGCACTTCCAGGTCACCTCGGGGCAGATTAAACAGCGCCTGGGGCTTGAGCATGAAGGAACGGTGATTGCCAATATAGTCGATCACTGTCAGCTTTTTGGATGGGTCGCTGCGACGGAGTCCGCGCCCGAACTGCTGCAGCCACAGAATTCGTGATTCCGTTGGCCGCAGCATCATCACCGTATCCAACTCCGGTACGTCAACCCCTTCGTTAAACATGTCGACTGCACAAATGACGGACAGCAATCCTCCTTTGAGTTCCTCCAATGACTCCGCCCGTGGTGCGCTCGTAGGTCCTGCGTGGACGGCCACAGCCGATATTCCTTGGTCCCGCAGGTAGGACGCCATGAAATCGGCATGCCGCTGCGAGACGCAGAAGGCGATCGTGCGTTTTCCGCCCCGACGACGGTACTGATCGAGCGCGTTCGCAGCGCGGGCTTGCGTTGCAACGGCCTTAGTGAGTTCGTCCTCGTCGAACCTCCTGTTTCGCCAGGGGATGTTGCGATAATCGACGGTGTCGGGAACTCCGAAATAGCGGAAGGGACACAGCAGCTCCCGGCGGATGCCCTCGGTCAGATCGCAGCGGTAGACAAGGTTACCCTCACAGAGAGCAAGCAGATCAGCCCCATCAGTACGCTCTGGGGTCGCCGTCAAACCAAGAAGGAATGTTGGCTTGAAATAGTCAATCAGACGCCGATAGGTCCGCGCCTCCGCGTGGTGAAATTCATCGATGACGATGTAGTCGAACTCGTCCGGCGAGAAACGGTCGAGGTGCGTCTGACGCCCCAGTGTCTGGATCGAAGCAAACAAGACGACCGCGGTTGGCGACTTCTCTCCTCCCGTATATCGGCCCAGCGAATCGTGCGGCCGGATGGCACGAAACGTTGCAAGCGCTTGACCGAGGATTTCTTCGCGATGCGCCACAAAGAGCACTCGCCGAAAGGCACGAGAATCGAATGCACTCAACCAGGTCTTGCCCAATCCTGTTGCAAGCACGACGAGTCCGGCACGGCGACCACTCACTCGCGTCTCTTCAAGCGCAGCGAGTGCCTCCTCTTGAATGACATGTGGTACAGGGATCTCGACAGACGGGTCGGGCATTTCCTCAACAATGCGTACTGCAGACACTACGGCTCGTCGGCTCCGATAACGCTCAATCCACTCCGGCGTTAGCGGTACGGTATTGGGGGAGTCAAATAGAGATTCGAATGCAAGGCTGATCTCCTCCCAACTTGCACGATCGCGTGACTCGAGCACCCGGTAATTCCATTCCACCCCAGCTGTCAGCGCAGTGACGCTCAGATTCGAACTGCCAATAAAGGCGGCTCCGGTACCATCCCTGTGGTGAAACACGTAGGCCTTCGGATGAAACGAGCCTGCGAAAGCTGGGCGAGACCCGACGCCTTCGGTCTCGAACATACGGCACTCCGCGTTGCCACTCAGATCCAGCAACCGCAGTAATGCGTCCGGATCCGTGCCGCCCAGATAATCCCCTGTCACAAGTCGCAATTTTCCGCCGCGGTCGAGTACATCTTGAAGGTATGACTGGATAAGCTGTAAACCGCTTCGCAGGGTGAAGGCGACCGCCATATCGACGGCCTGCGAAAGCGCGAGGTGATGCTTGAGGTGGGGCAAAAGCGGATCAGCGGTGCCACCGGTGAAGAGTGTGCGCCGAGTTCCGGTATAGCCATCGACGTCACTGACCACTCGAGCGGAGTCTCGGATGTAGTTGGCTTTCTCTGGAATGACATATCGGACGCCGCCCCTAGGATCCGGAACGTCTCCTTTTTTGCGAGGGATTACGTGCACGTGTAAGTGCGGTACCGTTTGCCCTGCCGCCTCTCCGTTGTTGATGCCTATGTTGTAGCCATCCGCCCCGAAACTCGAGTCGATTGCCGCGCGCGCGACGTCAATGGCGCGCATTAGGGCCACCCGCTCCTCAATCGATGCATCAAACCAGGTTGCAACGTGTCGAATGGGAATCAGCAACGCATGGCCTGGGGATACTGGAAATCCATCCCAGAGGCCGATGACGAGCGAGTCTCGATAGAAGACTCGGTAAGTATCAGGCGAGCAGAACGGGCAGGTGGCCTCTGTCACTTGATCGCCGCGCGGACCGGCATCGCCGCGACTATCAGGTTGCCGCTCAGGCCGGCACCGACACATTCAGCACAGCGCCAGCTTTTTACAGATCTTTTTCCGTAGCGGACCGCATGGCAGACTGGGCAACGATGTTCGTAGACCAGAGGCGAGCGCTCTGCGGTCGCGGCGGCGTGAATCCTTCGAGCAGAAACAAGGTGTGTCTTTGGTTCATAACCGGCCTCGCGCAACAGCTGACACCATGCCGAACCATGTGGCCGCTCAGACCGACCACGCAATGTAACCACGGCCGCATGTGCGAGTTCGTGACACAATATTTCTCGTTGATCATGCTGTCGGTCGAAGAACCGCGTACTAAGTTCTACGGTATGCGACTCTACAACCCAACGTGCAATTGTCCTTCGAAGCCGCGTATTGTGACGAATTCTCGTGATGTCCGGAAGCTCCGGCACACTCCAAAGCTTCCCCCAAAGCCTCAGCGTCCGCGCAAGCTTCCCGGAGGTAGTTCCGGTGATAACTGCAGTTCGAATCGAGGCGACGAGCGTTCGGTCTTGGCGACCCAAGAATTTGTCAGATCTACCTGCGGTCAGGCACATCGTTACCGTTTCGCGCGATTCGGCTTTCATTTTCTTGGCGATTAGAGCTTCCTCCAGGTAATCCCGGTTTGCTAGCATTTTCAAGATTGTAAGGTCTTCTCGATTTGGTACGACTGACTTGCAAACCGGCGTGCAATTCTGACCAGGCAATACGGACACAATCGCGGGCAATCAAGCGCGCTTGCCTCTCCAGAGCAAGAATTCACAATCCGACAGTTTCTCAACAAGCCACGATTGGAGGTCTATGGCGACCGCTTTGGCAAACTGCGTGTCCTGACTGTTCCATTCGTGGCGAAGAAGCAATGCCTTCACGGTTTTTCCCACATGCGAATTTAGTTCAATGCCTAGCTGCTCTGCCTTTGCAATCTGCGAGCCAATCCCACGCCAGCGATCGATCGGAATGTAGTAAACCACTTTGCCTTCGGGTGACAATTGGATGTGATCGTGCCACACCGTGACCACGAGCGCTCCGTTTTGCGATTTGTATGCCCATTCGACTGACCGCTTTGCCGATGCATCAACACCCAATTTGCGCAATGCTTCGTACATGGCAAGCTTTGGCGCATTTGCGAAGATATCCCGAATGACCGTCGGAATGCTTTCCCACCGCTCCCGCGCGATAGTTTTCCGTTCTGCGGGTGCTCGGTCTGAAATGTCTTCGTATGAGTGGGGCATCAATCACGTACTCCGCAAGTCTGGTTCTCCCGCACTATCCCTACTTTGAATGCCTCAAAGTGGTCGACTATTGTTCCCATCACTGACTACTCCTACGAGCGGATAACCAATCCCTCAACAAGAGGCAGAGCTATGATTTAGGCGGCGGCCGGCGCGAGAAGCGCCCGCAGCAAGTCCGGCTTTTCGAGTGCCAAGTCCACCACGTCGATATGGTCGCGGTCATTTTGCGTAAAGCTTGCCAATCGATGCTTTTGCTCCAAACTGAAGTCTATGAACTCATCAATCGTCGAGGCGCCTATCAGCAAAACTATGTCGCATTCTCGAGTTTGAGATATTCGATGTATCCGATCTTGGGACTGCAGGTAGTCCACCAGGTTGAAGGTGCGATCGAGGTAGATTGCTACCGAGGCTTCAGTAAGCGTCAGGCCTTCCCGAGCCGCTGCTGGATTTGCAATAAGAAGACGGACTTCCGCGTCATTGCGAAAGCGTGATACCGAAAGCTTCCGCTCATGCGCTTGCTGTTCGCCAAAAATAGTTACCGGAGAGAACTGGCCATAGCGGACGGCAAGTGCTTTTATATTTCCCACAAATGAACTCCATACGATAACCTTTCGATTTTCACCCACAATGTATTGCTCAAGAAGCGAGTCAAGCTCAGCGACTTTTGCTGGCGTCTCGTCGTAACCTGCATCGATGAGAGCAGGGTTCGACGCGAGCTGCGCCAGCCGCACAATGCGGGCCAGGACTGCCTCCGCTTCTTTCTGAATCTGCTCACCTGAAAGAGACTGCACCCACACCGCCAATTCGGTACGCAGCTGGTCGTAGAGCACTTGTTGGCGAGCCGCAAGCGGAATGCCTACCCGGATATAGTTTTTTGGAGGAAGATTCAGCGACGTGGCTTTCGTTCTGCGCAGTGAAAGCTCTGCTACATGGCCCCGCATTTCTTCCACGTTCCTGTAGCCGCCCGAGCCAGTCGCGTATCGCGCTTGGAACTGCTGGAAGGTTTCGCCCAATGCTGCACCGTCGTCGAGGAACAGCATTTGGCTCCATAAGTCCTCGGGCTTATTCGCGACCGGCGTGCCCGTCAAAATATACCGTCGTGCGGCCGAGGTGCGAAGCGCGAGGATTGCCTTTGTGACCTTCGATTCCGGAGTCTTGATTCGATGGCTTTCATCCAAGACGAGCGCCATAGGCCTAAAGTGAGCGAGAGCACGTAGTGAGGTTAGCTCGGAAGCAACGGCCTCGTAGTTGATCACATAGAAGGTGGCTCGTAGACTGCTGAACGCCAATCGTCGAGCCTTCTTTCCTGATCCAAACACCGCGTACTTAGCGCCAGAGAAGCGCTCTATTTCATCCGCCCACGTTTGCTTCAGTGTGTTTGGGCAAATAATGAGGGCGCACTGGATAGAGCCCGCGGCCACCTCGCCGACGATCGCGTCAATCAGTTGCTTACTCTTCCCGAGGCCTTGTTCATCAAACAGAGCGGCGCGTTCATTCTCACGCAGGAACGCCGTTCCCTCGACTTGATGTGGAAGCGATTCGGGGGGTACTACGGGCCGGGGCATGGAATGAATCCTCTAAGAGAATGTCGGGAATATGCAGGCGAGTGATGGTGCCGCTGGAAAGCATCCCGTTATCGAGTAAGACTTGGTCGAGTTGCGAGGCAGCAGATGCCGGCACGGCTATGTAAAGGTGACAACGCCGCTCTAGCAATGGCGAATAGGCGTTTCCGAACGCTTTGATTTGCGCCCGGCTATGTGAAGTACCGAGATCGCAAGCGGTTTTCGCTTCCGCCACGGCAATGACATCCGATTCGGGCTTGTAGCCAATGGCGTCAGGACGGAATGCACCGACCATCGGCGGCCGTGGTAGATCATTCCAAAGCCCTGCATGCGGTGCTGGGCCGTCGAAGAAAGACAGGACGATTCCGTCTTGCTGCATCTTTCTCGCTGCCCAAAGCAGAAGCCATTGGTGCATTATCGACGGCACGGTCAGGACGCTCGGCGTAGCCGATTTAAGGTCTCAAGAACCCGTCCCGCCTCGGCCGCCAACCCTTCCACAATTTGCTGCCGGTCAGGGCTTTCACCCAGTTCGACGAGCTCGGTGACCGTCATGGACTCTAAACGCGATCGCGTCCGTTCGAGTTGCGCATAGAGCTCTTGCTCCTCAGGCCGCTCCTTGGCGAGGTACTCCGTCGCCGCGTCAAAGCCCACAACCTCCAGCAGCCGTGTAGCTTCCACCGAACTTAAAATCTTGGGCAGCTTTCGAACGCTCGCGCCCGTGTCTAGTCGACCATCTCGAACCCATTGACAGAACCGCTGCGGTAGATCCTGCATTGTCTCGGCATGCTCTTGGATGCGACCGTTCTTGTAGTACTCAAGGAAATACGAGAACTTGGCTCGATGTTCGGGATCGGTAGAGTCCTCGGTCATTGGAAAATAGACCTGGTCCATCAGGTCCACGGCAGCCAATTGCTGCCTCACCTCCCTCGCCGTGATTCGATAGCGCTCGCCTACCTCGTCATCGATCAAACCGCCCTCCATGAGACCGCGCATCTGCAAGGCCTTTTCGTATGGCGCCCATCCGCGAACCGAACCCAAGTGAATTTCGTTCAATAGGTCCTGAATCACAAACTCAGGAGTATCTTCCGGGATTAACCAGGCTGGCAGTCGCGCAAAACGAGGATCCTCGGGAAATTGCTCTTTCAGGGCGCGCATCGCCACGACTCGGCGATTGCCTTCCGCAACTCGCATGTCAGCGCGTAAGTAAATAGGTTCCTGAACGCCGCCTGATCTCACGATAGATCGACGAAGGCTCTCCGTGTCCTCTTGGCTCACCAGCAGTAAATTGCAAGCGGCGTCACTGCGCTCGGCTTCGGGTAGCTGACGAATGGAGTAGCCCACCCGAGGATTCGACGGGTCTAGTCTGACTTCATTAGGGTCGACCTCGATCAGCGACAACGAAACAGAATTTCCTTGAATATTCCTAACGTAGCTGGTCACGCTATTCTCCCTTTTTACCAATGTCGCAGAGTTCCATGAAGTTCCCAAGCGCCTCATTCAGCTCTTTGGTGATCCGCCTCGCCTTTGTGGCGCCCGGTCGCCGCACTCTCTGTATGTCATCAAGCTGTGCTTTCTTGAGCGCTTCTGTCATTTCCACCATCTTCCTGAATAGTTTGGAAGTGGCTTCCGGATTGTCTTCAGCTATCGATCGCTGAGCCGCAGCGAATCCGTCTTTGGACAAAACCTTTATCGCAATTTCGCTTTCAAGAAGCGCTGGTAACTCCCTCACATTAGACCCGAGCGGCAACAATCCTTTACCAACCCAGTCAACGAACTGCGACTCCGCGTCAGGCTCATTGGCGATCCATTCTCGCAGGATCGGATTTTTATACAGCTCTTCGAAGTAGCTGTACTTCTTGATGCTGGACGACGCCGGATATTTCGGCAGGAAGGTGTTTTTCATCACCTCAAATGCTCGGATCACTTGATTCACTTTCGATTTCGACATCCGAAGGCGTTGAGCGATTTCGTCTTGCGTGAGCGCAAAGTCCTTGTGGAGTCGATAAATGTGGCCACCTTTTTCGAACGCCGTCCATGTGTTCTTTCCGGCAACGTGCATCTCCCCAAGCAAAATAGCGATGTCTCGGTCGCCAATATCGGCTGGAAGCACTCGGGCAGGGATTCGCTGCCATCGCGGTTCAGTCTTAAATTTCTCCCGAAGCTTTCGATAGACGACCGTGCGGCAGTTCCCCTCGACAGCGGTGCCATCCTGGCGAACGATTATTCGCTCGACAAGGCCCTTGTTAATGAACACTTGTCGATACAGATCGTGGACATCCGAATCATCCCACAGAAGGTCTTCCAACTTTTTCTGCAACGCAGCGCCCTCCAGGGTGACAGAGATCGCGACCGTATTGGCTATTCGAGGATTTTTCGGGTCGAGTCGAACGTTGTCCAGCGGCAACTCGACGTTCTGCACCTGGACCTTGCGGCCCTCAAGCGTGATTTCATCAACGACGAGACGTTCGTTGATTTCGGTATCGGACGGAGTTGCCATATTCAAAGTGCGAAACCTGCTGTCTTAGCAACCTTCTCGATTGCAATGGACAATGCGCGGAGCAGTTGCTGTGGCTTTCGCTCCTCGCGAATTCGCTGCAGCTCCGTTGACCGAAGCTCCTGGAGTATCTCAGTCAATTCTTTGATCTTTCGGAATGCGACTGAATCCGCGGTCGGATCCGCCCGGCCGACCACTGCCTTAGCTTCCTTAAAACCTGTTTTCTTTAGGGCTTTGGTGGCGCCTGCGTGCCTAAAGATTTTTGGCAAGTCGCGAACTTGGGCGCCGTGTTTGATTGTTTTATCTACCACCAGGGTGACGAATTCGTCGACATTGCTCTCATTGGTGCGATATTCCTCAAGGTCCTTGTTCTTATAGAATTCTTCGACATGACTCCAACGATCAAGACCTCCGCCACCCTTGATTTGGGGCAGCACTTTTTCACGCATGGTCTTGTAGGCTGCCAAAGTGCGTGTAACGACCCTTTCTTGCAGTCCGAGCGAGCGGGCGATCGCCGCAACGCTCATCTTCAGGTCCGTGTGCATGGTGTGTAGATGCCCGGCTTTCTCATAGGCGCGCCACTTATTCTTGCCGGCCACATGAAACTGGCCCTGCAGCACCGCGACCTGTCGGTCTGTGATCTTCGGGACCAGGTAAACGGGCACGGAGGTCCACTTCGGATCTTTCTTATTCGGGCCGTGAAGCCGCATTATCGAGGCGGCGCGGCAGTTTCCTTCTATGATTCGTCCATCCGACCGGACATGAATAGGCTCAATCAGGCCACCATTGTCGCGTATAGCTTTGAAAAGATCGGAAACCCCGGGTTGCGCAAGTATCAGTTCTGCAAGCGCTTCCTGAGTTAGGGGTGGGCCGCCTTTTCGCTTTTGTCTCACAGCGTGCTGAATTCGAGGGTTGTCGGGATCGAGAACGATCTTTCCTATCGGGACATCGCGACGTTCGACCGCCAGTAACTCCCCCTCGATCGATATGTGTCCCGAACCCGAACCAGCAGCTGAGGTCCCCGATGCTGCGCTCCGAACCATAAATCAAGCTCCTTATTATGTTCAGTATCGCGATACTGGTCGATACTGATCAGAACTCCTTGTACTCCTTGGAACTATCGGGAGTCAAGTTTCCTTGCTGGAAGATCGACTTTTGGCATGCCTATTGTTAAAGTGCATCATCGTGGAGGCAAATATGCTTTCGGGTAATGCAATTTGGCGCCGTAAGAGCAGGGAGGCCTGGTGAATTTCCATTGTATCCGCGGTATGTCCGCTCAGCGTCCCGTTCTCATGGGTTTCGCGCCGGCTTCCCTGCTAAAAAGACTAAGTTTCGCTGACGTTCTCGACCAGGATTCTCAACGCGGCTATCAGCGACGCTTCAACACGCATCACAGCCTGGATTTTCGGCGCTACATCCAAACCGAACACGGCTCGACGATCCCCCTCACTCTCAATATCCGACCTAGGGAAGACGGCGCCTGGAAAATTGTCCCGTTGGATGGCCAGCGGGTGCAATTGGAGATAGCCGAAGGCGCCACGGAAATCTTCTCTCAAGTTGACTGCCAACATCGCCTCGGTCATTTGGCTGATATAGACCTCGAGCTGCCTTTCATGTGCTTTATAGGGCTTGATGCCCGAGAAGAGATGGAGATATTCAATGTCATCAATAGCAAGGCGAAGGGTCTGAGCACCAGTCTCCTCGATTTTCATGATGCCCAGCTCTGCAAGAATTTGGCATTAGATCGTCCAGAGCTATTCATCGCACTTTTCTTAAATCAAGACTCTCGTTCGCCCTGGCACCGACAGCTCGACATTGGCGGTACGACGACAACTGGGCCGTCTCGACGCGCCTCGCTGCGAGGAATGCAGAAAGGCATCAAGCGTTTCCTTTCGAAAACAAGCATCTTAAAGTCCAAGTCAACCGAGGACGTCGCTGAAATCGTCCTCGCCTTTTGGGCGGCCATCTCAATAGTCTTATCGAACGCTTGGTCCAAACCGAGAAATCACGTATTGACCAAAGGAATAGCCGTTTACGCCTTGATGGATATCGCGTCAGATATGTATGCCGAGGCCAAGCAACAACACTGCGACCGAGATTACTTCGCCGCGGCGTTATCAGATTTCGCGTTAGATTTTGACTGGTCTACAGATGGTCCGCTAAAGGGTTTTGGTGGAGAAGGCGGTGTAAAGGAAGCTGTGCAACTCATACGAGATGCGCGGCGAAAAGGTCGATTTAGGATGGTATCCGGTGGCTAACAGAAACATTCTTTTGATCGAACCCAGCTACAAGAACAAGTATCCCCCGTTGGGCTTGATGAAAATCGCCCAGTATCACGGCCCACGCGGGAAGCGGGACAAAGTTCGGTTCATCAAGGGTGAAGACAAGTCGGTGCTCGGCACCGCGTGGGATCGCATTTATATCACCACACTTTTTTCGTTTGAATACGAAAGGATCGCCACTGCAATTGACTTTGCATTGACAGTGGCCAATGGCCACGCAGACAAGATCTTTGTCGGTGGGATTGCTGCCTCGTTGATGCATCAGCGCTTTCTAGACGAGCCACGATGGCACGGCATCCGGTTCATAAAAGGCCTCTTAAGTACTTCTCCGGCCGCTTCGTTGCAACTAGATGATTTCTCCGAGGAATTATATTCGGACGACATTTCTAGCCTCCCTATCGAAGATCTAGTTCCTGACTACAGCATTCTTGAACAGATCGAATACGTTTATCCCGTTCGCGATGCGTACTTTGCTTACACCTCCCGCGGTTGCATCCGAAAGTGTGGATTCTGCGGCGTTCCCAAACTTGAAGGCGCGCAGCGCGATACTGAATCTCTCACCGCGTTAGTTAAATCCATCGAATCGCTCTACGGCCCCAAGAAAGACCTCATTTTGATGGACAACAATGTTGTCGCGTCCGCGCGATTCAAGGACATAATCGCTGAAATTCGTGACCTAGGCTTCCTCCCTAACGCGAAGATCAAACGTCCGCACGAGCGTGCAGCCGTTCAACGCCGCGTGGATTTCAATCAAGGAGTCGATGCTAGGATTCTCTGTAAAGACCCCATGTACCTTCGCGAACTCTCATCGATCTGCCTGAGGCCACTACGTATCGCCTTTGATCATCTTGGTCTAAAAGGCCCCTACGAAAAGGCGGTTCGGTACGCGCACGAGTTCGGCCTGACTGAGCTTTCGAACTATATGCTCTACAACTTTCATGACACTCCCGAAGACCTGTTCGAACGGATGCGCTTGAATGTGACACTTAATGAGGAACTTGGTATCCGTGTTTGGTCGTTCCCGATGCGCTTCCAGCCAACAGACCGGCCGGACCGCGGCCATGTAGGAAAGAATTGGAGCCGTTTCCAATTGCGTTCTATGCAAATTATTCTCCAGGCCACACATGGAGTAGTCAGTGGTGCTCCAGAATATTTCAAGCGCGCATTCGGCGATACGCACGCCGAATTCGAGCTAATACTCATACATCCACACGACTTCACATTCAATCGTGATTGGTATGAGAACCAAGATCCGAAGAACGAAGTCCACGAATTCCGATCTGAGATTGCTCGGCTAGACTCTTCGGATCGCCAAGAACTTATCGTCCTACTTTCGTCGTGCGATCCCAAACACTTCCACACACTGGGGAGCAAGACTGCAAATCGGAACGTTCAGCGAATCCTGCCTTATTACGTTCCGAAGTCTAAGGACGAGTTATTCCGCATCTGGGCCAACCAGAAGTCGAAGCAGCAAACGGAAGTACAAAGCGCTTGGGTATCAGAGGAAGAACGCGTAGAGGATGCTGGTCTTGACCAGGACCTGTCACTCGACGTCGCGCCAGAAATCCGGAAGGCCGCAAAAGTAAAAAGAGCAGCAGCATGAGTGAAGCCTTGACAAGTCGAGTATTAACAGCACGCGAGAGCGCCACTGAAGCTTCGGAATGGTCTGCTGCCAGTTCTGAGATTGTGGTGGGCAAGGACATCCTCGAGCTACTGAGTTCGTCGATGTACGTCGATCCCATGACGATATACAGGGAATATACACAGAATTCTGCGGATGCTATTGATGAAGCGCGCGGGAACGGCTTGCTCAACACTAAGACCTCGGGTCGTGTTTCAATCACCATCAATCCAGTCGGCCGGGTAATCCGAATTAGAGACAACGGCACAGGAATTTCATGGTCTGAGTTCTTTCAACGACTAAGCAGCCTGGGTGCGAGTAAGAAGCGAGGCACCGAAGCGCGTGGCTTCAGAGGCGTTGGGCGCCTGGCCGGCCTTGGCTATTGCCAAGAGTTAATTTTCCGTTCGCGCGCTAGCACCGAGAAGCTCGTATCAGAGATGCGGTGGGACTGTCGGGTTCTGAAGTCCGCACTCAGATCTTCCAACAACTCCCAGCGCCTCGCAGAAATCGTTCAGTCAATCGTGGGCGCACGCCGGGTACCAGCCAATGACTATCCGGACCACTTTTTTGAAGTAGAGCTAAAAGGCGTCATCAGGCATCGAGACGACCGCCTATTGAATCCAATGGCCGTCGCTGAATATCTCTCCCAAGTTGCACCAGTGCCCTTTTCTCCGGAATTTGCGTTCGCTTCTGAAATCGAGGCCGCTCTCGCGCCACACGTCAATCTTGCGAACCTAGACATTCGAATCAATGGTTCGGAAAGTCCAATCTTTCGCCCTCACCGCAACTCGTTCCCGTTAAACGAGGTTGCAACGGACAAGACCACCCAATTGGAGATCGCCGCGCTCAACGACGTAGACGGAAACGTAGCGGCAATAGCCTGGGTCGCCCACCATGGATACTACGGTGCACTGCCCAATAAGGCGCTTGTTAAGGGGATCCGATTGCGAAGTGGTAACGTTCAAGTCGGCGACAACAATTTACTTGAAGGCATGTTCAGCGAGACTCGCTTTAATGCTTGGGCAATCGCGGAAGTGCACGTAGTCGACAAGAAAGTCCTCCCGAACGGACGACGTGACCACTTCGAGCACAGCTCACACTTGGACAATCTTCTAAATCAGCTGACTCCAATCATCAGGGAGATCGCTCGTCGATGTCGCGATAGCTCGATCGCCCGCAAATGGATACGAGAGTTTGACACGCACAAGCAAGTAGTCCTTGATGAATCAAAAGTCGTTCGAAGGGGCGGTCTCAGCAAGACCGCTCTTAAGTCAAGATCAGACTCTATCGCAAAATCGCTAAAGGCAATCGACAAGATTGTGGCGACACGCCATATTGACGAAGGAACACGGAAGGACTTATCCGAACAGGCAGCGTCCCTCCACGCAAGCGCGGTACGAGTTCTCAAGGGCGATGCCACGGAAGTGGATCCCCTCCAACACTTCCGCCCGGTTGAAAGGCGAGTGTACCGCAACATAATTTCTCTGATCTATGAATGCAGCGCCAATCGAGCAGCTGCCTTATCTCTAGTTGACAAGTTGCTAGCTCGATTAGGCACTACCAACTTGTCCAAAACTCCAAAAAAGCAAAAGCCGACGTCAGCCCCTCAAAGCCGTAAAATAACCAATAAGAGAGGGAGACGGTCCGCCAAACGCTAAAGGCAGACTATCGACGTACGTGAAGCTGTCTGTCGACATCGCCGGCAGCCGATGCGTCGCCAAGAATTACGGTCTCGCATTTAAAGATACCCGCGGAGTATTCCTAGTACCTCTCCCGCGCATCTGGTACTGAGCTGCTGTTCAAAAACACCGATCAACTCCCGAATAAGCTCTTCTCTGGCTGCCGTTTGAATTTGCTCCAAATCGGGCGGGCTTGGGTCCGCCCCGATCTTTGATAGGCATTCTCGTTTTATGTCCCCTAGCTCGCTATTGATCGCCTGTAATTTTGCGATCGTAGGCAAGTCCGCTTCTTGCGAAGCAATTGCAATTCGCTTCGCATGAGAGGTAATTTTCTCCGTCAATGAGATAACATCGTCCACGTCTTTGAACCCCGCTTTGCGGAGCTTCGTAATTTTCTTCTGGGCATCTTTCAGATTCTTTTCTAACGATGCGACCGTCAACTGAGCGTCGTTTGACACATCATAAGACTGCCTTCCGAGGGTCTGAGCCACCCCTGAGAGTTCCTCCCGCATTGCCTTCCAAGCGATATTCTCTTCAAATCCGTCGCGGCGGGCGTTCGGGACAAGGAATCGAGGATCCGCAAAAATCTCGCCAATGAACCAGTCCTGAAAGCGTGTATACGATGCGGCATGCTTCTGAAATACGTCCCTCATAATGTCCGTACCATCTACCTGAATGTTTCTGAGTCGAACACGCAGGCCACGCACCAAAGGGTCCTTATATGAACCGGATTCCTTCTTTTTTCCTATCCAGGCCCACCAGTGAGCGCTCTCTGGCGTGAAAATATCCACGTCTTCAAGTATCACCCGTCCAGACTCGATCAGGTAATCCGCTGCATAGGGTCGAAAGATCTGGCTCGGTCGCTTGTCACCATCCCGAAGCCATAGGTTGACGTCATCGATTGAGATTTGGGTCTTGGCCGCGGCCGCCAATATCTTTTCTTTGAAGGGAAAATCAGGGCTGTAAGGAAGTGGAGCAACCTGACAAAGAAACGCCTTCATTTTGTTGAAGTCAGTGCATTCGGGGGGCGCCTCGACTAGCCCTCTCAGCTTGACCTCAAAGAAATGGCTGTTTGGCTCAGCGCTATCAACAATGGTCGCGGTCACACATTCAGTCAACAGCTCTTCAGCGGAGCGGGAACCGCCTACCCCAGGCGCCATAGCCTCCCTCAACTTTCTTCCGTCATAAACAACAATAGTTTGCTCCGGCTCACCTCGAACCTTTGTAGTAAAGGTAATTTCATCGCTGAAAACGATTCCAGCGAGCCGGCCAATGCCGCGAAAACCCGCATTTGTACGATAATCTTTTTTTGACGCACCGACTGATGTCAACGTATCGACCGCACTCTTGGCGGAGATGCCGACTCCGTTGTCTCTTATTGACAGCCCGCTTCCATCTGCGGTCAGTGTTACTTCGATCTTTCCGTCTTTGCGAGTTAGGAGCCCTAGCTCTCGTGCTCGTTGGATGGCGTCAAAGCTGTTTTGAACGTATTCGCGTATCGCGTTTCGGGATTCCCCGTACATCCCGATCGTTAGCGTTTCCAGAACAAACCCGCCAAAAAAAGGTTGCACCGAGACTGCCTTAGAGTTAGCCATCAGACGTCTCCAGATACTTGGCAGAAACTGAATTGGGAACCTTGAATCCAACATTGTCGGAGAAGTAGAAGGTCCTCTCGAAATCGTCGACTAGTACGATTTGGTCGTAAGGTACGGCGAAGATTTCGCACGCCTTCTTGATTAATTGTTCGCCTGACGCGCTTCGTTCCGGGAAAATGTGCGATAGGCGTAGCTGCATATTGTCTTGGGCCGGCGTCAATACCTCGACCTCTGCAATCCTAATACTGCCAATCTGCGGTGGCCCGTCCGCGTCAGCAATGACCGCCAATTGCGCCTTTAGCGACGGCCTCGCCGCTGAAGGGATGTACAGCGGACGCGTCGTCGCATTCTTGAGATGGGAATTCATAGCCTCAAGGGGTAACTCTGCAAAGTTTGCAGTCTGATTGGACAAAAGCGAAGAAGTGATAATGCTTCGAGGCGGAAGTTTGGGCTGGTTAGAGGTCCGATCAAGGTAACTGGCGACTACTAGCCCAAAATATAGGCAACCCGCTGTATTCACAGGCAATCGGACAAGGGCGTCGCTCAAATCCACCAGGAGGTCTTGGAAGCCCGCTTCCCCCGCCAATACACGATCGTGGAGCTCGCGCGCAAAATGAACCAAAGCCTTGTGATCGAAGTCGCCTAAGACGGCTGCACTTGTAACCGGGTTTCTCGTTGACGGATAATCTGCGACAGGCCTTGCCATTTCCAATGCCATTGCGATTGCTGGGGGGCAAGGTTGACGACTTTCGAACAGCGCCCTGCGCAACGACGCCAGAGTGAACACCACGTCGGTCCGATAATTCGCAGCGCCGTCATTAGCCGCCGCAGAAGCAGGTTGTGTGGGTGGTGCCCTCGACAGCATTTCCTTTTGCTGAGATTTCTTCGTTTGGGCGCTTGGAAGCTCCGTGAGCAACGCAACATCGGAAAACCCCTCGGCGCGGACGTTAGGCAGCGTTCTGAGAAACTCTCCGAGATAAGGACTATCAAGCAACACAACATCGATTATCCCAGCAGCTAACTCCGCTTCATAGCGGAGCATATGGTGGGCAAGTGGCACAGCCTTTAGATGACGTGTCATTGGTGCTCCGCCGATTCTGTCGCGCTTTTCGCCGATAATCGTTGAGTACCAGTCGGATTTGCGGTCGTTTGTGAGGATCACGACATGCTTCGCGCGCACCTTCTTCGCATGCTCTAACGTTTCTTTCCAAAGGATGAGATCACCCCATCTGTTGCTTCCCGAGGGAGCGCCCGATTCCTTGGCGTCCTCTGATTCTGTGTTTGCCAAAGCAGGACTACCCTTTTTGTGGCGATCCTCAAATCCTGGCGGTATTCGCCCGGCGAACCGACCGGATCCAATTGCGTCGATGTCTGCCATGTACCCAAAGACATCGCTGTTGGGCAAAGTGATCTTGTTTATCAGGGTTAAAATCTCTGAAGCATGGGAAGCGTAATTCCGCTCCCATTTGCAAACGTCTCGTGCAATTTCGTCGAGCTTTGTCAACGTCGATCTCGCCGATGTCTGCAAGGTCGCTGCGTTGGGCCCCGCTGAATCAATATCCTCATCGAGAAAGGGCCTTAGATATCGATATGTCTGGCGTGCGGTGCGTTGAAGCTTTTTTGTGCAATTGGTTAACATCGTCGGGATCGTGCGGGCAGAATGATGCCGAAGGTATTCGTGTGCCGCCCATACCGGCACATGGAATCGCTTGGTCAGGGCCGTCTCGAGCCATTTTATTAGCTCGGAGCGAGACTTACTTCCAATAGTCGTCAACCACATCAAGAACGATGTGTCCAAGTAAACATGTGTTGCTTTGTCCTTGAGGACAGGCTGGATGCGAGCGAAGAAATCGTCAGCGCGTTCCGGAACAAGAGGTACTCGCAGTCTTGCCGTTCTAGCCATCATTCCCTCGGGTGGGAAAACTGTGTTTGGGCCGTCATTATTACTGCGATACTCGGATTGTCATAGATCGGAGGTTCCGGGTTCCGGCAGCCGCGCACTAACTTGAAGAGTTGCGTATCTGACATCCTTGTCCGGCCGACAAATTGTGTTGGTGAGTAGGTTTGCGCTCTTGAATCCACGCGTAACCAAACTGCAGTCTGTTCCCTAGCATTGAATGCCAACTGAATATACACAAAACATTACTATGTCGTGAATCAGCCTGGCTAGGAGCTATTTCACGGTTGCTTAAAATAGCTCGTCGGAATTCGGGGGGCACTCGTATCACTGGAATGGCCATTTTATACCTTCTCAGGCTCTGATTAGTCGCGGCCCGTTGCTTTCGCCGCCCTTGCCATTCCTGACCTCGCTGCGTTTATTTGCTCCGCATACTGCAAGGGCATTCGCGTCTATTTCCACCCGCCCGCCTGCGTGATCGCCGCGAGGTCAATATCAAGCGCCGCCAAGTCCTGTGTGGCGCCGACCCTCGTTGAGTGCCCGCTCACTCGGTCAACGACGCGCTTTGGCATCCCTATTGATTTCCATCGGAAATGCATCCCGAGAAAATGTCCGAACAGTCGTCCAAATTTCCTACCTTGAAGTGTCTCGGGATGCCCGCTCGCGATAAGTTGGCGGAGGTGATGAATTCAAATTTGCATGCAAGAGAGTTCTTGTACGATCGGCTATGCCTGAACGCATTGTCTCAGCCATGCGGCCTTTGGATACTTCGCAAATGGAATTGCGCCAATTACAATATTTTGTTGCCGTGGCGGAAGAGCAGCATTTCTCAAGGGCTGCAAGAAGGATTGGAATCGAGCAATCGCCATTGTCTCGTGCAATCCGAGCACTCGAACACGATCTTGGGGTAGTCCTTCTTGATCGTTCCACGCGTGGGTCGAGGCTAACGCCGGCAGGGGATACATTCCTTCGTCACGCACGATTGATCATTCTGGCGATAGAGTCGGCGAGGACCGCGACCCTGTCGGTTGCCCAACGGTGATTCGATTCCGTGCAGACTAAATTGAGGGCGGATTCTGGCGTGACTTTCGCATCACACGAAATCCGCGGTCCCGATCGATAAACGACTGCAGCATGTGCGGGATGAGGGTCACCGCGTCTACTTGTCGGCCACCGGTCTGGCTGTGAATCCGAGCGTACTCATCCAAGAGTTCCTTTAGTTCTGCGGAGACTTGCACTAAGAGCCTCACCTTCTCTGGATTCGGGAGTGGTCCGATCTTTAGCTTCATTTCAATCACCCCGGTCGACTTACGAAATTGGCCGAAGGACGATGTCCTTGTTGACGATCACATTGAGGGGTAGTCCCGGCCGAGCCGTTAACGTCGGCTGAAGGCTCAAATTCTTCCGGGTGATCTGCTGCCCGACCTGGTTGACCGAGTCCTGCGCGCTTTGCCGGGTGGCAATGACGATCGATCCCGAGTTCGTGTTGGTGTTTGCGGCGACAAGCTGCGCGTTGACGCCCAGCAATGTCGTGAGCGCGGCACCTGCGAAAATCCTGCCCCAATGCCAATTCACGCCGTCCTCGACGCCGGAGTATCCCGCGCCATCGACGCCCGGTAGGCGTTCGAGCACGATGGACGATCCGTCTGGCATTAGGAGTCGCGTCCAGACGAGCAGTAGCCGCCGCTGGCCATACGTCACCTGGCTGTCGTATTGACCGAGAAGGCGTGACCCCTGGGGAACCAAGAGGTACCGGCCGGTCACCGTGTCGTAGACGTTTTCGGTCACCGTGGCGATGATCTCCCCCGGCAGATCCGAATTGATTCCGGTCACCAAGGCCGCAGGAATAATGGTCCCCGCCATGAGTTGAAATGGTGATCGGGGGGTCTGAAGTGACGCGCCGGTGTAGATCTTGGGGTCGGGGGCGCGATTGACGAACAACTGCTTGTGATCCTGCTGGTTTTGCTCGGTCCCGTCATCGCGGGTCGCCGTGGGACTCCCCGCATTGGGTTGCGCGCCCGTCATGCCTGGCGGTTCCGCCGCCACCGGCGTCGGCGGCGACGGCGCGGTCTCGGACAATGTTCCGGCGTTGCGCCCTTGCTTCCCCGTCTGAAAGAAGACCTGTGCCTTCGCGGCCGCTTCCGCCTCATCCTGCTGGCGAAGCCTCGCCACCCGATCGGCATCGACCACGGAATTCGGCCGAAAGTCGGGCTGGTTTCCATCGGAGGCAATGCCCGCGGCCTGTTCCTCGCGCAGAATCGGGCGACCAAATTCGCCCGCCGGCGGTCCGAGCTGTGGGACCTTCGAAATGCTCGCGTAATCACGCGGCAGGGTCTGCAGCCCGTCTGCGTGGGTAACCTGCTGGCTCGCCTGGAGTTCAGGACCGGTGATTTGCTTTGTGGTCTTTTTCGGCTGTAGAGCCCACATCGTTGCCAGGAATACGACGAATCCCAATCCGCCCAGGAGTGCCGCAAGGGTACGCCGATTCAGTCGTGTGACCGGCCGCGGCGAGGCCCGCAGAGCCAATGTCGCCGGATCCTCCTTCGGAGCGCCCTCTGTCATCGATGATTCCTGGAATCGACGGCGCTCACGAGGTCGGTGCGAGTAATCCGCACGATCGGAGCGTCTTTTCCACCCAGCCGCAGTTCCGCCACCGCAAACAGGCGATCCACGATGTAATAGGGTGAGCGCACGCGGTAGTTGACCAACTCGGTCTTATCCCCGTTACCCAAGATGAAGAGCGGCGGCATCTCGCCCTGGCCGATGCCCGCGGGGAATTGCACGTAGACCTTGTTGCCATCGTCAAATGCCCTCATTGGCCGCCATGAAGGGTTCGCTCCCGTGACCTCGTAACGAAAGTTCAGTCGATCGAGCGCGATCCCGTCCGTCACCGGGGCGACCGATTCCGCGTGTGCGTTGGCACCCCGCAGCACCGCGAGTTGGTCGAGCGGGTACTGCCAAGATACCGAGGCCATCCAGGTGTCGGCGGTCGCGGTCAATTCCAAATGGTAGGTCCGACGATTGGTGTTGATGACGAGATTGGTCCTTAGATCCGCTCGGGTCGGTTTCACGAGGATGTGGACGCGCTGACTCGTGCCGGCGCCGCTGGTTGTATCGCCAACCACCCAGCGCACGGTGTCGCCGGCGGACACCGACACGATTTCCTCGCCGGCTTCCAAGGCGATGTCCGAGATCTTCTCGGGGGCCGCGTAGACCTGATATAGGGCGTCGGGGCTATAGGGCCAGACCTGCGTGGCATTCAGGTAATTTTGCCGCGACGGTTCAACCCGAGCGGTATCGTTTGCGCGCCTGACGCGATCCTGAGGTTCACCGGCTTCGGGTGCGGATGCGGTCATTGCGGGTATTGGCTTTAATTGACCCGGCAACGGAAGAATCTTGGGGACTTCGACAATTTCTACCGGTCTGGCGGGATCGGTGATCTTGACGGCCGCCACGGGTTCATCGAGCGGGATATCTCGCGACGGCTTGCTTGCACAACCCGTCACCGTGATCGCGGCGACAGCAACCCAGCCCAACATTTGCGACTTCTCCATCACGGCTCACTCCTTCCGCTCGCGGCGGTTCCCAATTCCCGACTCCAATTCAGTCCGTCGACATACAGGCC
>Ga0075030_100001099_pt1 | contig 24211 bp, 15 predicted proteins | sample LitLauG_LLR_2012_FD_71393 | JGI IMG/M metagenome (GOLD analysis project Ga0075030, IMG submission 71393) | Freshwater sediment microbial communities from Pennsylvania, USA - Little Laurel Run_MetaG_LLR_2012 | ecosystem: Environmental > Aquatic > Freshwater > Creek > Sediment | place: USA...
GGGCGGTGAAGACCCCCAGCAAGTGGCAGACCCGGCAGCCGATCTATCGCACTTCGGTCGCGCGCTGGCGACGCTACGAGCCCTGGCTGGGGGCTCTGCGCGCGCTCATCGACGACGGGTCGCAACTGGACCCGGGTATCGCCCGATCGTGATTGGGCTGAAGCAACCCACCTCACCCGAAAGACACGAAGACATCGTCATGAAACAAACTCCGCTCACAGTGGAGTTGCGCGAGTCGCAATCCGCGAGGAAAAGTTTAGCCCATGTAGCGGAAATTTCACACCGTCGTCACATGACTGTCATGAGCCTGTAAAGATTGACGACTACTATCGCTGCGCATATTGCCCGAATATCTTTCGACCCCGATGTCGCAGGGCCGATCCCGGTTGCGTGAGGAAAAAAACTCCAAGGAGGAGGACGATACATGTCCCGAAAATCTCGAAATAACTCTCGAAATAAGTCTCGGATCAAGCGTCTGCGTCCGCTCGCGGGCCTGCTGGCAACGGGGCTGGGCTCTGCGGCGCTCGCAGCTGGCCAGTCCGTGCCATATCCGAAATACGTCACCGGACCGCAGCCGAACGGCTCGTGGGTCGTCGGCGATGGCCAGGTCATCACCCCAGCAGGCACCCAGGTCGATCTCGGCATCCGGGTCCGCGCGAAGGCCGTCGCCCTAAACCCCAATCTCCGCACTCACACCGCCGCCGTCCTCACCATGGGCGCGTCAGAGGCGGTCGAGGTGTTCGACACCGAGACCGGCGTTGTCCTGCAGGACTACATCGCGCTCGGACAGGATTCGAGTGGCAGCTATAGCGGCATAACATATTCGGCGGACGGCAAGTACCTGCTGTTCAGCCAGGACAGCAGCAACGTCACCATCGCCAAGGTCGATGGAGAGGGCTTGTTGAGCGACCACGCCCAAGTCAGCGTGCCGCCGGACAATTCCTTCATCACCTGCTTTCCCAACAGCCCAATCGGCGATTATGGCAGATCCTGCGGCACGTTCTATAGTACGGGCACTTCTTATCCCGGCGGCGTCGCCTTCTCCAAGGATGGCAAGAGCGCCTACGCCCTGCTGAACCAGAACGATACGCTCGCCACGATCGACCTGACCAAGACGCCGCCGAAGGAGGATATGCAGATCCGCGTGGGCAACGCGCCGCACAGCATCCTGATCGACAGCAAAGGCACGACCGCCTACGTCAGCAACGAGGGTGGCCGGGCCGCTACAGAGGCCGACTTCCAGGTCTACTCTGCTGGCACTGAAATCGTCGCCGACCCGGTGGTTGGCGCCGCGATCACTGGTACGGTTTCTGTGGTTGATCTGGCCTCAATGAAGGTCACCGCTACCATCTCGACCGGTCTGCACCCGACCGGGATGGCGTTCTACGGAGGGCAGCTGTTGGTCGCTAATGCCTATAGCGACAGCATCTCGGTTATCGACACGGCCACCAACGAAGTGGCGCGGACCATCTCCCTTGGGCTGCCGATCGGAGTGCCCGGCGCAAGCCAACCGGCCTATGGCGCCGCGCCGAACTCGATCGCCGTCGATGCCAAGACAGGCGTTGCCTACGTTGCGCTTTACAATGCCAACGCGATTGCGGTGGTCGACCTCAGCAAAGGCGCGAGCAATCCCGTCATGGGTATGATCCCGGTAGCCTATGCGCCGTGCTCGGTCGTGCTGGACAAGGCCAATAAGACGCTCATCGTTGCCAACGACAAGGGCGTCGGCACGCGTTATTCGTTCGAGACCGACTACGGCGTCACCTCCTACAACACTCACCAAGACAATGGCACCGTGAGCATCGTCCTCGTGCCGGATAGCGGGGCCTTGTCGGCGATGACGAAGCAGGTTTTCGAGAACAACCACTGGGATCTGACGCAAAATATCAAGTCTGCCTCCGGTGGCTCCCCGAATGCCAAGCCGCTCGCAATCCCGGCCAAGATCGGCGATCCGTCGCTGATCAAGCACGTGTTCCTGATCATCCGTGAGAACCGCACCTACGATCAGATCCTGGGCGACGTGGCCGCCGGCAATGGCGACCCCTTTTTGGCAGTGTTCGGCGGCAAGGACACGCCGAACGCGCACAAGTTGGTGAAGCGCTTCCCGCTCTTCGACAATTTCTATGACCCGAGCCGCCAGTCGGCTGACGGTCACCAGTGGATCACCGAGGCCATGGCGCCCTACGCCGACGACATCCAATCGCCTGACTGGAACCGCAGCTATCCAGGCGGGAACGCCGGCGATGCACTGGCCTACCACAACAAGGGCTTCCTGTTCTCGGAAGCGGCGGCCGCCGGTCTGATGGTGAAGATCTACGGCGAATACGTCGAGAACGATACGTTCCTACAGCCGAACGGGTCGACCAACGAGCCGAGCTGGAGCGACTTCTATGCCGATGCGAAGAAATTCGAGGCTGGGCAGGAGAAGACTCTCTTCTATCAGAACACGGTCCAGGCAGAATCCACTGTCCCGGCCGTGTATGACCACCTCATCAAGAACTTCCCGCAGTTCGATCTGAATATCCCCGACCAGTTCCGCGTCGATCTGTGGGTGCAGGACTTCAAGAAAGACGTCGCGGCCGGTACGGTGCCCGCGTTGAGCATCCTGTGGATCATGGATGACCACACCGGCGGGCCGCCAACCCCGGACGCCGAACAAGCCGATAACGACCTGGCCGTTGGGCGTATCATCGACTACATCAGCCACAGCAACGTGTGGTCCACATCGGCGATCTTCATGGAGGAAGACGACGCGCAGAACGGCGTCGACCACGTCGACGGTCATCGCAGCCCGGGCTACATCATCAGCCCGTACGCCGTACAGAACGGACGCACCGACCACACCTACTACACGCAGGTCAACATGACTCGGACGATCGAGCAAATCCTCGGTCTGCCGCCCATGAACCAGTTCGACCTCGTGGCGTCGCCGATGAGGACGGCTTTCGTCAAAGGCGTGCCGCCCGCGGATAACTTCAAGCCGTGGACCCACGTACCGAACCAGGTCCCGCTGGACGAGGGCGTTACAGCGAGCGCAGCCAGCCCAACGGACAACCCTAGGGTCAAGAAACTGAGGGCAGCTTGGCTTCAGAAAAAGGCCCAGATCTTCGCCGGCAAACTGAGCAAGCCCGACTCCGAAGACCCGGACACCGTCAACCATCTGAACTGGTACCTCTCGACCAATTTCACCCGGCCCTATCCCGGCGAGAAGACAGTTCGCCCACCGAGCGAGTTCAACAAACCGGCGCCCACCAAGGCCGACGACGACGACTAAGACACGTTCCGACTGCAATGGCCCTCTCCCCGATGACCGGGGAGAGGGTTTTTTGTGTGGGCCGAGCTTGTTCGACAGCTTGGAGGTCATTTTCACAACGTGATGGACGTGAGTGATAGCGAAGCGCCAAGGTATGATGCGATGAGCCAAGTCATGGCTGGCAATCTCCCCGTTGTCTTGGACATCGAAGACATCCCCGACCCGCTCGCCCGCGAGGCGCTCGCATTGATTTGGGCCGCACGGCGAGGACTCAGTGAGACGGAACTCTTGCGCTTGCTGAAGCCGGCGGACCTGCCGCAATTGCCGCTCGCGACTTGGTCGCCGCTACGCGCCGCGCTGCAGAAGACAGACTGGCTGGTGGACTGCGGCGGCATCCTGAACTTCGCGCACGACTCTCTGCGCGCGGCCGTCGAGACTGCCTTTGTGCCAAACGAAGACCGGCGGGACGACTTGCGGCTGCAGCTGGCTGATGATTTTGAGCGGCAACCCATCTCCTCCCGCAGTTGCGACGAACTCCCGTGGCTGCTGCTTCAGACCGAATCGTACCAGCGTCTGCGCCACTGTCTGTTGGATGTAGATCGCTTTCTGGAAATCAAAAAACGCGACGAGGAGGAACTGAGGCTCTACTGGGTGCATCTCGGTGAGGAAAGGACGATGGGCAGGCTTTACCTTCAGTCGTTCGAGCGGTGGTCAAAGCTGGCGCATCGGGATGAAAACCGAACCTCCGACGCTGCGAATGAGCTGGGCCTTTTTCTCAATCGATCGGGTTTTTATGCAGACGCCGAGCCGTTGATCCGAAGGGCGTTAGACATCGACACGAAAAATCTTGGCGCGAATCATCCATTGATTGCGATCCGCCTCAGCAACCTCGCGAGCCTGCTGGAAAGCATGCACTGGTTGGACGAGGTGGAGGGGTTGTATCGCCGTGCGTTGTCAATCAGTGAACAGAGTTTCGGACCAGAACATCCCCAGGTCGCTATATGCCTCTCCAACCTCTCAGAAGTTCTGCTAAAAACCAACCGGTTGGACGAGGCCGAGAGGTTGGTTCGCCGTGCGTTGGCGATCGACGAGAAGTGTTTCGGGCACGACCATCCTGATGTCGCCATCCGTCTCAACCTCCTCGCAAGAATATTGCAACGCACGAACAATTTGGCTCAGGCCGAATCGGTGATTCGCCGTTCATTTGCCATTTTGGAGAGTAGCTTTGGTCCCGACCATCCAAATGTTGCAGCCAGCTTAAGCAATCTTGCTTTCGTACTCCGCGAAACGAACCGGCTCGCCGAGGCAGAGCCGTTAGTGCGCCGCGTACTGGCGATCGACGAGAAGAATTACGGACCGGAGCACACCGCAGTCGCTCGGGATCTCAACAATCTAGCCGGCTTGTTGGAATCCACAGATAGATTGGCTGAGGCCGAACCGCTATATCGTCGTGCACAGGTTATATTTGAGAAAAACCTGGGCATAGATCATCCGGACGTCGGAACAAGCCTCAACAACCTCGCGCAAGTTCTGAAGAAAATGAACCGGCTGGCCGAGGCCGAGCCGATATTGCTCCGAGCCGTCCAAATCTTTCTCAAATTCACGCGGGCCACGCACCAACTGGATCCACGTTTACAAATGGCCATCAACAATTACGGCAGATTGCTCGAAGCGATGGGGCGCAGCATGGCACAAATCCATGTTGCACTTGGCGAAATTGCGCCAGAATTGTACAGGCGAATGAACCAGGGAACCCCATAAATCCGCGATTCCGGCCGGCGCCGAGGCGTGGGTGGTAACGGCACCCACCGTGGTCACTTCCGGTCCTTATTGACTGGTCCGCCATCCTATGTATGTAGGTGCCATCCTGATGTACGTGGCGACACCTCGGAGCCCAGCGTGGATCATCGGTGGAGGGCTGCTTTGGCGGCGCAAGGCCCTGGGATATGTGACCGGCCTGGGACTTCTGTTCCAGGCGTGTATGTTGTTCCTCGGCTTGATCGCAATGTTCATGCTGCAACCGTTCACAACCGGGGCGCGATTCCACGTGAGCAACGTGCTGGTCATCTTTGCGATGGGTCTGGTCTGCTTCATTCCCTTCGGCTTCTTCGTGCGCGACGTGGCAATGAAGCAGAACGCTTCCGCCACTCAGCCTGGAGTTTTTAGACGTCATCCTGAGGTGTTTTGATGAGGGTTGCTCGGATAGTCGCGATAGTCTCATTGGTGTTTCTCGGACTCTCCGGGATCGTCGGCGCGATCCCGATGCTCATGCACTCGACCGGTGAGCCCTGGCAGATGCCGCAGAAATTGCTACAGTATTCACCATTCCACTCCTACCTGATTCCCGGAATCATTCTGCTGCTGGCGAATGGGCTGCTGAGCTTATGGGTACTTTGGCTAACGGTACGCAGGCATTCGGGCTACGGCTGGTGGGTAACGGTGCAAGGATGCGTGCTGTCGGGATGGCTCATCGGGGAGATGGTGATGCTGAGATTAGTGGTGTGGCCACACTACCTTTATGGGGCTGTGGCATTCGTCTTGGTGGTTGCGGGGGTAGCATTGACGCAGGGCGCCAACGCCGCGCGCCACAACCCTCCGCCCGTTGCCCAATGATTGGACCAGGCAGAGCTTCCGCCTTAACCATTACCGTCCTTAACCAGGTGGAAGAAAAGATGTCGCAAGCCGAGCTAAAGCGGCTTACCGATAACGAACCTGAATCCAGCCGGAAGAGTCTCTACAAAATCGGAGGAATCACTATCCTGATTGCAGTCGTGCTTGCACCTGCCGAGATCGTCGTTGGTCTCCTCCCGCGTGCACAAATTGGGATTGGTCTACTGCTGCAACTCGAAGTAGATGAGCATCAACTGGTTGGCGTCCGTTTCGATCGCCACGACCTTGGTCGCGTCGACAATGTAATAGCTGAAGTTGTCGGTGTTTGCGTTCTGGGAATCGATATCCAAACCCGTGATCGTGCCGGTAAGGACGCCGGCAGCGAAGGCCGTGGACGCGCCAGAGACGGACAGGCCTGGCGTCGGCGTTGCCGGCGGTGTCATGACGTTCTGGTCGATCGTGTGTGTTCCGACCAGAGCTCCGGTCCCAGGGTTAGCCGAGACCGGACCGACATCGTCAAACTCCTGTCGATTGATCGAATCGAACCCAGTCGCATTCAGGCCGTAGGTTCCGGAAAAGGAGGCGCTGGCGGTTTGCTGGTAGGCCAGACCAGAAAGCTCATCGGTGGTATCCAATGAAACCACAGTACCGGTTCCACTCCCGCTCAAATAGAGTTGAAGGGTGGCCCCGTTGCTGGTGAGGTTCGTCAACGTGACCCGGCCGGTTGCATCCACCGTGTAAGCTCCTCCTGTGAAGGTGATCGGGCTTTGCGCGCCCGTCCCGCTCAGGTCGTTGGTGTTGAGCGTGCCGCTCACTGTGCCGTCCGAGTTCACAGTTAACACCCCCGCCACCTGGTATGCGCCGACTAAGTCGATCCCTGTAGTTCCAAATACAAAGCTGGAGCCGGAGATAGAGGCGGAGTTGAATTTTCCCGTATTGTTACCCTGGCCAAGAGCCTCCCCGCCCATACTCCCAAAGCTGCCTCGGAAGGCATCGGCGGTTTCCACCAGGTGGACACGGCCGGGACCAACGATATAGCCCGCCAGACCGATTTGGGGAACACCGGAGGCAGCGCTGGGATTCAAGGTGAAGGTAACCCTGCCGAAGGAGTCGGGAGTGGTGACACTGCTGGCATCGAAAGACTGAGTCGGGATCGGCGTAAAGCTGTCGTTAATGTCGAAAACGCTTCCTGCGCCTGAAATTGAAATTGTCCCGTTACTGGCGGTGCCGTCTACGTTGATTACGCCCCCAATGCTGACCGGGCTAAAGCTGCTATCAAGTCCCGATGTGAAGAACGCATAACCTTGCGCAGGCGCGGTGACGGTACCAGCTTGCTGGTCCAGCGATCCACTGGCGGTAGCGGAAGCGTCGAATTCGTTGATCAGAGCCCGAGTAGCCGAGATCAGGGTGTGGTTAAGAGTCTCAATCCCGCCGACCCCGACGTTGGTGTCCGTGCGGGAGCAGTTCTTCGCGTTGCACGTTTTGAGTGTAATTTGCAGGTTGCCGTCAGCGGTGGTTGAAATGCCGCTGCCGGTGCCGTTGATCAGGTCGCTGCCGACCGTATTGACGTTTGTAAAGTCCTGCTCGCCGCCGGTAATCGCTCCATTTGTGACCCGGAAGGCACCCGCAACAGAGTAAGGACCGCATTGAGTGTTGGCGGCGTTTCCGCAAGACGCGCCACTGGTGGAGGGGAACTGGTCTTGCCCGGCGAGAGAAAAGACGTAAGTCCCATCCGCCAATCCGGATGCCGTGATGGTGATGTTGGCCGAGGCCGACGCTGAAGCACTTTTCACCGCCGTAGCGGTGACGGTCACCGAACCTCCGCTGGGAATCGCAGCAGGTGCAATGTAAGTGGTGGAGGCAGTGCTGCCCGTACTGGTCGCCGGATTAAACGAGCCACAAGAGTTCACCGGTGTGCACGTCCAGTTCACTCCCGAATTGGTGGGGTCGTTGGCGACCACAGCGGTAAGCGTCGCGGTGGCGGAGGGTTTCAGTGTAGTCGGTGGAGCGGGGTTGAACGAGACTGTGATAGCGCCGGCGAGTGTGATGGTGATGTTGGCCGAGGCCGACGCTGAAGTGCTTTTCACCGCCGTAGCGGTGACGGTCACCGAACCTCCGCTGGGAATAGCCGCAGGCGCAGTGTAAGTGGTGCTGGCTGTGCTGGTGGTCGGATTAAACGAACCGCAAGAGGCCACCGGCGCGCACGTCCAATTCACTCCTGAATTGGTGGGGTCGTTGGCGACCACGGCCGTAAGCGTCGCTGTGGCCCCGGTTTGCAGTGAAGAGGGTGGCGCCGGCCTGAGTGAGACGAAGATAGGCGGGGCCGCAGCAATGGTGATGGTCGCACTGGCCGACTGCGTTGATTCCGTCACTGCTGTAGCCGTGACGGTCACCGAGCCTCCACTCGGAACCGCAACCGGTGCGGTGTAAGTGGTGGTGGCGGTACTGCCCGTGCTGGTAGTCGGGTTAAACGAGCCACAAGAGTTCAGCGGAGTGCACGTCCAGGTCACTCCGGAATTGGTGGGATCGTTGGACACCAGAGCGGTGAGCGTCGTGGTGGTGCCGGCCGGCAGTGAATTGGGCGGTGGGTTGAGGAGGACGGATATGGCGACAGGTATGTTCGTGAGACTGAAGCTGGCCGGCGTCGGCGCTCCCGTAACCGATGCCGTCACCGTATAGGAGCCGCTCGTCATATTCGAGCTGAACGACGAGGAGGTCGCAGTGCCGTTCGCATCGGTCGTGTCCGTTTCCGTGGCCGCTCCATTCGAGAAAATGCCGCCGGCCCCCGATGCTGGAGCTGTGAATGTAACGATCGCGCCGCTCGCCGGCGATCCGTTTGTTGTGACCGTGGCCACCAGTGGCGCTGCAAAGGTTGAGCCGACCGACGCGCTCTGTCCTGATCCGCTCGTCGCAGATATAACTACCGCCGGTGTGTTCGTGAGACTGAAATTTGCGGGCGTCGACGCTCCCGCAACCGAAGCCGTCACCGCATAACCGCCGGTCGTGGTATTGGCGCTGAATACTGCCGAGGCGGCCACACCCCTGGAGTCTGTCGTTGCCGTGTTCACTCCACCGGCGAATGTGCCCCCCGCCCCCGACGTCGGAGGCGTGAACGTGACCATCACACCGCTCTTCGGTGATCCGCCCGTCGTCACCGTCGCTACCAGCCTGGCCGTAAATGCCGTGCCCACCGGGGCGCTCTGCTGTGTTCCGCTCAGGGCTGCGATCAACATTACTGGCGGTGGGGATGTCGTGCTGCTAACTCCGCTGCACGCGATCAGAGTCGCGACCATGGCTAGCGCGGTCAGCAAGAAAATGGTTTGGCGAGTTTTCATCGCGCGACTCCGTCCCTGCCAGCCTGGGCAGTGGCGTCGTTCTTCATGATTCGATCAGCATGGGGATAGACGAGAAACCCACGCCGGTTGCGGATGGTGACGGTGTGGGCGCCGGCACCCAGTTCGCGGGCCAGAAGATATTCCTTGTCTTCGAGTTGCACCGTGGCCCCGACGATTTGGACTCGGACGCCGGTGTGCAAGGCTTCCCTTGTCTGCAGGCTCAAGAAAGGTCCGACGTGGACATCCACGACACCCTGCAAGCTGGCGACAAGCAGATGCATCCCGGCAGGACCAGCTACGTGCTCGGTCACCACTTCCTGGATGGTCCCAACCAGGGTGGTTTCGTGCGCCACGTCGTAGGCGGGAGCAAAGCCCCGTCCTATGTAAGATTCCGACGCCACTTGGGCACCGAGTGGAAGAGCCAAGATCGCAAGCAACATGGCGCTCAGCATCCCCGCGATTATTCGAAGGGGATTCATCAATCGATTACGGCGCACGGTTCCGCTCCTTGATTCCAGGTTGGAGGTTCGTTTGTCAACACAAGCCTGCGCTTTCTGCAAGCTTGCACGAACGGAGTCTCCGCTTGCGGATCGCATTCGCGGAGCCGGTTTAATCCTCACCGTTTTCGCTTCCGCGCTGCAGGCGGGGGTGTGGCCGCCACGTTGCCCTTCAATTCCATGATGAAGCGGCCGCTGTCGGGTTCCGAGCTGTTGATTTGTAAGAACACATCGATGATTGCAGTGCTTTGGGGCGTGAAAGTGATCCCAATGGTGCAAGTGTCCCCTGGGTTCAGGACGTTTCCGGAGCAGGTATCGGGCCCCAGCATGAAGTCCTGCAGGGTTGAGGGATTGGAGAGACCGTCGCACATACCATTAACGAAGGAACCACCAACGCCACCGAAGTTGACGATCTGCAGCCCGGAGGGGGTCCCCGATGATGCCGGGTAGGTGCAGGGCTGGCCTGTCGAAGGATTGATGCTTGTGGGCAGGATCGTAACCACTTCCCCGGTTGGAGCCTGACTCTGATTGATCAACGTGACGGTCTGAAGCGTATTGGATTGCGATGGAAGAAAGTCGATTTCTCCCACGGACGGAATGATCGCGCTTTGCCCAACTCCTACCAGACTTACGGCATGGGGATTATTCGGATCCGTCGTTGAATCAAGAGTGTCCGTCAGCAGGAGTTGCGCGGTCCGCGGCAGCGGACATTTCGCCGGCGAAGCAATCGTGGGATCAAACGGGCAGGATCCACTCGGCACGAATTTAATGTTCAGGGTACAAGTGGCTTGGCTAGCTATCGTCACTTGCAGGGGCCCTTGGCGTGGTGGTGTGGGCTGGCTGGGATCGCAGTTTTGACTCACGATGCTGAAGTCAGTGGGTGAGTCCAAGCTGGTCAGGCCTGCAATGGACATGCTCACGCTGATGGGCTGAGCACCCGCGCCCGACGTTTGGTTGCTCACGGTGATCATCTGCGGGAGTCCAGTTGCATCGCCCACGAATAACGTCGGAAATGTGACGTTGTTGGGAGTTGTGCTCAGTGGTTCAACACAACTGGTCGCGCTTCCGAAGTTCAGGCAGACGTTGCCGTAGTCGTAGGACTGGTTTACGAATGGACACGCCTTGGAGTTCCCCGTGAAATACCCCGTGCCGAGGTTGTTCACACCCAGCAGCGTGAGGCCATCGGGCGAGAGTGTCGCACCGCCGGGCGTTTGCGACCCGACCGCCGCACCAATTTCGCCAACTTGCAACCCGCTAACCCCGATGATGCTCAAGCGCACGGTCGACCCGCTGACAGTTCCGTTGAGCGAGGCTGTGCTGAAGCATTGATAATTCGCCGCGGTGATTGTCCCGGTAAGCGTGGCGCTTGTGGCGCCGATGTTTTGGCCCTGGATGAGGTTGCCAGTAATCTGAAAATCCTTGTCCTGCAGGCTGTAACTGTTGGAGCTAACAGAGTGAAAAACGCCTTGAAACGCTCCATTGATGGGCTGGATGAGAGTCGCTGTCCATGACCCGCTCTCTGCGGGTTCGCAACTGCCGGCCGCGGATGTGTAGGTCCCGCTGAGCGACGAGTCGGAAGAACTTGCACCCGTCAGCGTTAACATCTGTCCATTCTGACTGACCGACAGGTTCACGTTCTGGCCATCGATCTTGCCCGTAAGGGGAGCGGCTCCAGCGCACGGAGGAGCGGATGGGTTCTGGGTATTCGGAATCAAGAACGTCACGCTGCCGGTCAGATTACTGCCGGTCTGCTGCGTAAAACCCGACAGCGTTCTTGACTGAAAGGCAACCTGGTCACTAGGCGTGAGCAGGATCTGCCAATTGCCCGCGAGGGCTGGGCCGCTGTTCTGAGGAGACGAACTGCCGCCACAAGCGGTGAGGACGGCCAAGGATGTCAGCAGAACTGACGCGCGAACTCTCACAACTCTTCCTCCACAAACTACGTCTGCCTAAAAGCTCAGTTTCATACCGAACTGAATGGTTCGCGGCCGATGCGCATCAATAGGATGAAGAAAAGACGCGCCGGTCACGCAGTCGCTGCCGGGGGCAACGAATCCCGCGGAATTCAAGGGCCCCGCATAGCAACTGATCACGTTATTGCCGCTCCTGCCCGGATTATCCGGATCGTAAACACGGAATTGTGTGTGATTGAAGATGTTGAAGGCTTCGGCACGGAACTCCAGTTCGCTGCCCTCGGTGATTCTGAAGTGTTTGAGCAGGGCCATGTCGAAGTTCAGGCGGCTCGGATTATTCAGGAAATTTCTACCTGCGTTGCCGAAGGTGAGTCCGCGGGGCGCGACGAACTGCGACGGATTTTCCTTCAGCGGACCGAAACTCTGCGAGTTGTTGAGTGGTCTGACGGTGCCACGAATGACGTCGGGGTAAGAAGCGACCGTCCCGATTCCGCCGAGGACACCGGCATTGTCCGTCAGCCCGATGCCGGTGTTACCGGCTTCGTTAACCACGCTAAAAGGCGTGCCGGACTGGAACAGCGTGATCCCCGACCACTCCCACCCATCAAACAGAGTTTTCGCCAAATGGGAATTCCCAGTTGAAGGCGCGGGCGCTCCGCCTTTGCAAACTGCTGGTGGTGGATCAGCGCTGCAATCGGGCGGAGTTTCCCAGGCCAGGTCCCGAAACTTCGCCGCCCAGCGCGACATCGGAAGTTGATAAACGTAACTGATGTTGAGCAAGTGCCGTTCATCGAAGTTCGAATTTGCCCGATTGGAGCGTAGATTTAGGGAATTCACCAAGACGTTGTCACTACGGTCGGAGGAGTTGTCGATGGAATGGCTGTACGTGTATGAAACGCCGGCCGTCAGCGAGCCTCTTGTCCGGCGCAACGTCGTTTGAAAAGCGTGGTACACGGAGTTTGAGACATTCTGGAGTGCAAAGATATTCCCCAAACCCTGATACGGGCGAAGGGTGTTTACGTTAGGCGTTTGTGGGTTCGCGCACGCAGCCAGAAGGTTGATGTACGCAGGATTATTCGACGTCACCACCGTGCCGTTGCTGAGGGTAAATGGGCTCGTTCCAAATGAAGTGCCGCCGCCCTGGCAGTCCAGGTTTGTAATCGGCTCGTTCGGACCGAATGGGTTGTACGAATCGCCGACCGGAGTCAACTGGTTCAGCTGAGTCTCGATCGACAAGTGGGTACCTTTGCTGCCGACATAAGCAAATGTGCCGATGAGCGCGCTTGGCAACTCGCGCTGCACGCTCAAACTCCATTGCTGAGCGTAAGGCCATATCGCCTTGGTCGGGATCGAGGTCACATTCAGCGGGTACGCCCCAACTAGCCCGGGCGTGCAGAATTCACCGGTGGGATCTTGCGCTGTTCCGATTCCAATGTTTCCGATGCAGGCGTAGTTCTTTGGGAAGGTCTGCGTCATGGTCAGAACAAGAGGAGCGCTACCCTGGAGAGATCCAGTGTTGGCCTCATTGCCAGTGCCATGTTCGAAGAACATTCCGTAGCCACCCCGGATCGAGGTTTTTCCGTCTCCCCGGACATCCCACGCAAAGCCCACGCGCGGCGCGGGATTAAAGAGGTGGTCACTCATGCAGGCGGCAGGCACGCCGTTCACTCCGCATTGCACCATGCCGTTGGTGATTCGCGGGTCAAGGCTCGCAGCCCCAAAATTGTTGGGATCAAATGGAATTGCAACTGGAGCACCTGGCTTTGACAACGAAGGGTCGATCAGAATTCCGGTGGTTGGGTCGACCGCGATCTTGTGCGCGAGCGCAGAACTGAACTTCGATGCCACCCAGTTGTAGGCTTGGCGATTTGCCTCGCGGTAGGTGCCGAAAAGGCTCAGGCGCAAGCCTAAGTTCACCGTCAGGCGGTGGCTGACCTTCCAGTCATCCTGAAAATAGGGCTCCGCTATCTGGTAGCGCTGGTGGTAGCGTAGCTGGGCGCTATCCTGCGTATAGGATTGGATGAAAGCTTGCGGCAGACTCAGGAAGAGGTTCCCATTTGAACCCGCGCCCGAGACGCCGCCGTTCGCGTACAGAAAATCGGCGAAAGCATTCCCCGTACTCTGTACCAGATTGCTGAAAGTCAGAAGTCCCTGCAAATCCCCGGTAGCGGTACCCACCGCGGCGTTGGTCTCATTTCGCCGGTACAGGATGAACTGCCCTCCGAACTGCAAGGTGTGTTTCCCTAGCGCCTTACTGACGTCGTCTCCAACGGTCACGATCGGATTGCTGTGCTTCCAGGGCATGTAGGAAGCATCCGCGACAAAGCCTTGTCCGCCGTAGGCGGCGTTGGTGCCGAGGACTGCGACGCCCGGGACCTTTCCGCCAAAACCGTTGTTGAACAGATAACCGATCGGGCATTGCGGAACGCTGGGGACGTTTGGATCGGAAGGAACGACGGTGCCGTCGGACTTCAAGGCGCACGGCGCCTGAAGGGAACTGGGAAGATGGAAATTCCCACCTGCCCCGTTCTGGTCCGTCAACGTGATCGTTGAGTTGGAGTAGCTGCTGGTAAATTCGTTCACCAGCGAAGAGGAGATCGTCTCCGTAAGGCGAAACATGAGACTGCGCCCCGGTCCGACGAAGCGGTTCTGCACCGTGGGGAAGGTGTCGCGCACGTAGCCCCACTGCGGTGTGAGCACTGTCGTGTCCCACGCGTCATGAACATAGTGGAAAGTGGCTTTCAGCCTGTCGGTGATGTTGTGATCGACCCGGAACAACTCCTCACGCCAGTACGTAGAGGGGGACACGGTCGCGTTGTAACAATGGTTTGGATCGCTGGGATCAAGGTTCGCGACTCGAAAGTTGCAGCCCGAAGCAGAATTCGGCAATGGAAACAGGTTCGTATTGAGAATAGCGAGAGCATTGCTGTCAACCGATGAACCTGCGCCCCCAAGTCCGCCGAGTGGATTGATGAGGTTGTTGTCCGGAAAAGTAATATAGGGCGTGGTGGGATTGCCGCTCAGCGCGCTTAGTGGACAATCGGGATAGAGCGTGCGACTGAATTGCTGGGCGCTCCCGGGCGGAGTGATCGGACAAACGTCAGTGAAATCAAAGTATCGAAGCCCGTTGTTCGGATTCAGATTGGGCTGCACACCCTGGGCCGTCATCACCATCCCGCGCTCCTTCAGGGATGGAATCGCCTGGTTGTATTCGACTGGGGACTTCTCCAATCGAAATTCCTCGGAGAAGAAGAAAAACGACTTCTCGCGCCTGGTGTTGTACACGCCGGGAATCGTGATTGGGCCACCAATCGTCCCGCCGAAATCGTTTCTCCGATACAGCGGGGCATGCGAGGTTTGGTCAAAGTAGTTGCGCGAATTGAATGCTTCATTGCGCAGGAACTCATAGACGTTGCCGTGGATGTCCTTGGCTCCGGACTTCGTGGTTACCTGGACCGTGCCGGAAGCCGTGCGACCGTACTGGGCACCGTAGTTCGATGTCAAAACCTTGACCTCCTGGATGGCGTCCAGGCTCGGATAGACCACCAGCGTGCTGGATGCTCCATTCAGACCGGCATTGAGAACATCACTGCCGTCCACTTCGAAAGTGTTGTATTCCACGCGGCCGCCGTTCACGCTGTACTTGACGCTGCCCACCACGCCGACCTTAGCCTCGTCCTGGCCCGTCTGGTTGCTGACACCGGGTGCGAGAGCAATGAGTTGGGTAAAGTTCCGGCCGTTCAGTCCGATCTTGACGACTTCCTTCTGAGTGATCGTGCCTGATACCTGGGAGGTCTCGGTTTCTACGCCCGCCGCATTGCTGCCTTCCACGTTGATCTCAGTCGAGGTGCCGGCAGGAGTAAGACCAACGTCGATATTCAGTGGCTCTCCCACGGCAACGTTGATCGAGTCAGCTTCGTAAGCCTTGAAGTCTTTTGCAGCTGCTGAAAGGTTGTAGACGCCGGGCTCGAGGCCTCTGAACGTGTAGTTTCCCTTGTCATCGCTGACGCTGGTCTGCTTCACACCTGCAGCGTTGGTCAGGGTCACGGTTGCGCCGGCAATCACCGCTCCCGATTGATCGGCAACAGTGCCGGTCAGCACCGCGCCATGTTCCGTCTGAGCCCATGTGGCCAGGAAAGGATGAAAAAGGAGCATCACGAGGCAAAGAGACACTGCAAATTTCACGCGGCGCACCTGGCGAATGAGAGGTTGAGCGCGAAATATACACAATGATTGTTAACTGCAGATTAAAAAGGCCGGTCGTACTCGAAGTAGGCGCGTCTTAGTGTGGCGGTCCCGGCTGTCACGAACTATTAATTCTCGCTTCATCGTGGCGTAACACTGCGCTGGGATACTTCGCACGACTCAGCCGAGGCAAAGGAACTTTGCGCATCATTCCAAATCGCAGCCCGAATCCTCGTGAATTCCACTTCCTTTGCGGGTGCCCGGTTTGAAGTCGATAGTCAACTCCACAGGGGACCGCTGTGCCAGCGGCTCGAATACATGCCTTGCGATCGACGGAGAACCCAACGCAACAACCTAAACCTTCGTATGAGGAGAGTGTGCCAATGTTTCGTATGAAATGTCTGTCCGCGACACTCCTGGTGTGCGCGATGATTTGTCTGGTACCCGCAGCCAATGCTGCGGTCAACGTCAAATTCGTGGCGGCAGGATCGTCGGCGATGTGGCAGTCCATGGGCATCGCCGCCAATTCCCTATGCGGCGCCGGTTGCTCCCACTGGACCGCCAAAGGTAAGACCACGGCCGGTAACAACTGGGGCCAACTCAGCGATCCGCGGAACAGCGCGATCGTGGTGGAGCCTGGGAACCTCTGGGTGGTGTGGAATAGTGCTCAGACCACTGCATGGGCTTATCTATCGGTGGACTCGGTGGTTGGAAACCGCTGCTTCTTCGCCAATCCTCGGTGCAAACTACAGGTCGATTCGACTGCGCAATCCACAGCCGGTCTGGGTCTGATCGCAACGGCTCTGTGGGGCGCCGATGCGGCCTCGGTCCCAGCCACAATCTACGCCGCCATTAACAACGCAGTTCTCACCGCGGCGGGCACCGACATCCGCCCGGAAGATGCGCAATTTGAAGAGTGCCGCGTGAATTCGATCCTTAACACGACGAACTATTCCGGCCTGGGCTATAACACTGCTGTACCCTCGGGCACCTGCCCGTCGTTCAGCAGCCCATTGACCCAAAAAACCGGGACCGCCGTCCTCAGTGCGGTCACCGGCAGCTCTGCCAAAGCAAATCCGGTGGCATTCAACATTATTCCGGGAACTGCGGATCCCTTCGACACCACCGGCACGACCTTCCTGGTGAAAAAGAGCATCACCATTCCCGTTGGCGCGCAAGCGATCGTTTACGTCGTAAATCGCACGAATACCACGACCGGCCTGGGCGCACCATCGGGCTCCACGTTTGCTGTGACCAACATTACCGACAGCCTCGCCCGGTCTGTGTTTGAAGGAAAGAACTGCAACGGCAGTGTGCTCTCCACCAGCCTGAGCGCCGCGATTTTCCCGTGGCTCCGCGAGCCTCTCTCGGGAACCTACACCACAACCGAGTTCACTGTGATTCGCAATACGGGAACGACCCATCCCTTCGTCACCTCGGACACGATGGAGAATGGGGTGAATCCGGCGAGCGCCAACAACAATCCCTTGAACCTGCCCTGCACAGGGTCGGGCGCACAGGGCAAACGTCAGCGCGGCATCGGCACCGGCGAAGTCATGAACGGTGTGGGGACGGCCGGCGGCGTTCTCAATACGCAGGACGGAATCGGCTATGCCTTCTACAGTTTCGGCAACGTGTCGAAGATGGCGGGCAGCGCCAGTTATGGTTACCTTACTCTTGACGGGACGGACCCGATCTTCCTGAGCTACACGGGCAGTGAACCTGGTCAGAACGGCAAAGGTCAACTGCCGAAGTGCACCGCCCCTTGTCCCATTTCCACCTTCTGGAGCAACTCCGCCGGATCATTCCCGAATCTGCGGAATGGCAAGTACCGTGCATGGTCGATTGTGCGCATCGTGACCGATGTGCAGCCGTCGGGAACTTGCACAACCAATCCGAATACCAACTTCTGCAATGCGCAGGCGGTAGTGACTCAGGCGCAAAGCAACGTCAATAGCACGGTTCCGGACTTTGTTCCGTTCGCGGCATTAACCAAGTACCGGTCGCACTACACGCAGTCTGGTATTAGCCCGAACAACGGGCTCAGCGGGCAAACAGAGGCTGGAGGCGACGTGGGCGGCTGTATCGAACCAAAGGGCGCAGCTCCAGGCGTGCTGAACCAGGTGCAAAAGACGTTTGGTTCTAGTCCGCCTTGCGCCGCGAAGTAAACGGGCAAAGGCAGTTCGGCGCGTATGCAGTGGGTGGATTGGCCCAGGAATCGCCAGTCCACCCGCTTTCTCTCACTGACAAATGCTCCAAGATTAGTGAAAACGGATGCTGCAAGCGCGTTGGATGCCACAACTGGGTCCAGGCTTTCGGGGGCGAGTAGCTCGATTCATCAAGTTTTGGTTTGGCAAATTGAAGACACGTTTGAAAGCTCCAGAGGAGGAGAGTAAATAATGAAGAAATTCAATCTGTTGGCGATCGCTGTGATGATTGCCCTGGCATCTGCCAGCCAAGCTCAAGTTTACAAAGTAGCGGATTTGGGGACGCTGGGAGGAAGCTTCAGCGTCGCGAGTTCCGTCAACAATAGAGGTGTGATCGCCGGATCTTCTACGCTACAGGGTGACCTACAAAACAATGCCGCCACCTGGAGGAAAGGTTCGATCGCCTCTCTCGGCACCCTCGGCGGAAATAACAGCCAGGCGAACGCAATCAACGGCTCGGGTTGGGTGGTTGGATCGGCGGACCTGGATGACGGCGTTACCACGCATGCATTTCTGTTCACCACGACGATGTCCGACTTGGGATCGCTGGCGGCGGGCGTAGCGGGCGCCAATTCAGTTGCCAATGGAATCAGTGGTTGGGGCTACATCACTGGCACCAGCTACCTGAGTGATTTGGCAACACAACATGCGTTCCTGTGGTCTCCCAAGACCAGTGCCCTTACTGACTTAGGGACCCTGCCTGGTGGCACCAATAGCTATGGCAATGCCATCAATGGCTTCGGATTCGTTGTCGGATCCTCGGACACCGCAGCTGGGGGCACGGACGCGGCCCTCTGGTTTGTGCATCGGGACGGAACCATCACCGTCAGGGACTTGGGAACGCTAGGAGGGCCGACCTCGCAGGCGCTCGCCGTCAACGGTGAGGGCGTTATCGTGGGCTCGGCAGACACCGCTACTGGAACCGACGCTTTTCTCTACGCAAACGGAAAAATGATCGACCTCGGAAATCTCGGCGGCAGTTTTGCCTCGGCCAACGCGATTAACGGGAATAACGTGGTCGTAGGTACCTCCAACACCACCGGCGACGCTGACGCGCATGCCTTCATCTGGACCAGGAGAAGGGGCATGCGCGACCTCAACAACCTGATTCCTGCTACCTCCGGTTGGGATCTGCAGACCGCTAATTCGATCAGCGGAGGAGAATCGATCGTAGGAACGGGAGTGTTCAACGATCCCGTGAACGGGCCCGAGTTTCATGCGTTTGTCCTGACCCTCCCGGACTGAGTTCAGGACTGTTGGGAAGGGGCGAGAATGGTCTCGCCCCTTTTTGTTTGTGCCTGTCAGGAGTGCAGCCAACCGTCTCTAGCGCGATGACTCTTTGCTCGCAACCCGACTGTGCGACGACTGCGGAGTCGCTTGCAGTTGTCCCTTGATCCAACTCAGCAGCTTGCCATCAACCAGATCGTCCTTGAATTCCGCAGGCGTCGCGTACCATGTAACGCTTCCGCTCTTCGGCATTACCGACTCGATACGATCCTTGCTACCCTTCGGTGTTTCTTTTTCATAGAGCGTGTCCTGCAGATGAATCGGCAGCGTCAGCTGCGGCAATACCCGCACAGGGTCCAGAGCTTCCACCTTGTCCAGAAACTGCGGCGTTGTATAGTCCGGCCTTTCGTCCTCCGGAATGAGTGGGGACTCGGCCATCCACTCTGGCCAGTTACCCCACGGGTCGAGAACGTTGATTGCCTTGATCCGCGGGTCCACGCTGGCCGCCAGAATTGCAATGGTCCCGCCCGATCCCTGCCCGAACATGCCGATCCGGTTCAGATCCAGATCGCTGCGCGTGGAAAGATAGTTCACAACCATCTGGACATCATGAACGGACTTTACCAGCGCTTCCTGTAGTTCGCTGACGAACCACTGCCGCATAGGGCGATCGTGATAACGATGGCCATCCATTGCCGCGACAAAACCTACTGCGGCGAAGCCATTCTTGGTCACGAGGCGGCAAAATTCGTCATTGGTGAAGCGATCCGTCTCGGACGGGTAGCCGTAGAGATACAAAATGACCGGCAGCTTCTCCGCGTTCTTCGGTTTGATCACGTACAAATCAATCGGGTCGTCCGGGCGCCATACCACCTGGAGGAGTTGCACCGTAAAGTCCGAACGCTCGGCCACGTCAGCGACTAGAGGCGGGACGGAATTGAGCGGGATGGCGAGGGAGAGTGAAGTTAAGTCCTCATCCCTCACTCTAAGTTGTGGTGGTAAGGCAGTGCCCTGCGAGGTAAACGCTGGGGAATTCAGCGGCGTTGCCTCTTGCGCCCAACTGCCTTGGCAGAATGCAGCCCAGAACATAATTAGGATCAGGAGCGCACCCCTTCTTAAAAGAAGAAAACATTTTGTCATCAAGATCTGCTCCAATAGGTTTGGTCGCTGCGAAAACTGCCGTGTTCACAAGGGCTAAGCAGCCCGGGGGTTCGATTCCGATGGACGCCGGCAAGAGTTCGTGAGTCTGGTCTCGGGGCCGTGGTCGAGTAGCCCAACGCAATGAAGACAACGCCATCCGAGCACGAAGTGCAGTCTCCAAATTATTCAGTGCGATAGGTCTTTGTCCCCTAGTTCTCCACCAACAAACTAAGCTAGGGATGCTAGTTGAATGGCAGGTTGCAGGAGTGTGAAAAGTTGATGAAGAAGTTGGTAGTGGTTCAGTTTGAACTCACAGGACTGGTGATGCATCGTCCTGAGTGCTGATTCGGGGTTCTATGTTGGTATCGCTGTTGCGATCCGTGAATCGTGGGTGTCCGCTTGTTCGGCTCCCAGACGGTATTGCAGCAGTGCCAACATGAGCTCATGATTTGGATTGGGACGGCGCCATAGCATGGCGACCACGACGATGGCGAACAGCGCCAATGGTAAAGACCGCGAACATCTAGGCACCGGTTCCCCAATCCTAAGACCCCGAATGTGACGCCTTGAATAAACAAGGCAAGTCTCATTTGGCCTCGGAGCGTTGTGACCGGAGTCACGGCAACTAGGCGCGCCGATTGGACTCTTCGGAGGTTGGACTATTTGGACTATAATGTGTCGTTGAGTTCTTCCTTCCTTCTTCCCTCGCGGAACGCATAGAGATAGAAACGCACGGATATTCATATGACAGAAAAACAGGTCAGGCTTTGTGCAAGGTTAAAGCGATTGGGCTTCACGCAGGGAAACCAGATGAAACTGTACGGGGAAGTATTTGAGGTGCATAGCGAGCCAATCGTTATGGCGGATAGTGTGGTTCTTGTGGACGCGGTTGAGAAGAAGTCAGGACAGTTGAGGCGTGTCCGGATTCCGCTACCCATTGTGAACATGGCGAATGGAGAGCGTAGTGCCGCATGAGTGGGTTCGAAGAAGCCAATTCAACGCCGACGCGATGAGAAAGTACCTGGCCATGCGCTGAGCTCCAGGCACATCGGAGCGTCCAAGTCGCAGATTGTTGCGGACCAGAAACAACCCTGCCCCAATCAATACAAAAACGGTGACTGCGAACGTGGTGGGATCCACCAATCCCCACCAAACGGAACGGACGCTGCAGCAGGCGAGTACCATAGGCCATTCACGTCGAATAAAACCGTACTGCCTGAAACGCAGCGGCATCTACATGAACTGGAGCGCCGTTGCTCGTACCCTTCCATGAGATGCGGACATCAAACGCGTTGAGGGATCCATTGCAGGTAAGCCGTCGCGAAAAGCGGCTGCTCTAAACCTGCAGCGGCAAACAAAGGCGCCCAGCCGACCTCCACACTGAATCGAAACTAGCAGAGGACTGCGTCGTCTACTTCTTCCGTTCAAACGAAGGCGTTTTCACACTGGGCCGCTTATTCCATCCGTGAAAACGGGAAAGGTCCCCTGCATTCCATGCCTCGCGGAGCCCAGGGGCGCTCAGATCCCAGTCGGGCGGATTTCGCTCGTCACGGAGCGCAAGTCGTGCCAAAGATCGACGACCGATGGACGGCCCCAGAACCAGTAACCGTTGTAGATGCTGTAAATGACGAGGCCCGGCTTGAGCACCAGCGTGTGCGGAATCATCGGATTATGCTCGGGGTCGGTGTACTCCTGGATGTCGAGATCTTTCTGAATCGTCCGGTCGGGGTCTGAAAGGTAAGGTCCACTCGGCTCCGACCGATGCCCGAAACTCCTGAAGAGTGTGGTGGTCGTCAGTTGAAATCGTGGCAATCTGCGTGTACGCCACGGCGACCTTGGGATAAAACGCGGCGAGTTCCAAATGCTGTTGGTGTTCCTTTGGGCAGTAGTGGCCGCGCGCGAGCGTGAGGATCAGTGGATCGTCGCCCTGTAGCTCGCAGAGCTTGCGCAGCTTCCACGTGTGATCGGGCAGTTCGTAGTCGGGAAAAACACCTCCGGGCACAACATCGTGACGCATTTTCGACTCCTTCGATGGCATCGCGCGTATCACTTATTCCGGGCCCTCATCCACCGATTCTGGTTCTCTCGCATTCATACCGTTGCCGATTAGGCCTGACGAGGAAAACCAAAACAATTGGACCAAGGTATCGCACGATACTTTGGTATCGTTTGGCTGGCCCGCCCTTACCTTAGAAGCGGTTGCCCCACCCTCGTCCCTGCGCCTTTGCTCTTTGCAGGGACAGGGTGGGGTTTTGACTTTCTTTCGCTCTTCCCATTCTTGGATATAGGGAAATAACTTTCTCCTCCTCAGTGACTCCCTACACCTCAATCAGCCCCGGCTTCAACCCCAAAATTAAATTCCCCCTGTCCCTGCTGAGAAACGCAGGGACAAGGACGGGGCAGCCGCATCATGAGATTCAGGAAAGGATGGGCCAGCCCCCTGGAGGGACCCCCGACTACCGTACAGACTTTAAGCCCATGCGATTTCCGGCGCCTTTTTCAACAAGTTCCTCAATCTTTGGACGAATGGAGATTGGTAAACATCGCGTCTGTCCCCAGTTTTCAGAACGATTCCCTCAGGAAATTTCTTATAGTCAGGGCATCGACGATCTGCAGGAGCTTAGAGGTCATGTACGCGCGGGTCTGCAATCCAAACATCATAGGGTAGGGTGTGCATATAGGTGCACGGGCTCCTTCCAGATAGCGGTCTGCACGGTTTTCCCGCGCCAGTCAATATCCTTAGGCAGGCCGGCGTTGACTGATAGTAAGCGCGGAAGCATCGTCATTGTCCTTAACGGGTCATCGTCCATTCAGCGCAAAGAAAGCGGTACTTTGGGCACTCAGCTTATCCCAGGTCTGTGACGCAACTAGACGGATGGCTGACGCGGGACATCCGGAAGTTCTACAACCAAATCGGGGACCTGAGAGCCGGCGCATAAATCGGCTTGGTATTGGTTGCATTCTTTACCGACGCGTGCGAGCGTTACGGCATACCACCCCCGGTCGTCTATCCATGTCCGCTCGACGTCGAAGCCTGCATCTTCCAGAAGAATGCGAATGGCCTGGTGCGTAAACTTGTAGCTGTTTTCCGCTTCTCGCGTTCTTCACAGTTCCGCTCACAGTCCCAATCTTGCTGCTCGGCTCAGCGAGGAGCGCTACTTTTACTTGTGTGATTCCAGCGGTATGAACCACCGCAGTCTCTTTCAACGGCTGATAAGCATTCGCCTGAACCGAAAGAGAGATGGTATTTTGGGTCACACCGCCAGTGATGGGAATCGCAAACGAGAATCGGCCGAGCGCGTCCGTTGCCCCTTGCACCGCACTTTGGCTCCCAGGCCTGCTCCATGTGACCTTCGCGCCCGCCAGGTGCTTATGGCTATGCGCATCGGCTACAGTTCCTTCGAGCTTACCTGTGCTGGGTCCTGATTGGGCGCTGGCATAGTTTAGTTGAAGCAAAAGGGCCATTACGCTCACTACGATTGCCGTGGCCAAAACCATCTTCAGAAATCGAGTGCGATTCATGTATCCTCCTTGAAGACTTTCTGGGCTTTGCACCCAGTTTCTTTCTTCATTCATGAGCGGTGGTCAGCGCGAGGCCGGCGCTGATTTGATAGAGTCTCCCGAAAGAACAACCGTGCCTTGCGCTGCCGCGATCGGACGCGCGGCTGCCCTGACCGCGGGCTGCGCCTTATTTCGCCGTTCCTTCATCTGCTTCATCATTTCCGGCTTCGCTGATGCCGGCTGCCTGCGCCATGGTGCGCGTCGACCAGTGCGTGGCGTTGGACGGCTTCTGGTGCAACGTCATTTTCACGACTCTTTTCACTTGAGCGTCGCGGATGGTGCG
>Ga0075030_100001100_pt1 | contig 24207 bp, 18 predicted proteins | sample LitLauG_LLR_2012_FD_71393 | JGI IMG/M metagenome (GOLD analysis project Ga0075030, IMG submission 71393) | Freshwater sediment microbial communities from Pennsylvania, USA - Little Laurel Run_MetaG_LLR_2012 | ecosystem: Environmental > Aquatic > Freshwater > Creek > Sediment | place: USA...
TGGTAATATTCTAATGCAGGTCAGGCTCTCCCCGAGCCAACTTTTAGTACCGTGCAAGGACCTGTGAAGCGCACAACATCAGCGAGAGGAAATCGGCCTTCGTTGGTGGGTTCATAAAGGTGAGTCAAGTATTGCCGTAAACCACGGCAAGAAATCCACAAGGCTCAAGTTAAGAAGACTTCCGAACCAATGGCACCCACGGGTGTCAGAAGATTGGTTCGTAATGCTAAAGAAATCCGTCGCCCCTTCTCTATTTAAGGAAGCAGTGCCGATTGTTAAGGGCATTGACCGTGGTTCCCTGCCTCATTCTGCCTGTGATATTGTCCCAACAGCGGTGCCGATTACAGCGAGAAAGCGAAGCAAGAGCATGTCTCGCAGAATCGGTCAGAATGGAACAGTTGAAGTGCGAAACGGAGCGTATCGCGGCAGATGGTTTGAAGACGTTGCGGGCCAACCGCAACGGGTCAAGCGGTCTGTTGTCCTTGGCTTCGTGAAAGGAATGCGGAAGAGTGAAGCGCGAAGAAAGCTGCGGAGCATCATTGAAGCGACGGGAGTCAACAGCCCTAGCTACGTGATTCCATCCACAGATTTATTCGCCAAGCGTGAAGCGTGGTGGGAAGAGAACTATCTCTGCCGTCAGAAGCCGTCAACCCAGCGAACAATGAGATATCACGTTCGCAAGTACCTGCTGCCGAAGTGGAGCAGGCACCCGGTTGACTGCATCACGGCTGAGAGGGTCAATGAGTGGATTGGTGACCTTTCGCATCTGTCACCACTTTCACAGAAGCACATTGTCTCCACGCTCTGCCTCATCCTTGGAAAACAGTTCGGTAGGAAGAAAATCACCTACATGTCTGTCAAGGAAGAGCAGGAAGAGGCCGTCTGCTACACGCCAGAAGAAATGAGCAGCATCATTGCTCAAGCTCAGGGTATGTGGAAAGTTTTGTTTGCCACCGCCGCTGAAACTGGTGCCAGAGAGGGCGAGCTTCACGGGCTTGAAGTGGCTGACATTGATTTTGTCCGAAACATCATTCACGTTCGCCGCTCCGTGTGGGAAGGACAGAAGCAGTCCCCCAAGTCACGGAATGCGAATCGGGCAATAGATGTTCAGCCCAGCTTAATCACCATGCTGAAAGACTATCTCAACGGACGCCAAGAAGGTTTGGTGTTCCCATCAAAGAACGGAAAACCACTGCGCAACAACAACGTGCTTCGCAGGCGTCTGCATCCAATTTTGCAGGCTCTATCCATCCGTGAGGGTGGAATGCACGGGTTCAGGCACGGCAGAGTTTCGTTCCTAGTTGAGAACAACACGCCTGTTGATGTAATCAAAGCATGGATAGGTCACGGGTCAGAGAGAATGGTACGCCTCTACACGCACTTGCGCCCGCAGTACAGGTCGCGTGTGTTGGCTTCAATTCCCTCTTTAGTTGGCAATCAAGTTGCCCTGATTGACCCATTGACCCCACTTTTCCACAAGGAAAAAGTAGCGTAAACTGTTTGTTGTCAGTCAGTGGTGGGAGTAGCTCAGCTGGTAGAGCGTCGGTCTGTGGCACCGAATGTCGCGGGTTCAATCCCCGTCTCCCACCCCACATCACAAATACCCGAGAGAGATTCGTGTCCTGCTGGAATAGGGCTGCTTCAGATACCAAGTATGGACAATTCCCCAGGGGATATTTTCTTGGAAGCTGCACGCTGAACGTGGGGAGAGAAGCGGGCTGGGGGTTTACGGGAACAGTAGTCGTTCTGCGTACTTCGCATTCCGGCGCCTTGTGAATATCATAGAGCATGCCCCGTATTGAATGTCGCGGAATACTTTTCGATCTGGATGGCGTGCTAGTGGACTCGACGCCGGCAGTGGCTCGCGTCTGGTCCTGGTGGGCGCGGGAGCACGGTTTCGACCCGGAAACGATTGTCCGCCGAGCTCACGGCCGGCCGAGCATCGCAACGATTCGCGAACTGCTGCCCGAAGCGGATCACGACGCGGAAAACCGCGAAGTCGAGCGGCGGGAAATCGAAGATACGGGTGGCGTAATTCCCCTTCCCGGCGCGGTGGAGCTCCTGGGTGCGTTACCTGCCGACGGCTGGGCCATCGCAACGTCGTGTACGCTTCCGCTGGCGCACGTCCGTATCCGAGCTGCGGGTCTTCCCTTGCCGAAACATCTAGTAACTGCAACAGACGTGCTTCACGGCAAGCCGAATCCGGAATCGTACCTGAAAGCCGCGCAATCACTGGGCATTCCCCCAAAAGATTGCATCGTCTTTGAGGATGCGCCGGCGGGAATTCGAGCAGGCAAAGCTGCCGGTGCCCGGGTGATTGCCTTGCGAACCACGACCTCCGAAAATGAACTCATCGCCGCCGGCGCGGATTGGATCGTGGAAAATTGTTCGGAAGTTACCGCCGAAACACCACCCGGCCATGAGTCCTTTTCCCTACTGCTGCGTCGAACAAACTAGCCCTGTGTTTGGCCTTTCCCCGTAGAATCACAACTCCGGGCAATCATCATTAAACTAGAAACTCTGAGGAGAGAATTAATGACGCGTGTGACAAGAGTGACTCTGCTGATGGCGCTGGCTTTCACTAGTCTTGCCAGCAACCTGCGGGCACAGGACAAAGAAGCAAAACCTGCAGACAAACCCGCCGATGCAGCCGCGGCCGTACCACCGGCTCCTAAAGAAGAATCTTCCGTCACGGACCATACGATAAAGATTGCGGGGCAGAACATTCCCTATAAGGCAACGGCACAAACCATTTTCTTAAAGGACGAAAAAGGCGAGTCGATCGCTCTTCTTTATTCCACTGCTTATACCCGCAGCGACGTAAAGGACCCAAGCACCAGGCCTCTGGCGTTTCTCTATAACGGCGGCCCGGGATCCTCCTCGATCTGGCTGCACATGGGCTCGGTCGGACCGCGGCGCGTCGTCACGGTGAACGCGGGAATCACTCCTCCTGCGCCTTACAAGTCCGTGGACAACCCCGAATGCCTTCTCGACAAGACAGACCTGGTTTTTGTTGATCCCGTAGGCACCGGTTTCAGCCATTCGGTCGGCAAATCGCAGGACAAGGATTTCTGGGGAGTGGATCAGGACGTCAAATCCCTCGCGCAATTTATCAACATCTACGTGACACGCAACAATCGGTGGAACTCTCCGAAATTCCTGATGGGTGAGAGCTATGGCACATTCCGCTCCGCCGCGCTGGGAAACTATCTGCAAGACCACGACAACATGTATCTCAACGGAATTGTTCTTATCTCCTCCGTGCTGGATCTGGGTACCATCTCTTTCAACGCGGGTCAGGACTTCCCGTACATCTACTACCTGCCGAGCTACGCCGCAACCGCGTGGTATCACAAAGTGCTCAAGGACCGTCCGGAGAACCTGAATGCGTTCCTTGAGGAGGCACGAAACTACGCCAGGGGGGAATACGCCAGCGCATTGATGAAGGGGGGCAATCTGAGTGCCGCGGAAAAATCGGAAGTCGCGAAGAAAGTCGCGCGTTTCACCGGGCTGAGCGAAGAGTACCTCGACAAGGCAAACCTGCGCGTGAACCTCTTTCAGTTCATGAAAGAGTTGCAGCGCAGCCGCGGCCTGACGACGGGCCGCTTGGACGCACGGTTCTCCGGCCCAACTTACAATCTGCTCGGCGAATTCGCGGAATACGATCCCCAGGAAACCGCCATCAGTGGCGCTTTTGTGGCAGCGTTCAATTCTTACGTTCGTGAAGAGCTAAAATTCGGGCAGGATAAGGTTTACCACGTGGCCGCCAACTTCTCCGGCGCTCAATGGGACTGGAAGCATCAGGGAGGCGAAAACTTCGGCTTTCCGGGTTCACCCAACGTGGAGGGCGACCTGGTGAGCGCGATCCTTTCTAATCCTCATCTTCAGGTGGAAGTCGAAAACGGAATCTACGACCTGGCGACTCCATTTCTCGCAACCGAATACACGATGGACCATCTCGGCCTGTCTGACAATCTGCGCAAGAACATTCATCTGAAGTATTACGAAGCCGGACACATGATGTATGTCCGCGACGAGGATCTGGCAAGGCTCAAGGCTAATATTGCCAGTTTCGTCGAGTCTGCTTCGAAGCCATAATCATCTCTGGGCCAACTCTGAGGGCTGCCGGGAACTATCGCCGGCAGCTTTTCGCTTTTTCTGTCTCCCGTGAGCAAGGGAAAGATCCTGTCCCCCGGGACAGTTCCTTTGAGGCAATCGAGCGCAGGATCAAGCCGGAAGCTGGCGGCACGAGCTTAAAATGGAGTTGAAGTTAAATCTGGCGGCCATTCCTGTTTTGACCCGCCCTCTCTGAGCAATCACAAAGGCCAACCATTCCATGCCCACGATGACGCCGCCCCTCACTTCGCAATCCAATTCCGCGGTCCTTCCTGTGGCCCCTCCTGCTCCGGCCGTGGAAAGAAAGATCCACACCGAGCAGTTGGTTACAGCGATGCTGAAATCCAGCCCGCATGTGAGCGACTTGATTTTTTCTCCAGGCCGCGCTCCGCAAGTGGAGGTAAGCGGACAGTTGGTCGAATTAAAGTACAAAGGGCTTGAATCCCTCACCCCACAAGACACACTGCTCATCGCCAACGACATCATGAGCAAGAACGAGACCTCCAAACGGAAGCTGGAGGAGGACGGCTCGGCCGATCTCTCTTTCGGAATCACGGGAGTGGCGAGATTTCGAGTGAACATTTTCCGGCAGCGCGGGAGTTGCGCCGTGGTGATGCGCGTGGTTCCAAACAACATCCCCGGATTTGAGGAATTGAACCTGCCCTCCACTTTGCTGGAAATTGTTGAATTGCGAAATGGAATTGTGCTGGTGACCGGCCCCACGGGATCGGGCAAATCATCTACTCTTGCCGCGATTCTTGACAGGATGAATTCGGAGAAGGCTTACCATATTTTGACCATTGAAGACCCCATCGAATTCCTGCACCGCCACAAGAAATCCACGATTCACCAGCGCGAACTCCATTCCGATACGCCGAGTTTTGCGCTGGCGCTGCGGGCGGCGCTCCGGCAGGCGCCCAAAGTGATCCTTGTAGGGGAAATGAGAGACAGGGAAACGATTGAAATCGCGGTGGAAGCCGCTGAGACGGGGCACCTGGTTCTTTCCACTCTGCACACCATTGATGCCGCGAAGACCATCGAACGGATCATCGGCGTGTTCCCTCTTGCGGATCAGCAAGCGATACGGACCAGATTCGGGAAAGCTTTTCGCTTCATCGTTTCGCAGCGATTGCTCCCCAAAAAGGCCGGCAAAGGACGCATCGCAGCCATCGAAATATTAAGATCTACGATGAGAACGCGGGACTACGTGGAAAAAGGAGAGAGCGAGGGAAAATCGCTTTTGGACGCCATGCGCGACGGGGACACCGAAGGGATGCAACATTTCGATGGAGAGATCGAAAAAATGGTGCGCTCCGGCTTGATCGACTACGAGACGGCATTGACTTTCTCGACGAACGCGGGGAATCTGCGCTTGGAACTTGCGGACTTCATCGAGAATAAGAATAGCTCTCCGTCAGGGGCGGACCCCGGCTTACAAGCGGACCTCATCCGTTAAGCGCTTCACGGGATTCTTCGGCCTCACTGTTTTGATCCGAAACCTTTCCTCTTTGCCGCGCACGTGACACAATTCCTCGCAGCTGATGCGCTCCTCCTATGATTGAATTCTCCGGCACAGCGATCGCGCGCGCGCCGCGTGAACTGTTTATCGTGCTGCTGTGCGCTGTTTCCTTTCTTGCGTCCGCTATTTTGTTGCCGCAGCTATTTGTCAATGCGATTCGGGCAGTCACAAGAGCGTTTTCCCGCTTCGCGAAATTGAAGTGGACGCCTCTCCTGCTTCTTTTCCTTGGCGTTCTGGGTGCGCGTCTGGCGGTATTGCCTCTGCTGCCGGTTCCTGTGCCGGGAATCCACGACGAATATAGTTATCTGCTGCTGGGTGATACGATCGCTCACGGGCGTCTGGCGAACCCCGCGCACCCCATGTGGATGAGTTTTGAAACATTCCACGTCAACTGGTTCCCTGCCTATGCGTCCAAGTACCCGCCCGGCCAGGGCGCTGTCCTTGCGCTGGGAGAAATCCTGGGCCATCCGTGGATTGGAGTTCTGCTGAGCAATGCGCTGATGTGCGCAGTAATTCTCTGGATGCTTCGAGCGTGGCTGCCGCCTTCGCCGGCGCTACTCGGCGGACTGCTCGTTGCTCTGAAATTCGGCATCGCCAGCTACTGGATGAACAGCTATTGGGGCGGATCGCTAGCTGCCACCGGTGGCGCACTTGTCTTAGGAGCCTTACCGCGCATTCTTCGCAAAGGAAAAATTCGCGAGACCCTCTTGCTGGGAATTGGGATCGCCATCCTGGCGAACACACGGCCATACGAAGGATTTCTTTTGTGTTCGCCAGTGTTGTGCTGGCTCGTATTGTGGCTGGCGGGAAAAACAGAATCAAAGGCGCCCGCAAGGGCGCGCGTCACCAAAGTGCTGGCGCCTCTTGCACTAGTCCTCGCCCTCACCACCGTCTTCATGGGCTACTACAATTGGCGCCTTACGGGCAACGCTTTGCTCTTCCCTCACACCCTCAATTCGCAGACCTATCGATCGATGGGAAACTTTCTCTGGCAGCATCCGAGCGCACCGCTCCACTACCACAATCAGCAATTCGAGGATTTCTACAATGGGTGGGAACGCGAGGAGTACGACAATTCCTGGGCGGCAGTGGAATGCGTCACGCTGGAAAAGCTTTCTCGCGCAGGGAGTACCTATTTCTGGTGGGGCGCGCTACTACTCTTGCCGGGAATTCCGCTGGCCTTCCGTGACCGCAGAATGCGACTTCCAGTTATCCTTTTGTTGGTTGGGTTCTTGGGATTCGTTTCCGTCATCTGGTCCATGCCGCATTATGCAGCCCCGCTGACCGCGGTGATTTTTCTGCTATTGGTCCAGCCGATGCGGCATCTGAGTCTTTTTCGACTCCGGCGCCGCCCCATCGGGCTAGCTCTCTCGCTGCTATCGGTTTTCCTGTTATTCGCGGACACCGTTCGCGCCGTTCACCGCCGCGAGTGCGATCCTCTCGGCTGGACATGCCAGGGCGATCCCAGCCGCGCCGCGATTCAGGAGAAACTTTCGCATACTCCCGGCAAGCATCTGATTCTCGTCCGCTTTGCGGAAGATCACAATATTCACGATGATTGGGTATTCAACGGCGCGGAGATTGATTCCGCGAAAGTGCTTTGGGCGCGTGAACTGGACGCAGCCCAAAACGCCAAATTGTTTAATTATTTTGAGGATCGCCAGTTCTGGCTCGTCGAGCCGGACGTGGACAACACAGAAATCATTCCTTACCCGCGGAATGACTCTCAGCAGGAATCCGAAGGAACTTCTGGCCCGTCTTCCTCAACAGAGAAATAAAGTGCAACTTGCGGCCGAAAATGAAGTGGAAGGGGGAGGCATAGATCGGCAAGGCGGACGTCCAACTCTCCGGCTTTAAGCCCAGCCGGGAAAAATGCTGGTTCCACTGCTTGCGGCTTTGATAGTTGTAAGTGAGCACGACGCCGTGCGGGCGGTTTCCAACCCAATCCATGAATCGCAGAGTCGCATCATCGAGAACATTTTCGTTCAGGTGATCCTTGATAAGCACCAAGCTCCGGGTCACTCGAACAGCCTCGCCAAGCAGAAGGCTTACGTCTTGCGTGTGATGAAGCACATCTACGAAAAGACAGACATCGAAAGCAGCGTCAGGAAACGGGAGATGCGAACCATCGAAGGGCCGGCATTCAATCTTGCAACCTTCGCGAACTTTGTACTCCAAGCCCTGAATGGAAATATCCGGACGAAGATTCGCGATGAGGCGTCCGATCGTGCCGTCGCCGCAACCGATGTCCACTACTTTTGCAGACTGCGGGAGCGCCGCGGCCAACATCTCAGCCAGAACTCGCGCCCGCCGCTGAAGCACAAAATTGCCGTGCAAACGTTTGATCCAGGAAAGATGCGGGGAAACCCGCTCGGAGGCGGCCATTTATCTCTGCTCGTAATCCCCGATGTATGTGCCGCGGCTGATTCCCAGCATACTCAAGAAAAAGGAAGAAAAAATCACCTGCAAGCCGAGAAACAGCCACATGGACCAGAAGAGCACCTGTTTCACCTGCCGCAGCTCTCCGAATCCGCTTGCCGCCCAGTGCCAGGTAATCCACGCACAACCGGCAAATCCAGCAAGAAACACTGCTCCGCCAACGACCAGGCCGCTCTCGAGCGTAATTTTCTTCAAAAGGCGCCGTAACGAGAGCGATCCGCGGTCAAAGCGTTCCGCGTAGCTGAATACTTTTGCAAACGCACCGATGGAAAGAATTTGCGCGCCAAGCAACGTGAAAATCACGCCAAAAATCATCGTGTGAACGTCCAGCACGACTTTTTGAGTAATTTGCCGTTGTCCGGGCAAAAGCCAGAACACCAGGAAAAACCCAAGCATTAGGAGTGAAGACCCCGGCAACAGAAAGAGCCAATTCGGCGCGTAGAGCAGCATGAACCTCAGGCTCCGCCATCCATCGCGAAAGCTGCGTAAATGTGGAGGACGTCCGCGTTTGTCTGGCCAAAGAATTATCGGGATCTCCGTAATTCTCGCGCCGATTTGCGCGGACTTGATGATCATCTCCAGCGCAAATTCCATTCCTGTGCTTCGGACATCCAGGCGGTCGTAATGTTCGCGCGTAAATCCACGCATACCGCAATAGCTATCACCGATTTTCGCGTGAAACATGGTGTTCAGGAGCGCGGTCAGTCCGGGATTCCCAAAATATTTGTGCAGCGGAGGCATCGCCCCCGGCTTGATTCCGCCGCGAAAGCGATTCCCCATGACGAGGTCGAATCCTTCTCGAAGTTTTTCCACAAAGCGCGGGACTTCCGTGAAGTCATAACTGTCGTCCGCGTCTCCCATGATGATGTACTTCCCTCGCGCGCCGGTGATTCCCGCGCGAAGAGCCGTTCCGTAGCCGCGCTCTGCCACATTGATTACGCGCGCCCCGTGTTCTTCGGCGATTTGAATCGAGCCGTCCGTCGAGCCGTTGTCGCCAACGATTACTTCCCCGCTCAAGCCGGCGGAGCGAATTGCATTGATGGCCTTATCCAAGCAAAACGCCAGCGAGTTGGCTTCATTCAAGCAGGGTATGACCACGGACACTTCAATGGATTGGCCGGTGCCCGATCGTACGGTACCGGTTTCTTCCGAGGATCCAGCACGATTCATAAGTTGGACAATCATAGCCTGCCCCGCCTGACTTTTCACACGTTATGCTGTTTTAGATACGCACTTGAGATTCACACACTTCCCTGCCAAAGGAGATCGGGCGGCCAGTGCCACAAGATGTCAGGAAATCTGCCCCCGTGGTTGAGGCCTGGAATTTGGTCAAGGTAAAGTCGGGGGCCGCTCGGCCGCGCGCGGAACTTGCTTTGGCCTTCGAGCCTGTGGATCAGCTTCATCGGGCTCAACTATCCAGATTTGGCGGTCGCTGAAATAGGTAAAGAGTTTTTGGTTTTGTGCCGGGCTGATGTCTCTGGCCCACAATATTTTTGCGGAATCAATCTCGGCGCCATTGTAAACCCACTCGTCGTCTATATTGTGATGAGCGCCATAACGTACCACCACAAGGTGCTTTCCCGGGATTGTCTGCAGGATGTTGCGCGCGACTTCGCGGTCCACATCGCCTTCACAGGTGGGAATATAGGGACTACACACGTCGCGTTCCACATTGTTGATGGTCTCAATGAAAAGTAGCATCACCACGGCGCGTGCCAGCGCGGCGCCGAGTCCTCTTCGCCGCACCATCACTTGCAACCGCCGCAGCGCTTGCACGAGAAAAGCGAAAATGATGCAAGTAATCGGCGCGATGTAGTGTGGATAGGGCCAAACTAAAATTGAGTAGCCCGCGATAACGATGGCAAACATTGCGACGAGCAATCGCAGTTTCTTTTTGAAAAACACGATTGCTACGATCGGCAGCAACAGCATTGCTCCCGGCCACAGATACGCGCGCCAGAGGAGTTCGACCTTCAGCGTTAAGACTCTCCAAACGCTGCTCCAACTGGGACGGTAGGCATTTCTCAGCACTTGATTGAAGAAACGATCAAATTCTTGATTGTTGTAGAGGATTGGCGGTTTGGGTTTCTGCCAGAGAAAGAATGACTCGGTATGATAAGTGCGCACGCTCAACGTATGAGGAAACAGCAGCGCGTTCCCCGTCAGCCTCCAGTTGTAGAAAGCCATGAAAGCGCCGGTGAGAATCAGCATGGCAGTCAAGGGAAGGAGGACTCGCTTTGCGCGGCCCACGCGATCCTCAGAGTCTTTTGGTCCAGCGAACAACCAATGCAGGAGAACATAGGCCGCAGGCAGACAGAAGAGCAACCCTTCAAACGGCCGACTGTTGGCAAGGATGGCTATTCCTAGACCCAACAAAAGAGCATCCCGCACACTGGCACGGCGCAAGATTCGCGGCAACGCGCCCAGAACTAGCGCTCCACCGGTAGCCGCTGCCGCCCCTCCCCAATAACTATTCATCCAGTAGTGAGTGAATCCGAATTTCGCGGCAACCATCACGGCCCCGAGAAAAGCCCAGCGGGTGGGGAACCATGCCCGTAACATCCAAAAGATTGCAACGCACATCGAAGCGGTGCTCAACAACACGCCGATCCATGGATTTCCCAGCAATTGTCCCACCGCCAGCACAAAGCCCTGAGCTGGCGGATAAATTGAGGAGTAGGTCGGATTCCAATTGACGTGAAAAGTTTCAAAGCTCAGCCACAGTGGATGAGGCGGATTCGCCAGACGCTCGTGAGCAAATGTATCACCCATCAGCAAATAACTGAATTCATCGTGGATGAAGGGGACGGGAATCGCGAAGCGAGGCAGCAGGAGAAGGCGAATAATTATGACGGCCAAGAAAAGAGTTACCGAGGATAGGATGGGGCGTTCGACAAATCCAACAATTTTTTGTTCAATGCGGTGCGCAACACTCTGTTTGAAGGCAAGAGGAAGAAGAAAAATGACCGAGAGCAGGAGGATGGACAGTAATGTGTAGGGCTGGTCGAGGGTCAAACAAGGCTCCCAGGCTCTCTGGTCATACTCGCCGCATCACTCTCCTGCGAACACTTCTGAGCCTAACAGGCTATTTCGGCGCGCCACCTTGGATTCTGGCTAACTTGTACGGTGAGAGTTAACTATTTGGCACAGCAATTTTTCCAAGAACTTTAGCAGGATCACTTGCTGGACAAGGCCTTTTGTTGACTGCGATCACGCGCGCGGGCGTCCCTGGCTTGAATTTACGCGTGGTGAGGAGAGTACCGCGCATAATCCTGAGGCGCGTCAGGGTGCCCTACCCTCGTTTTTGGAGGGTGGGGATTTTGAATTTTCCACCGCAAGTCGCCTCAACTTGAAATGTGCCCCCAATCTATGGGACGCTTCATTCTCAAAAGTTTGATTGTGGTTTTTTTCGAAATTGAAATTTCAACACCCAAAGCGCAACCCAATACATCAAATATCATGACCGATGCTCAAAACACTCCGGCAGCAAATCCCTGGGAAGCTGCTTATCTTCGCTTTGAAACTCCCGAAGAAGAAATTGCCAAATTTATCAGCCGCCTGAACCGCATGGGCGTCCGCGACTGGCCGCGCGACGCCGAAATCGTCGAGCTTTTTTGTGGCCGCGGCAATGGTCTGGTTGCGCTGGAAAAACTCGGGTTTACGCGCATCGAAGGCGTAGATCTTTCCCCGCGCCTGATCGCGCAGTATCGCGGTTCCGCAAAATGCACCGTGGCCGATTGCCGGCAACTTCCGTTTGCGGATCAAAGCAAAGACGTGCTCATCGTCCAAGGTGGTCTTCACCACCTAGGGATAATTCCCGATGATCTCGACCAAACTCTTGCGGAAATGCAGCGGGTCCTTCGCAAAAATGGGCGAGTGATTTTCGTCGAACCCTGGCTCACTCCGTTTCTAACGCTCGTCCACTTCGTGTCAGAGAATCCGATCGCGCGTCGCCTTTCCGTCAAAATGGATGCGCTCGCCGTCATGATCGAGCACGAAATTCAAACCTACGAGCAGTGGCTCTCTCAGCCCGAACTCATCAAGAAAATTGCCAGTGCTCATTTTTCTCCGGTGAAGGAATCCTTCGCCTGGGGCAAATGGAGTTTTGTTGGTAAACCTCTTTAGCAACCATTTTTCTGCCCGTCGCTGCCGCCCCGAACAAGCGCTCGAGACTTCTCGCTTGCAATTCTCGCGTCCGTGGATATGATGGCCGCCACATCCATCACCATAGCCATGAGTCGCTGCCCCCGAGTCAACATCGTTGTCCACTAACGCCTCCATCGCCTCAGGCGGCCTTGTCAGCCGCGGCAAATTGCTGCAAGTCCTCGGCATGTGGTTTGGAATTTCCGCGGCGATCGGCAATGCGATTTCCGCCGGTATCGTTCGCACGCCAGGCGACATCGCGAAAGGCCTTCCCCAAGCAGGACTTTTTCTTGCCGTTTGGATCGTCGGCGGACTTTACGCCTTTTTCGGCGCTCCAGCCATTGCTGAACTTGGCGCGGCGATTCCGCGGAGCGGCGGCCAATATAATTTTTCGAGGCGCGCCATCGGCGAATACGCCGGATTTATTGTTGGCTGGAGCGATTGGCTCTCCACGTGCGGGACTGCTGCGGCCGTGGCGATTGTGATTTGGGAATATAGCGGGACATTTCTTCCAATGCTCGCCGGCTACAAGCTTTCGTTTTCCACTGCCGTGATTGTGGGCTTCACGGTGTTGCAGTGGCGCGGAGTTCATTGGGGCAGCGGCGCACAATTATTGACAGGCGCGATGAAGACGGCTGGATTTCTGATCCTGGTGATTGCGTGTTTTTTCCTCGGCGGAAAATCGCACGCCATCGCAGCGACTGCAAATTCCACGGCGCTGCCACTGCCTTCGGGATGGCCCCTGGCTGTTGCGTTCATGCTGGGATTGCAAGCTGTGATCTACACGATTGATGGATGGGACGGAATTATTTATTTCGGCGAGGAAGTTCGCGATCCCGGACGCGACGTCCCGCGCGCAATTTTCGGCAGCGTATTTTCCGTGATGGGGATTTATCTCTTGCTGAATCTCGTTGCGCTGTACCTCGTGCCAATGAAGGATTTTGCCGGAAACAATTTCGTGCTCGGCACAGTTGCGAATTTAGTTTTCGGAGGTCTTGGTGATCCAATTATTCGTTCGATCATGCTGGTGAGTTTGCTGAGCGCCATGAACGCGAATCAACTTTTCTGCCCGCGAACTTTGTACGCCATGAGTTCGGACGGATTATTTTTTCGGGCCGCCACAAAAGTGAACGCCGGCGGAACGCCGACTGTCGCACTGCTCCTGAGCACGATCGCGGGCGTGCTCTTCTTGCTTACCGGAACTTTTGAAAGAGTGATCGCCATGCTCTCTTTCTTTTTTGTGGCGAACTATACGCTCACTTACGCTTCGCTGTTCGTGTTGCGGAAGCGAGAACCGAATCTCGAGCGGCCGTATCGCGCGTCGGGTTATCCGTGGACGACGGGAATCGCGCTGGGCGGCTCGATTCTATTTCTGATCGCTTCGCTGCTGACGGACAAGTTAAATGCGCCGTGGTCGCTGGCGATTCTTGCGCTGAGTTATCCTGTCTACTTAATTCTGAAATGGACTCGCAAAAACGCGAGCCAGTCAATTCAGTAAAAATTTCCCTCCATCGCTACATCAAATCAACTGACTTTTTCCGCGACGCTCTTCGCCTGCAAGAAGAGCAACAGATAATCTCTTCCACCCGTCTTGGAATCGGTGCCAGACATATTGAAACCGCCGAACGGATGCGCTCCGACCATCGCTCCGGTGCACTTGCGGTTCAGATAGAGATTGCCGACGTGAAATGATTCTTCGGCCTTCTTGATTTTCTCTGGATTTTTTGAGTAGACCGCGCCGGTCAAGCCAAATTCTGTGTTGTTGGCGATTTCGAGCGCGTGATCGTAATTCTTTGCCTTGATCACAGCGAGGACGGGGCCAAAGACTTCTTCCTGTGCCAGCCGCGCTTTCGGATCAACGTCTGCGATAATGGTTGGCTCGACGAAGTACCCGTCGCCCGGAGCGCGCTTGCCTCCGGCTACGAGTCTTCCCTCCTTCTTTCCTACTTCGATGTAATTCAAAATGGACTTCATCGCGGGTTCGCTGATCACCGGGCCCATGTAGTTGTTGGGATCATCGCTGGGGCCGATGGTGATTTTCTTTGTACGGTCCACGAGCTTCTGCACAAACGTATCGTAGATTTTTTCCGAAACGATGACGCGCGAGCACGCGGAACATTTCTGGCCTTGATAACCGAACGCGGCCTGCGCGGTGCCTTCGACGGCTGCGTCAATGTCGGCTTCATCGTCCACTATCATTCCGTCCTTGCCGCCCATTTCCAGAACGGTGCGCTTAATCCAGATTTGGCCGGGGCCCGCTTTTGCGGCAAGTTCGCTGATGCGCAAGCCGACTTCCTTGGAACCGGTGAAGCCGATATAGCGCGTCTTGGGGTGCTGAACCAACACGTCGCCGATCACGGCGCCGGAGCCGGTGATGAATTGAACGGCTTCCTTCGGAACGCCAGCTTCAAACAGAATGTCGATAAATTTCGCGGCGATGGTCGGCGAATCCGCTGCGGGCTTCACGACGACGGTGTTTCCGGTGACGAGCGAGGCTACGACAATGCCAGCCATGATGGCGCAGGGGAAATTCCACGGCGGAACGACGATGCCGACACCGAGTGGAATGTAAACCAGATAATTTCGCTCGCCGCGCATGGGCGTGAGCTTTTGCGGTTCAGACAGGCGCAGCATTTCGCGGCCATAGAATTCGCAGAAGTCGACGGTTTCGGCGATGTCCGCATCGGCTTCGATCCAGCTCTTGCCCACTTCGTAGCAGACCAGGGCGTTCAATTCATATTTGCGTTCGCGGCAGATTTGCGCGGCGCGGAACAGGCACTTAGCGCGGTCCTGCGCGGGAACTTTTTTCCAGGAGTCGAAATACTTGTGCGCGGATTCAACGGCCTGCCGCGCCATGTCCGCAGTGGCGTGTTGGAAGATGCCGATGACTTCCGAGGGGCGCGAGGGATTGGTCGAGTTCTTCTTCTCGTGAGTGGTGACTTTTTGTCCGCCGAGCCACAAAGGATATTCACGGCCGAATTCAGATTTGACTTTTTTCAGCGCCGCTTCCATGCGCGCGCGGTTTTCCGGCTTGGAAAAGTCAATGAAAGGCTCGTTGGTAAATTCGGGGACGTGAAGTTTGTGCTCAGCAGTGGCCATGGCGGATCTCCTCGGTAAAACCAAACAGCTCATTGTACAGCGTGGCGAAAGGAGGCGACAAGCGGGGGGAGAACCAGTTGACAGTCGACAGTTTACAGTTTACAGCGTGCGAAAAGACGCAGAGAACGCTGGGGAGCCGCAGAGAAGAGGTGGGGACGCGGCGAGGAACTAATTCCTTGGCCTGAAGGGTGTGTCACCCCCCGGCGTTTTTGTAAGGATTCTAAAAGACTTACGCGTCACAACGTTCGTAAGCGCATCATTCTTAAGGCCCGCGGTGACGTGGATTTGGTCACGGTGACGGGAAGAGTTCGGGCAGGGGTAGTAAGGTTGGGATGTGCGAAGGTACATGGATTCTGACGCGGATATACGTCTATCGGGAATTACCGATAGATTTCGCCTGACTTGCCGATATGGAACTGTGTCCCGATCTAAGCGTGATCCACTGGAACCACGAGACTTAGAATCAATAGAAAAACTCTCTGATTTAATGAATGGCGACTGAGGCAGGGATCGATCAGACATTATAGCGAGCAATGGAGTCACCATGTGGGAGGATTTGCTATTTCGACTGTTGGCTGTGCTGGAACGCCTCGGTGTTTGGCTGGCAGTTGTGGCATGGCTCGCCGTCGCGCTCGGGGCCGCCGCTATGGCGTACGTGCTCCGTAACCAGAGAGTTGCAATTTGGAGGTCCGCATCCCTGGTCGGAATTCTGGCCCTGGCGGCAAATCTCGCGGACTATTTCGTGACTCTCCAGCGCAGCCCAGATTTGGCCTTCGAGGCGAATCCTCTCTGGCGCAATGTTGTAGATCACTTTGGTTTGCGGATTGCCAAGTGGTACGGATTGACCGGAAAAGTCTTCGTCTCTGTGCTGGCTGCGCAGATGTTCGCCTTCTACTTGAGCCAACGCGAGACTATTTATCCTGCGCAAGCTCGTTCGCTTCTGCATTTCCTGATGCGGATGGGAAGTCGCGCTCGTACTTTCCGGGAGCGTCTGCTCGGCCTGTTCACCATATTCGCTTTCTTTTTTGCTTGGGTGAATGTCTTCTACTTCTACATTGCCTATACGAACTCGATTGACAATCCCGATGTGCTGGAGAAACTCCCCTCGGTCCCCGTTTCGATTCTCATGCTTGTTGCAACGTTAGCGATCGCGTTTTCGCTGACGACGTACCGTGCCTTCCGTCGCTCAATGGTCCAGAAACGCGTCTGAGCGCCAGCCGGCAGCCCTCTAGTGGATTCTTCGGGTGGAACGAGTTGACGCCCAAGTTGCCATTCTAGTTGCCCCTCAACGTTGACTTGCCTGATGCTCCTAACTAATATGCGTCACACGCATTCCCAATCTGTCCACCGCATTGGAGGGAAAAATGAAACCGACCCCATACGTTGTTCTGCTCGTGTGTCTCGCTGGAAGTGCTACCGCTGCCTTCGCTAATTCAACCTCTTCTCCGACTGACCGCTCCGCCGACGAAGCGGCAATCCGTAAGATCGACCTAGCTTGGTCTCATGCGGCGGAGGCGAAAGATCTTGACGGTGCGGTAGCGCCTTATGCTGACGATGGCTCTATGCTCCCGTTCAATGCACCGATTGCCACCGGTGCTGTTGCGATTCGCCAAGCGTGGTCTTCGCTGATGTCCAAGCCCGGCTTCCACCTTACTTTTGCTCCCACGAAAATTGTAATTGCCGGGTCGGGAGATATGGCGTGGGAAGTCGGCACCTTCGAACTTAAACTAAACGACGCTCAGGGTAGTCCCATGACGATGTTGGGCAAGTACGTAGTTACTTGGAAGAAACTCGGCGGGACTTGGAAAGTCGCTGCCGACATTTTCAACACAGACAAATGAGATGCGCGGAGCCCGATCAGGGGGAGCTTTGTGCTCATCGCCCCCAATATCTCTGCCTCTTTGAACTCGACATAAAATCTAGTTCTAACCAGCACGAATTGTCAGGCTTCGCGTTGGGCGCGTTTGCCGACGAAACCAAGATGAGGAGAGGGGAGAAATAGAGATGAATGTGAATGATTTCCGAAGGATTGCGCTGAGTATGGAGGGTGCGGAAGAGAGTTCGCATATGGGGAATCCGGACTTCCGCATGGACGGCAGAATTTTTGCGACGCTCTCCTCGGCCAAGCAAGGCTACGGGAATTTGATGCTTACGCTGGAGCAGCAGGCAGCGTTCGTGGCGGAGCTGCCCGAAGTTTTCATTCCCATTGCGGGCGGATGGGGGCGCATGGGAATGACGCACATCCGGCTGGCAGCGGCGAACCAAGACGTATTGGCGGGAGCGCTTCGCGCCGCGTGGAAGTTGCGCGTCGAGAAGAATGCGAAGAGCGGCGCAAAAAAACGGAAGCCAGCAAGAAGAATTACAAAGGTCGGTCGCAAGAAAATATGAAAGAGGACGCAGGGTCGAGGTGATTTTCCATAAGAATTGAAGATGAAACCTCCTACCCTCAAAAAACCAGGTTGGGGCACCCCTGGAAGGAAAAAGCACCGGTCTTGCCGGCCAAGAAAACCGGGAAGCAAAGCGCGCGAAAGACCGGCCGCGACAAGGCAAATCAAGGACGGCGCTTGACCGGAGTCCGGCGGTGGGCTAGGCTCTAGCCGCACTGAACGGTTGTTTCCCCCGGAAGAGTCAGGCCCAAACCAAATAAATTTCATTTGAAGAAACGGAGAAAGATTGACCATGAAAAGATTCAGCAGTTTTTTGTTGGGATGTTCATTTGTTGTAGCTTGCGCGAACGTATCAACAGCACAGGATAAGCCGGCAGCAACCATGGCTTTGCCGAAAGTGCTGACCATCTCACGAGAATTCGTTAAACCCGGAAAAGCGGGAATGGCTCACGACAAAGCGGAAAGCGCCTTCGTTGCGGCGATGGAACACGCGAAGTGGCCGACGCATTATCTGGGAATGACTTCGATGTCGGGCAAATCGCGCGCGTTGTTTCTGACGTGGTATACGTCGTTCGACGCGTGGCAAAAAGACTCGGACGGCGTTGCCAGCAACACAACACTCTCCGCGGCGCTAGATAAAGCCTTCATGGCCGACGGCGAATTGCTCCAAGACATGGATCAGGGAGTATTTCTTTTGAGGGAAGACATGAGCCTTCGTCCGCGGCCAGACCTCTCGGCGATGCGCTACATGGAAATTTCCACGATTCACGTTCGACCGGGCCACCGGAAGGACTGGAACGAAATGAGCAAGATATACAAGGATGGTTATGAGAAGGGCGTGCCGGAAGCGCATTGGGGCATGTTCGAGCAACAGTACGGAGGCGATGGCGGCACTTACCTTCTGCTGAGTTCGCACAAGTCGCTGGCAGAACTCGATCGGGGAGATGAGGAATACAAACAGTTTTTAGCGGCAATCGGCGAAGACGACCTGAAGAAAATAAGGGAACTCTTCGCTGCGTGCGTCGAATCCACGCAGCACCAATTGTTTGCGTTCAATCCGAAGATGAGCTACGTGCAGGATGAATGGATCAAAGCTGATCCAGATTTCTGGAAGCCCAAAGCGGCTGCTGCACCCGCAGCGAAGGCCCCCGCTGACGACAAGAAGGCAAGACCGTAGGGAAGCGTTGTCATGCCATAAGGGCGGGGCAAGCCCCGCCCCTAACAAAAGCAGGAGGGAGGTTCACACTGATCAAGAAAGTTTGCGGCCGGTTCCGGAAAGAGTGCTGCCGCGGCCGGGTTTGAGCTGCGCGCAGATTTCGTCGAGCTTGGCGGAGACCGGCGCTGAGGCGACGTAATTGTTTGCCAGAGTCTGGAGCGCGGCGAGATTTTCCGGAGAGACGTTGTCCATCGCGGCGATCGAGCCCTGAAGATTCTGAATCTGAAGACGATAATAAGTGCACTGTGGCAAAGTGCCGAGCTCGAAGTCCACAGCCTCTGAAACGCTGTCCATCAAGACCGGTGCGATCTGGCGGGCCCATCCAAGGAGTCCCCATTTTTTTGCCTGCGCATAAGAGATGCTGTCGTTGCGGTCTCCGGTGCCGACGGAAACCACGAGGATGCTGGAAGCGTCCGGATAGAGCGTGCGGGCTTCGACGTAAGCAGCCATGGAAGGATTGTTGACGAAGACGCCGCCGTCAACGAGAGCAAAAGTGCTGTTGCCGCTCGCGAGGAAATGCGGAGGAAAAAATGTGGGCGCTGCGGAAGTGGAACGCGCGACTTCGCGGACTTTCCAGTTGTACTCGGGTCTGGCGGCAATTTTGTGGGACTTGAAGAAAAATGGGAGCTGGCTCTGGAGGTCGTAGCTGGAGACCAGGAGCGGGGTGAGCGCGCTGGCAAGGTCTGTCTCTCCGAAGAATTGCGCGAGGATTTGTTCGAGAGGCGCGGCGGAATATTTTGGGCCGAAGAGCTGGGCGACTGGCGTGAGAAAACTTTTCTGAAAGATCTGAGGACCGTTCTGGACGTAGAGGTCCAACAACTTTTGCGGGGCATAAGGCTTGCCGTTACTGCAAGCCGTGCCGATGCCTACGGCGATAATTCCACCAGTGGAAGTTCCAGCGATGAGATCAAAGATTGAGGAGAGGTCACGACCGAGACGCTTTTGCATCTCGCCGAGAATGATGGCAGGAATGATGCCGCGGATTCCTCCGCCATCAATGGAAAGGACTTTGATTACCTTCGAGTCTCCGTTGGCCATGGCGAATGCACTCCTTGCCTGGACACTACCACAAGCGTAGTGAGGTCGAGGAGCGAATCGTTACAACCAGGGTTCAGGAGAAACCAGCTGCCGGAGGAACTAGGGCTCGAACCAGAAGTTGATGGTGAGTTCTACGTGCGCCGGGACGGCTTTGCCGTTTCGAGTGGCGGGCGCAAAGCGGTATTCCTTCAGGGTGTCAACTGCGGCTTGATAAAGCGAAGGCGGGCCAGCGACGGCTTTTGCGGAAGTCACGCGGCCGGCTGCATCCACAACGGCCTGCACTGAAACGTTTCCGGTAAAAAAACGGCGGAGCGCGTCGGGTGGAGCAACAGCCTTCACAGATTTGATGAGCTGCGGCGGGACGACGGTGGGGTCATCCATCGCGACGGGCGAAAGATCAGAAATTGTCACTTGCGTCGGATTGATTCTGGGGCCACGGGCACGAGCACCGTTCCGAGCCGAGCTTTTTGTAACGACGGAAGCGTCGAGGAATCGGTCGCCGGTCTTGCCTGAAGCATCGGGAGAGACGACGGCAACTTGACCTTTATCGCCAGGAATCGATCGTGGGGCGGCGAATGGCGGCGTAAGGCCCTCAGGGAGAGGCGCTTTGGGCGAGGCCGGAACAGGCTTGGGAGCAGATTTGCTGGACGCCGAAGCCGCCGTTGGAGCACTTTTTCCAGTGATGAGAGAGAGTATTATCGGGGCGCGCCAGGCAAACACGCCGAGAACGGCCAGTACCGTGACAGCTGGAACCAGGACGCGGCGCAATAAAGTTTGAACGCCAGGCGTGAAACTCCCGCGCGCTTTCATCGATTTTCTGGAGGAAAAGGGCGCAACGCGCGGAAAATTTGTGCGTGGAGCAGCATCGGGCGCCGCAAGCGGCTGTGAAGAGGCAACATCTGTGGCGACGCTGTGCTCGATGGAGGAAGCTGGTTGGGGCACGTAAAACTGGGGTTGTGCCGGTGGCACATCCCGATCAAGTGGAAGCGACGAGGCCTGCGCCGGAGGCTGCGGTCCGGTGGTGGGAACCGCGGAAGGTTTCGGCGCCGACAAACCTAACGAAGGTGTTGGCGGAGGCAAAGCAGAAGCGGACGGCTTATCCGAAGCCGAGTTCGTATTGAACTCGAAGGATGGCACCGGAGCCGGATGAGAAACCTCCATTGGCGAGCCAGGAGGGATGAGGGGCGGAGGATCAGGCAGATAAAAATCTGGTTCGCGTGGGGGAACAGGGGCTTGTGCGGTCGAAGCCTGGCTCTGTAAGAGTTTTAATTGTTCCCGAAGCGCAGTTACTTCGTCTTTGAGAGCACTGACTTCTTCAATTGTAGGCGTTGCAGCGCGCGCGAGAGATTCAGTGTTGGCCGGCTTTGCGGCACGCACAGCAGCAATTGTTTCGCGCTGTTTTGGATCTTTGGGAGGCTGAGCAGCTTCCGTGTTGAAATCCACGCCCCAGAAATCGGGTGCGGGCTCGGTGAATTCCATTTCAACATAACAACTGGTGGGACGAAAAGCACGCACGCGGACCACTTGCGCGACAACTTCGCGGTGGGATTCGTTGTTGGTAATAAAGACTAGCTGGCCGATGACGACAGCGGAATTGAGGCGGATGACCGCGCCCTTTTCAGAGATCAGGACGGATGTGGTTTCTTCGTTGAATAGAGCGCGATTAGAAGCGTTGGTGCCGGGACGCGCTCCGGTGGCGGTGACCGGGATTTCGCGCGCGAGTGAGCCGCTCATCGCAGACGCAGAAGGGTTTGCCGGAATTGAAACGGCGGAAATCAGGCTGTCGGTCTCAGAAGCCAATGCGAATTCCCCCTGCGCCTGACTGGAAAAAGGCAGGCAAAATCGAAGTCCGCTCGAGCATGTCGAGACTTCTACCTACATAAGAGAATGTTTACAGAGGGGGCGGGCTCCAGGGATAGTACGTCAGTACTGCAGTGTGCTTAAGACCAATACCGTCCTAAGGGACAGGTGAACTTGTCAAAGTGAATTGTGGCCAGCGGAAGCATCCCAGAAAGTGCGAAACGATATCAGACGCCGACGATCGCGCCGGAATCGTCCACGTCAATGGAAGCGGCGCGCGAAACTTTGGGGAGGCCGGGCATAAGCATCATATTACCGGAAATGACGACGACGAAACCGGCTCCAGCTGAGAGCGAAGCGTTGGTGGCATTCATAGTCCAGCCGGTGGGAGCACCGAGGCGCTTGGGATCGTCGGACAGAGAGTACTGAGTTTTGGCAATGCAGACCGGGAGATTGCCGTAACCCCAATCCGCGAATTGTTGGAGCTTCGATTTGGCGGCATCACTGAAATTGACGCCATCGGCTCCGTAAACGGAACGAGCGACCTTTTCAACTTTTGCGGCGAGCGAATCGAAGAGCGAATAGAGTGCGTGCACTTCCGGCGCCGGATTTTTCGCGATAACCTCGACGACTTTTTCTGCGAGTTCTTTTGCGCCAGGGCCACCGCGCGTGAATCCTTCGGAGAGAGCAGTGGCGACGCCGCGCTCCTGGCAGTAAGCGGCGAGACGATTGAGGTGAGCATCTGAATCCGAGGGGAAACGATTGACGGCGGCGACGATAGGCACGCCGAACCCCTGAAGAATGCGGATGTGCTGGCCGAGGTTTGGCAGGCCGCGCTCGAAATCGCCGCCGCCCTGATTGCGCATGCTCTGCACGGTGGTAACAAGAACGGCGGCAGATGGCTTGACACCGGTTTGCTGCATGACGATGTCGAAATATTTTTCAGCGCCGAGGTCGGAAGCGAATCCGCATTCGTTGACCACGTAATCGGCGAGACGAAGACCCATTTCCTGACAGATCACGCTGCTGGTGCCGTGCGCGATATTGCCGAAAGGACCGGCATGGACAAAAGCGGGAGTGCCGTCAGAAGTTTGAACGAGATTGGGAAGAATGGCGTCAGCGAGGAGAGCCATCATTCCGCCAGTGGCGCCCAGGTCGCGCGCGGTGACGGGCTTCCCGGCTCGCGTGACGCCGATGACGATGGATTCGAGGCGTTTGCGAAGATCTTTCAGATCTCTGGCAAGAGCGACGATGGCCATGATTTCCGAAGCGGCGGTGATGATAAAACCGCTCGCGCGAGTGCCAAACCTTTTGCTCTCCGCGGAGACGACGATGTGACGGAGAGCGCGGTCGTTCATGTCCATCGTGCGGGGCCAGGTGATTTTTTCGGGGTCGAGATCGAGATCGTTGCCGTGGAAAAGATGCGCATCCATCAAAGCGGCGAGGAGGTTGTGCGCGGAAGCAATCGCGTGAAAATCGCCATGAAAATGGAGATTGATCTTTGCACTGGGTTCGATTTGCGATAGGCCGCCGCCGGCGGCTCCGCCCTTCATGCCGAAGACAGGACCGAGAGACGGTTCGCGCGAAGTGATGACAACCTTTTTTCCAATGTGCGCCAAGCCTTGCGTGAGGCTGATGGCGGTGACGGTCTTGCCTTCGCCGGCGGCAGTTGGAGTAGTGGCGGTGACGAGAATGATTTTGCCGCGGCGCTTGAAGGTGGGGTCGGAGAGCAATTCGAGTTTTACTTTCCCGCTTTGCGAACCGATTTGTTCGAAATACTTATCTGGAATTTCCAGTTTGCGTGCAATTTCCTGAATCGGAAGAAGTGCTTTTGGCATGGAGACCTTTTGATTTCCGGCGAAAAATTCGCTGCGGGAGAAAAGGTTAACACAGGAGCAATAAGATGGAAGCGAGGGGTGAAGCGAGATGTCGTTATGGATACCCGAAGTCTAATCAGCCGGTTCGAGAATAATTTTCTGGATGCGCCAGTTCAGGATTTCCGCGACGTAGAGTTCATTTTCCGAGGGGCAGGCGATTTCGTGAATCCAGCCGAACTGGCCTGGCTGCTTGCCGGATTTTCCAAAGTAGCCAAGGAGTTTGCCGTCGAGGGAGAGTTTGTAGATGCGGCCCGGAAAGGCATCGGAGGAGTACAGAACCTGATGGGGGCCGGGAGTAATGCAGATGGCCCAGGGCGCGCCGGGAGCCATGGTGCCCGTGGTGGCTGTGGGCTTGTTGCCAATGGCGGGGCGGGCGTCGGGCGGAACTGGGACGTCGATGGTGAACTGGCGAAGAACATTTCCGTTGGTGTCGAAGACTTGAATACGGCGATTGCCGCGGTCGGCGACGTAAACGTTGTCGTGCGCGTCGACGGCGATGCTGTGCGGAGTGTTGAACTGGCCCGGCTGATCACCGGGTTCGCCGAAAGACTTAAGCCAGTTGCCGTCTTTGTC
>Ga0075030_100001101_pt1 | contig 24195 bp, 11 predicted proteins | sample LitLauG_LLR_2012_FD_71393 | JGI IMG/M metagenome (GOLD analysis project Ga0075030, IMG submission 71393) | Freshwater sediment microbial communities from Pennsylvania, USA - Little Laurel Run_MetaG_LLR_2012 | ecosystem: Environmental > Aquatic > Freshwater > Creek > Sediment | place: USA...
TGTGTGCCCGGCTGATGCAACGTCTTTTTTTCGTTCGTTTCCACCTCGTGCCGAAAGCGGGTGAAAGACTCGCGTGCTTTCTGGCGATCTCCCATCCGCTCATATATAATTCCAAGGTCATAAAACACCGAGGTCTCGCTGGGATCGACCTTCTGAATCTGCTGTAGCGTTTCGATTGCCTGCTGATAGTGGCCTTGCACTCGGTGGGTGTGCGCCAAGCGGTAGCGCGACAACGTTGCCTGCGGATTGGCCGCCACTGCTTTCTCGAAGGCAGCCTGCGCCTGCGGAAGATCGTTCTTCGCAAAGTACGACCAGCCAATGCTGTCTTGCGCCCAGGCGTTTCCGGGATCAAGTTGCAGGATTTTTTGAAACACTGGGAGAGCCGAGGCCACGTCGCCCATCTGGTACAGGTAGGTGCCTCCCACATTTGCGTATGCCAGAACGAATCTTGGATCGATTCGGATCGCTTCTTGGAACTCTGCAAGCGCCTCTGGCACGCGCTCCATCTGAAGATATGTCCGCCCCAGGTTCACGTGAGTGACGGAGTCGTCGGGGTACAGCGCTATCAGAGTTTTCAGGTATCCGATTGCGCGGTCCGGATTCTTTTCCACCGCCCGGGCATAAAACGCCAGGATGCCGTATTTCTCTCGGTCGGTAAGTCCGTCTACGTTCTTCACTGCTTCCCTCAGAAGGCGTTTGCCCTGTTCAGCATCAAAATGGGGCAGGCCATTTGCGGCTTGCTCTACGTTCATCATGCCCAAGGAGGCGCGAGCGGCCGTGAATGTGGGATCGATGCGCAGCGCGTTTTCGAGATAAACCCTAGCCTCGTCCCATTGAAGCGCCAAGATCTTCTCGGTCGCGATCGAGTACTGTCGCAGGGCGTCCAGCGACTGCGTGGTCACCGACGTCAGTCGTTTGCTTTGCGAAACGGTCTGCAGGCTCTCGCCCAGGTCTTTGCGAATTGCCGCGGAAAGTGTGTCCACCGCATCGAGTACTTTGTTCTTCCCGTTGGCCTTCACAAACTCGGTCTTAACGTTCTTGCCCGAAGCCACCTCGCGGATACTGGCCGCGATGCGGTAGTTGTCTCCGACGCCGCTGATGCTCGGCAGGACGATCACGTTCAGCCCCTCCCGCACGGCGATCTCTTGCGCCAGCGGTTCGTCAATCCGCTCGACCGTGGACTTTTTCATTCGATTCAACGAGTCGGCTATGCGCAGGCGCGAGTAGATATTGGCGTAGCTCGACTGTCCCAGGCTGGTGGTGAACGCCGTCGTCAATGATTTGTCGAAGACTGGGTCACCCGTCTGGTTCTCAAAATCGCTGACCAGTATGAAATCTCGCGCCGCAAAAGCCAGGGCTGGGGTACGGCCGGACAGCCAGACCATGCTAACCAGGGCCACCAGAATGAATGCGGCCGCGACCAGCAATCCCCGGTACGACCGCCGCATCTGCCACCTCATCCGTCTGAGCCATTGCATTGTTGCTGATGGAGCTACCGCATCGCTGGAAGCCGCCAGTGCCTGCAGATCGGCAAGCAACCCGCGCGCGCTCTGCTGCCGGCGCGCCGGATTCTTGTCCAGCGCCTTGCCGATCACCGCCTCCAGTGCCAGCGACACCTTGGAGTTCAACTTCCCAGGGGGTGTTGGTTCACGGTGAAGGATGGCGTCGACCAACTCCCCGCTCTGAGCGTCGGGGAACACTCGCTGCCCGGTCACCATCTCGTAGAGCACGGCTCCGGCGCTGTAGATGTCAGTCCGCACATCGCAGGCCTGTCCCCGCAACTGTTCGGGTGCCATGTAGGGCAGTGTTCCTGCGACGCCCTGACTTTCACCCAGGGACTGCGTCGATTCCGTCTCACTGAATGGCCCCACCAGCTTGGCCAACCCGAAGTCCAGGATCTTCACCCGCCCGTCAGCCGTCACCCGCACGTTGCCAGGCTTCAGATCGCGGTGAATCACCCCCTGCTCATGCGCCGCCGCGAGCCCTTCGGCTAGTTGCGCGCCCAGGCGGAGGACTTCCTTCTCCGGTAGCGGTCCGGCAGCCACCTTCTCGCTGAGTGTGATCCCGGAGATGTATTCCATCACCAGGAAGTCCACCCCCTGCTGCGTATCGAAGTCGTAGATAGTGGCGAGATTGGGATGATTCAGCTGCGACAGAATCAGAGCTTCTTTGTGGAAATGCTTGCGGGCTGATTCGTCGGTGAGCGTGCCGGGCGGAAGGACTTTGATGGCAACATCACGAGCGAGGTGTTCATCACGGGCGCGATACACTTCTCCCATACCACCGGCACCGATCTTCTCCATGACGCGATAATGACCCAAGGTCGATGCGGTGGTGTGCGGCGTAGCCGACTTCTCACCAATCATCCGCGGACCTCCATGAGGCGTGGAGGGATGAGGCAAATTAAGTTCCAGATACTCACTGGGATGAATACCTGGCCAATCTGAAACCCGGACAGATCAGCTGTCAGTGATCCTACGCACACCTGGGTTCGGGAAGATCGTTCCTGTGTGCCGCACGAAAGGCGGGCACGAGAAATGCTAAGGCGGAGAGGGTCTCGACGCTACGAGTGTGATGAAAACTCTTCATAGCTTCGTGCGGTTTATTTCTCGGTGCTTGCCGCGCCATCTGTAGTAACGTGGAATTACCGTTCTGTCCATGAGAGATTTTTATGGGTTATGTATGCATTCATGGCCATTTTTACCAGCCTCCTCGAGAAAATCCTTGGCTTGAAGCGGTTGAACTCCAGGATTCGGCGTACCCTTATCACGATTGGAACGAGCGTGTCACTGCGGAGTGCTATGCGCCAAACTCAGCTGCCCGCATCCTGAACGCCGAACAGCGGATCATTCGCATCCTGAACAACTACGAGAAGATCAGTTTCAATTTCGGTCCCACCCTGCTTTCTTGGTTGGAGACAAATTCGCCTAAAGTTTATCGAGCCATTCTCCAGGCCGACCAGGTCAGCAGGGAAAGGTTCTCGGGTCATGGTTCTGCTATTGCTCAGGCCTACCACCACATCATCATGCCCTTGGCCAATCAGCGGGATAAGCACACCCAGGTCGTGTGGGGCATCCGAGATTTCGAGCACCGGTTCGGGCGCATTCCCGAGGGAATGTGGCTCCCGGAAACAGCGGTCGACATCGAGACCCTGGAAATCCTGGCGAAGTTGAGGATCAAGTTCACAATTCTGGCTCCACGCCAGGCGCGCCAAGAAGGCAAGATAGGAGGGCGATCGTGGAAGGATGTGAGCGGAGAGCGGATTGACCCCTCCATGCCTTATCAGGTGAATCTGCCTTCTGGTCGGAAGATCAGCCTATTTTTCTATGACAGCCCAATTTCGCGGGCTGTTGCCTTCGAAGACCTTTTGGCCAACGGGGAGGGATTTGCCAAGCGACTCATGGCCGGCTTCGCGGAAGATCTGCGGCCGTGGCCGGAACTGGTCCATATTGCGACGGATGGAGAGACGTACGGTCATCACCACCGCTTTGGAGAAATGGCACTTGCCTCCGCCCTCGCTTACATCGAGTCGAACCAGTTTGCTCAGCTCACAAATTACGGAGAATACCTGGAACGGCATCCACCGATCCACCGAGTCGAAATACTCGAGAATAGTTCGTGGAGTTGCATCCACGGGATTGAGCGCTGGCGAAGCAACTGTGGCTGCAATTCGGGCGGTCGCGCTGGGTGGAATCAAGAGTGGCGCCAACCTTTGCGCGAAGCTCTTGATTGGCTGCGGGACACGTTAGCTCCAAAATATGAACAACGGACCCGTGAGCTACTGAAGGACGCATGGGCTGCCCGGAACGAGTATATCGATGTGGTTCTCGATCGCTCGGATGAAAGTGTCGAGCGCTTTCTCAAAAAACACTCTGTGCGCGAGCTTGACGCCAATGAACGAGTTGAGGTGCTGAGGTTGCTGGAATTACAGCGCCACGCCATGCTTATGTACACCAGTTGTGGCTGGTTCTTCGATGAGGTCTCGGGTATCGAGACCGTTCAGGTTCTGCACTACGCCGGACGCGCGATTGACCTTGCTGAGCAGGTGTTCGGAGATCGACTGGAAGCCGATTTCCTTCAGAGACTGGCAAAGGCGAAAAGCAATGTTCCGGAGCACGGCGATGGAGCGCGAATCTACGAATCTTTTGTGAAACCCTCCCGAGTCGATTTGCTCAAAGTGGGCAGTCACTATGCGGTCAGTGAAATCTTCGAACCCCACAGTGAAAACGCGGAATTGTATTGCTATACGGTTGACCGTAAGGAGCACACTTGTCGGCAATTGGGCACTGCCAAACTTGTCATGGGCAAAGCTCGATTCGCGTCAACTATCACGCAGGAATCCGCTATGCTCGATTTTGGCGCAGTGCATTTCGGTAAGCACCATCTCGCAGCCTGGGTCCGGGCCGACAGCGCAGAAGGTGATGGCGCAAGATTAAATGAGCTGATCGAGTCGTTGTCGCAGGATGGGAAAAACGATGAAGCGGAAATACGTTCCCGCCTAAGACAGGCCTTCGGCGAGGTGCATTCCCTTCAGGCACTCTTCAGAGATGAACAGCGGAAAGTTCTGGCTGTTCTGTCGAATTCGGTTTTGACGGAAGTCGACGCCGCCCATCGTCAAGTCTACGAGCGTCATGCCGAGTTTATGCAATTTCTGACGGGCTCCGGGATGCCACTTCCGAAGAGCTTCCAAGCAGCTGCTCGGTCCGCTCTGAACAGTTTTCTTCGAGATGAACTCGCAGCGGACGAATTAAGAACCGACCGCGTTCATTCGTTGTTGGAAGAAGTCAAAGCGCTGGAGATCATTTTAGATGCTGCCACGCTCGGGTTTGTCCTGAGAAAAAGAATTGAAAAGATGGCTGAGGCCGTGGCTGCTAATGTCGCTGACGTTCGCCAGATTGAACAGCTCCAGAAGGCTGTTGCGCTGGCCCGCTCGTTGCCCTTCGCAGTGGATCTCTGGTGGGTTCAAACCCTTTGCCACGAATGGATTGAACAAGCATATGCCGGGTTCTCTTCGAAAGCCAATGCAGGCGACAAGAATGCGCAGGCGTGGATATCGGTGGTAGTTGCGCTTTCCGAACAGCTGCTTTTCTTGCATCCGAGCGGAGAGACCGTTCAAGCTTTACCCGATGGTCTGCTCTCCAAGGGCGTGCAGAGTGGCGCCTAGCCTCGTTCAAGAGAGCGTCACCCCCCATCCTTCTAACAGGCGGGCTGCGGGCGGAGTGGTTGGGGCTGTAGAGGTCGTATCTAGACCGATCCGCTCAATCTCCTCTCGACCCATTTGATCGAAGTCCTCTGGCACGGAGATCTCTCCCGCCATAAAGCTGAATCGACGGACTTGAGCATCGATTGGAGCACGCTTCGCGTCCAGACCCTGCCGGATTCGTGAAGCCTGGCGGTCTTAGACGGAGCCTTGAGGGCACGACGGCCGGCGACCCTGGGGAGACCAATTCCTGAACTGATATTCGTTGTGTCCCTTCTGGTGTGGAGTGTACTGTGTAATAGACTCAACATATGGAAACAATTCAAATTGTTCTCGACAAGAGGCTCTTACGCGCAACCGACCAGGCGGCACGGCGTACAAAGCGGAATCGTTCCGCCTTGGTGCGCGACGCTCTGCGCGAACCTTTACGGAAATTGGAGGTCCGAGCCAACGAAGAACGCGACCGCCGGGGTTATTCGAGGCAGCCGCACGCGTCCGATGAGGCGCTCGTTTGGGAAGCGGAGGCGGCGTGGCCAGCAGAATAGCCCGGGGCGACGTCCGACTCTACCAGTTTGCTCCGCCTGACAAGCAAAGGCCCGTGCTTGTGCTCACTCGCGACAGCGCCATTACTTATTTGTCGACCGTCACCGTCGCAACTATCACATCCACGATTCGTGATGTGCCCTCTGAGGTAGTTTTGACTGAGGAGGACCGCATGAAAGGGCCATGCGCAGTAAGCCTGCACAAGGCGGTTACCATTTCCCAGGATCGATTGGCGAGGCGCGTGGCCCACCTGAGTTCCTTGCGAATGAGCGAAATCTGCGCAGCTCTGCGCTTCTCTCTCGGTTGCGACCTCAGCCAATCCTAGCGCAGGCTTCGTTTCGCAGAAACGCGGCCCGGCATGGTCCCGGAAGAACGACCTGTCCTTTTGTAGAAAGCTTAGTATGCGTGGTAAGACAATCTTACTGTGCGTCGGGCTGGACCGCCAAGTAGTAGCGGGGGAATGCATTTCTGGTTCCAAAAACAAAAGGCACTGGATACAAATCCTGTCTGTCGGTAGCGATTATGCGTCGCGGGGCGGTCATGGCAACTACTGAGGCGTTGCAGCGGCCGCCGCCGCCGGAAATTGAGCGACGTATCTTGCGTAGAGTGCGTCGTAGATGGCCTTCTGCTCAGATGGTCTGAAGATGACCGCCTTGTTGTTTTCGAAGTACGTCTTGTTGGCTATTAGACCGCTGAGTAAAGCCGCTCCGACGGCGGAAGCTGAACTGAGTCTGAAGGCGTGCACAGGTCGTCCGAGAATATCTGCAAGTAATTGGGACTGCTGTGGGATTTCAGCCATCCATCCCGCGAGGCGCGCAGAGGACAAAGGTGATTCCTGTTCGAAGACCTCCAAGCAGCGTCGAATCTCGAAACACATGCCTTCAAGGAGCGCGCGGGCAATCTTCGCGCCGTCATGCGTCAGTGTCAGTCCGCTTATCGTTCCTCGGAGGTTCGGGTTCCAAAGAATCCCCTGTTCGCCGCCGGCGAGAAAAGGGGCGAAGAGAAGTCCGTCTGCACCGGGAGTCGCGCGATAGGCGAGTTCCCAAATAGATTTCTTTGCGATCCTCCTCCCTCCCCCCAGCACACCTGCTGCCCACTCGCGTGCCGAGCCGCTCGCCAGCAAATCTGCCTCGCGGCCATACAGGCCTTCCGTCGCTAGAGGCGTAACAAGATATCTGCTCTGGCTATCGAATCGCGGCTCCGCATCACATTTCAGGATCACAGTACTCGAACCTGTGAGAAGAGTGGCAGTGTGCGAGTCCCCTTGGCCGCGACTGATGGCGTGAGCGCCTGCAACAGAATCGGCGCAGCCCAGCACCACGGGTGTGGCCGCCTTGCAGCCTAGTAATTGGCTTCCACGTTTGCTAAGCGGCGCACTGAATGAAGAGCTCTTGATGCAAGGCAAGTGCTCAACAGCGACACCCCAGAAATTGCACAGCTCCGAATCCCAGGCATTCTCATACAAACTATACAAGCCGTATCCGGCCGCGGTTGATGGATCCGTGATTGCCAACCCAGTCAATGTATGGAAGAGGAAATCTTTGGCGGAAAGGATGAGGCTGGCTCTGCGCGGGTTCGACTGATGGTGAAACTGGAACATCGGCGCGAGGTAACGACCGTCAATGAGCACTCCGGTTTTCAGGTAGATCTCACGGCGACGTTGAGCATCGACTCTCCCGGTTGCCCACTCATCTGCTCGGCTGTCTTGCCACGTGATAGCGTGGGCAATCGGCTTGCGTCTGCCCATCATCACCAAGGTGGGCATTTGCCCGGTGAGCGCCACCGCCTCAATCGAGACCTTCTGCCTCAACTTCGATCTGATCTTCCTTGCAGAGACGGACAAGCCCTTCAGCCAATATTCGGGATCCTGTTCCGCCTGACCCGTCGAGGCAGAGATTGTGGCGTATGTTTCGCGTGCGGTTGCAACCACCCGGCCGTCACGAGAAACGGCAACGACCTTAAGCGCAGAAGTCCCCAAATCGATCCCGAGCACGCAAGAGCTTCGCTCCACCACCCTTGTCCTCACCTCTCCGTCATTTTCTGACTATCTTCCGCGTGACAGGTCCGGCAGGACCTGTGGCTTCACCGCATTCTGCGCTTCACTTCAGGTAATGCGTCCTCCACAGCTTTCAAAGTGCATTCCACATCTGTGTCGTTGTGGGCAAACGAGACAAACAGATTCTCGAAGGCATCGGGGTGAAACAGCACTCCTCGTTTCATCATCTCTTCCCACCAGATCCTGAAGAGATCCTTGCGAGCGTGATGAACGGCGTCACGGTAGTTGCGGATCACGGAATCCGAGAACCACACCTGAAAGAGCGGTCCGATACCGACTACCTTCGTCTGGAATCCTGCCGAGTTCAATCGGTCGCGGATGCCCAGCATTAGCCGTTCGCTCCTGGCGAACAGATCCTCATAAATGCCTGGTGTCATCAAAAACTCGAGCGTGGCGTTCGCAGCGCTCACTGCGATGCCATTGCCGCTGTAGGTTCCGGCCATCGAAACTGTTCCATCCGCGACTAGTTGCATAATTTCTTTCCTCCCGCCAACCGCTGCGACCGGGAACCCGCCTCCAAAGCCTTTGGCCATTACAGTGAGGTCAGGGATCACGCCGTAATATTGTTGCGCCCCTCCCAGCGCCACGCGGAATCCGGTGATGACTTCGTCGAAGATCAACACAATTCCCAGTTCGCGCGTCAGGCTTCGCATTAGTTCCAGGTAGCCCGGTTCCGGCAGGATGCAGCCTGTGTTGCACATGATGGGTTCGGTGAGCACCGCTGCGATCTGTTCTCCGTGCTCGCGGATCGTGCGCTGTAACAGTTCGTTGTCGTTCCAGGGTAAGACGATTAGGGAGTTCTCCAATCCGTCCGGCATGCCGGGTCCTTGTGGGACCGGAACTGGCCGCGATGCGGGTCCGGCTTTTTCGAGCGGGGGATGCTTGCTCCAATACACGGCATCGGAGAATCCGTGATACATCCCTTCGAAGCGGATGATCTTTTTCCGCTGCGTGTAAGCGCGTGCCAGGCGGAGCGCATAGAGAACTGCCTCGGTGCCTGAATTTGCCAAGTGCACCTGCTCCACGCTGGGCACGGCTTCAATAATCTTATGCGCCAATTCGATTTCGTCGGCCACCGGCAAAGCAAACACGGTGCCCCGCCGGCGGATGAAGTCGACCACCGCACTGGTTACTGGCTCGGGGCAATGGCCCAAAAGCATCGGACCGAGTCCGAGTAAGTAATCAATGAATTCGTTGCCATCCACATCAAAGATCCGCGATCCTTTTCCCCGTTCAATGAACAGCGGGTAGGGTGACCAACCGGAACGGGGAGCGCGGGCGGTACTGTTGACCCCACTGGCGATCACTTCTTGTGCTTGCGCGAAAAGGCGCGCGGAACCTGAAGTTCCTTTGAGCCCAGCCAGTTTATTCTCCACCTTCATAGTTCGATCCTCTGCCAGATTCCAGATCGTTGATCATAGATTTTCCGTTTGCTATTTGCCCGGCTCGCTCAGAAGCGGCACTTTGCCAATGTAGTGGATTGCCAATGCGATTGGCAGTCCCACAGCGGTTGCTCCAAGGCCCGCCCAAAGGACTGCGGGCGAAACCGCCCGAGTCAAAGCTGCTTCCACGACTACCGCAACCAGCGAAATCGCCCCCAGTGCCGGCCAGAGGCCTCCAAGAACAAAGTTGCCGGTGTTACCCAGAAGTACCGCCCGATACTGCCAAACGGCAGCAATGGCTGTCAGGGCGTAGTAGAGAGAAGCGATGACCCCAAGAGCACCGGCAATGTTAGAGAGCACCTCGCGCGTCCCTCCCGCCTCGAATGCGGTCAGGAAGAGGAAGACCAGATTCACTCCTCCCATGAACAGGGTGACCGCCCAGGGGCTGCCGGTTCTGGGATGGATGATTTTAAAGAAGGCTGGCATCACGTGGTCCTCCGCCATGGCGAATCCCAGCCGCGACGAAGAGACCACCGCGACCTGCAGGCACGCGACCGTTCCCAGCAACACGACCAAGCTCAGCACCAGAGAACTCGGCCCCGGCAGCAGGCGATCCGCAATAACCGCGAGCGAATTTCCCGCGGAGCCTTGGAGCGCGGTCTTGCTGACAACACCCTGGTAAGCAAATGTGATCAGACAATATACGAAGAGCAGAATGATGACGCTGGCCACCGCCGCACGGCCAGGATTGGTTTCCTTATCCTGGGTTTCTTCATTGACATAAATCGCTGCATCCCAGCCGGAGTACATGAAAACGGCGATAAGGGTTCCCGCGAAGAATCCCTTCGCACCGCCAGTTCCTGAAAGAGTGAACCATGCAAAGGTCACTGGGGACGCGGCGCGACCCGATACGAGTGCTCTTATGCCGAGAATGGCAAAAGAGAAAAGCACCAGGTACTCAAACACGGCCAAAGCCTTCTGAAAACGAGCGGCAATTTCGATACCGGCCAGCAGCAGGAAGGTCACTACCAGATTCCAAATAGCGCCGACGATCACGGCTGCCAGCTTGTTGCCAACCATGCGCGGAGCTATGAGTTGAAGAGTATAGGTGCCCGCGGGTACGGTCATACTGGTCGTTCCGAGAGTGTAGTACATAAGGATCATCCACCCGGCCACGAATCCTAAATAAGGATGGAGCGCTTTCGAAACCCACGTGTACGTTGCTCCGGCACTCTGATCCCAACGGTTTAGCCTCTGGTACCCAAGAGCGATGCCCAACATCGGTACAAACGCACATGCTATGGGCAGAAGGCCTGCATAGTTTGCTGCCGCGACCAATGCTGGCAAAGCCACTGCCATCGTCTGAGCCGGCGCAGAACTGGCCAGTCCAAGGATGATCGCGTCGCTCAGGGAGAGCGCGTTCGCCTTCAGGTGGCCCGTTGAGGCCATTTCAGCTTTCGACGGTACGTCGCGCATTCCATGCTCCTCAACAACGCGATCTTTGTTTAAGGAAAATCAAAATGCTCCTACGGTTGCCAGTCTCCATGGGCAACCAGATATCCGTCGAGTTGGGCTTTCTTGAGAATTTCACTTATGGCGGCGCGATTTAAGTGGGATCCAATCGTCTGTTCCCGCTGCGCAATCGCATAAGCGAGCACAGCAACGATGGCGCCGTCTGTCTTGAAATATGCCGGGTCAACCTTATCAACGGTGTCACTGGATTTGTGGTGAACTGAGTTATAAGGCGCCTCGTCAGTCCAAAGATCGAAGGACGGGATGCCGTGCAGCATGAAAGGGCCCAGGTCGGTATCGAAGGTAGTTTCCAGTGAGACCTGGTCGGCCCCGTATCCACTCAGATAGATCGGGACCAGTTCCGCCAAAGCTGCTTTCATATCCTCGCGGCCCTGGACTATCCAACCCCGGGGCCGCCCCGCTCCGTTATCGGTATTCACCGCGGCCACACAGTGCTCAAGTTCCCTCTCGTGCACTTTCACGTAAGTTCGCGACCCGAGCAATCCGGGCTCCTCTCCAGTCCAGAGAGCGAACCGGATGCTTCGCCGCGGAGGATGCGGTAGGGAAGCAATGGCGCGAGCGGCTTCAAGGACCATGACGGCGCCGGTGCCGTTGTCTTGCGCACCTGTCGCCAAGTCCCACGAGTCGAGATGGCCGCCCACGATGATCCACTCATCGGCCTTGTCGCTTCCGCGGATCTCCGCGATCACGCTGCTGGACGAAACCGGACCTGAAATGTGATTCTCGTACGAAAACCCGATCGTCACAGGGCCGTTCGCCAAAAGGCGCCGGATGAGCAGAGCATCTTCCATTCCAATTTCTGCTGTCGGCAACGGCAGGATCCTGCCTTCGCCGTTATCGATATCGAGCCAGTCGCCGAGCACGTTATTGGGCACGGCATCGGGAAGTACAAGAGCCTGCGCCCCCAGGGCTTTGAAAATCGCGTACGAGGCAATCAGCTTCGCGTAGGTCCTATTGAAACCATCTGCGAAGACATGCTCGGTGTCGAACAAAACGATGTGATCCCTAATGGCGGAGGCCTTGACCCGGAGAGCACTCTCGGAGATGTCGGACACAACTACGACCTCGCCCTTTACTCCGCTACCACGTGTGGAGGGAGTCCAGCCGACGGACTCAAGGTGCAATTTGCGCCGGACCGGAGAGTAAAGGTAGCCTTCAGCCCAGCCGCGCTCCCAACTGTTGGGCAGGGTGATCTGCTCGAACTTCACGTCTTGAATGCCGGCGGCACGAAACTGCGCCGCCGCCCATTCGGCCGCCTGATCGTACGCGGCTGTTCCGGCCAGCCGCGCACCGAAACGGTCACAGAGTTCCTCGAGTCTTTCCATGGACTGGCCCGCGAGGACGGATGCCGAGACTTGCTTCGCTTCTTGCTGGAGTTGAACTTCGGTCTGGGCGTTCCCCCTCAGTGCGTAAACGAGGAGGACGATCGAGACCAAAGGAACTTGCTTCCATTTCATGGACACTGTCCTCACCTCGAGAACCGTGCAAAGGAAAAGGGCATCGGCTACACCTGCCAATGCTCCTGACGAACCGTCAGTGATTCCACTCTTTTTCTGCGGATGCTATATCCGAGGCCAGGCGTCATCGGCACCCTTATCGTGCCTGCGGGCCCCACTTCGACTTCGGGCTCGATGATGTCTTCATCCCAATACCGTTGGCTCGCGGAGACATCTCCGGGCAGTGTGAAACCGGGTAGAGCAGACATGGCAATGTTGTGGGCACGGCCCACTCCCGATTCCAGCATTCCCCCACACCAGACCGGAATGGAATGTCGCACGCTAACGTCATGCACCTGCTTGGCCTGGGTATGTCCCCCTACGCGTCCCAGCTTGATGTTAATCATCCGGCAGGCGTCAAGCCTGATTGCGGCGTCGGCATGGAAAACATTGTGAATACTCTCGTCGAGGCAGATCGGGGTTCGTAGCTGAGCTTGCAGCAAGGAATGCTGATAGATGTCATCCCACGCCAAGGGCTGCTCAATCATTAGGAGTTCATATTGATCAAGAGCTTTGAGTTGCTCCAGATGTTCGAGACGATACGCCGAGTTGGCGTCGACCATTAATGTGATGTCCGGGTACATCCGTCGAACCTCAGCGACGACTTCGACGTCTTTGCCAGGCTTGATTTTGAGCTTGATTCTTTGGTATCCGGCGCGCAGTTCCAGGTCAATCTTGGACAACAGCGTTGAAATTGACGGTTGGATTCCAATCGAAACGCCGCAAGGGATCTCCTGGCGCGTTCCGCCAAGTAACTTTGACAAGGGCAGCCCTTTTTGCTGCGCCTCGATGTCCCAGACCGCGCTCTCTACCCCTGCCTTTGCCATTTCGTGTCCGCGGATCGGATCCAGCAGAGTTCCAATCTCCATAGCGCTGTCGACGCTCTTTCCGACGATGAGGGGCACAATGAAGTCTCTTGTAATGTGCCAAGCCGTTTCCGTCGTTTCGGCATTGTAGAAAGGATCTTCAGCGGCAGTAATCTCGCCCCACCCGGAGAGTCCGTCGACGCCCACTTCGACCAACAGGACTCGCCGATCCCAGGTGACTTCCGAACTGGTTTCGAACGGGGCTTTTAGGCGCATCCTGAGCTCTCGCATCGTGATGTTGTCGATTCGCATAGTTAGAGTCCTGATCAGAACCGTCGTGCTTTCAATCCTCATACCAGCGGAAACCGTGCTGTTGCTCCTGTGCTGCCTCCTGGGCGAGCGCGAGAGTATATCTGCGCCGATAGTTGGCGCATGCCACGAGCATTACATCAAGCAATGCCATCGGCCCCACGTAGGAGTCTCCAAAATGGCAAGTCTCGACCGAAACAGTGAGGCACTCGTCCGCAAAGCGAGCGATTGGCGAAACAAAGGTATCCGTGATTCCGATGCAGTATGCACCCTTCGCCTTGGCCTGGCGCATGCCCTCTACCGTCTGCCGTAAGGCTCGATGAAAGCTAATAGCCAGGACCAGGTCCTTCTTGCCCGTGGTGCGAACCAGATGCACTACTCGACCCGGGCTCGTTGCCGAGAACACCGGCAAACCCAGGATCACCAAATGGTGTTCCAGATAGAACACCAGCGCCGCTGCTAAATCACCGCCTAGCAGAATGATCCGTCGTGCCGACCACATGCGCTGGGCGACTCTGGCCAGTTGCTTGGTGTTCAGAGTGTTGCGCAAACCAGTGAAGTTCTTCTGGTCCTGATCGAGGGAATCGCGAACGTGAGACGGAATGTCGGAATCTGTGCCGGAGCTAGCCAGCATGGAATCGAGCGAAGTAGCGTGTGCGATCGTTAGCTCGTGCAGGTACCGGCGAAACTCCGGATAGCCGGAAAACCCCATCCCGCGGATCGCGCGTAGTATCGTGGCCGTGTCTGTGTGTAGCTTTTCGGCCATTGCCCGGATACTCAGGAACAAGAAACTGCGGGGATCTTCGAGTACGGGACGGATCAGTTCCTGTCGTTTTGGAGAGAGGCTGTTGATACGCTCAGGCCAGATTGGCGCCATCGACTGCCGGCTTGTTGTGCGTTCAGCCACAAAGACGGTAAAGCATCCACCAGCGATGTGGGGAATGTCAAGCTAGTTGTCACATTTGTTGCACTCGAAAACCTGCTCCGTCAGTGCAGTTTTTGCAATTCTAGACGTGGATTTAGTCCTTGACAGGGTTTGCGACAGTTCACTATAAGGCGTGGATACTTTAATCTGTCACATCCGTGACTGGCTGCAGTTCGCAAAGAGAGGCGTCATGAAGGTGGGCGAGCGGTCAATCGGGTTGCTAGGTTTGATTGTCTTGGTCTTCGGGACGACGCTGAGCTGGGCTCAGACTTCTACAACGTCATTACGTGGAGTCATTGTTGATCCCAAAGATGCGATGGTTCCGGGAGCGGAAGTGACGATTACCAACTCCGCGACCGCGTTTTCTCGAACCACCAAGACCGATGATCGGGGATTCTATCAGTTTCTTGAGATACCGCCGGCTACGTACACGCTCACCATTAAGGCATCGGGGTTCGGCATCCGGCGCGTGGAAAACGTTCGTCTGCTGGTGAACACGCCCGCCACTCTCAATCAAACGTTGCGGGTCCAAACGGTGTCAGAAAGCGTTGAAGTGATGAGCCAGGCTCCCCTGGTGAACACGGAGGATGCCAGCATTGGCCATGCTTTCACTGCCGACCAAATGACCTCGCTTCCGCTCGAGGGCCGCGATCCCGTATCCATCCTCAGCTTACAGGCAGGCGTCCTGTACACGGGCAATAGTGCGGATATTAATCGGGACGCGGACAGTCGCAGCGGAGCAGTGAGCGGCGCTCGCAGCGATCAGACTAGTATTACGGTCGATGGCTTGGACGACAATGACCCTGTTCTCGGGTATGCCTTCCAGGGTGCACTGCGATCCACGCTGGACTCGCTGGAAGAATTTCGGGTCACGACCACCAATTCGAACGCAGAGGCCGGCCGCTCCTCCGGCGCACAAGTGTCTCTGGTGACCAAGAGTGGAACCAACAAATTCCATGGATCGCTCTATGAATACAACCGATCCAAAATCGGGGAAGCGAATAGCTGGTTTAATGAGCGGTCAGAACTTCTAGACGGCAAACCGAACGTCCCTCCCCATTTGGTCCGTAATACCTTCGGAGGTTCAATCGGTGGGCCCATCATCAAGAATCGGTTTTTCTTCTTTGCAACCTACGAGGGTCAGCGGACTCATGAAACCGCAATTGTGACTAGGTCTGTGCCAACTGTCAGCTTCCGCAGCGGCATCCTGACTTATCAGTGTGACAACGGTCAGAACCCGACTTGTCCATCGAGTGGCCTGTTCACACTCAACAAAACCGATCTCGCAAATCTGGATCCTCTTTGCCTTGGACTCGGGAACTGCCCGCAAGGACCTGGGGTTGATCCATCAGCGCTGGCGGTGTTCAACACTTATCCATTGCCGAACAATCCTACTGTGGGTGACGGCCTGAATGTTTCTGGATACACGTTCGCCGATCCCACGCCGGCAAAGCTGGACACGTACATCGTCAAACTGGATTACAGCCTGACGTCGAACGGCAACCAACGCCTGTTCGTACGGGGTAACCTGCAAAACGATCACCTCACAACCCAGGGGTCACAATTTCCGGGCCAACCTCCCAACCAGATTTCAACCAGTAACGGGAAAGGTCTCGCGGCAGGCTACACGGCGGTCATCAACAATTCCTTGATCAATAATTTCCGCTACGGCTATATCCGCGAGGGGCTTGGTCAGTCAGGACTGCAAACTCACGGTTACATCTCTTTTTACGCGGGGGGAATTTCCAACCCGGTCGGGGAGTCTCCCACCACCAACGTGCAGGTACCGCTGCACAACTTTGTGGATGACCTTAGCTGGACGAAAGGCAAGCACACCTTGCAGTTCGGAACGAGCTTGAGGATCATCAACAACCTTCGGCAATCCAATGCTCAGTCGTTTGTTACCGGCTCGTCGAATCCGACGTGGCTTGCGGCCGGTGGTATCTCGGGAACCGGGACCAGCCTGGATCCCGGCGCTGCACAATTTGCCTCGCTTGGATTCCCGGAGGTTTTGGGTACGGGACCAATTGCAACACAGGGATCATTTTCCGCGGCCTACGATCTGGCGGCGAGCGCCTTGACCGGCATGGTTCCCGAGGTGACGGCAGATTACCAGGAGACCAAGAATTTCACGCTCCTGCCGGAAGGCGCAATGGTTCCGCGCCACTTCCGCGCGCATGAGGCCGAGTTCTACGCGCAGGATGCCTGGCGGGTCAAGCCGAACCTGACGATGACTTTCGGGTTGCGCTACAGCTTGCTGCAGCCTCCGTACGAGACCACGGGCACTCAAGTTGCACCGTCTCCGGGCATCAGTCAGTGGTTTCGGAATCGCGCCGTGGGAATGGCGCAAGGACAAAGCATCCAGCCGTTATTGAGCTTTGTGCTGTCCGGTCAGGCCAACGGCAAACCGCCCATCTGGAACTGGGACTATAAGAACTTGGCCCCACGGTTTGCCTTCGCATGGTCGCCCAATTTTTCAAGACAGAGTTGGTTGGGGAGGATTCTTGGTGAGTCGGGAAAGAGCTCACTTCGCGGTGGCTATGGCATCTATTTCGATCACTTTGGCGAAGGGGTGATCAACACTTTCGATCGCATGGGCTCGTTCGGGTTGACGAGCATTATTGGGGACCCCGCCGGTCTGGTGACACCAGATCAATCGCCTCGTTTTGATTCTCTCTACCACGTCCCTTCGACGTACGGGGGATGCGGTACGCCCCCTTGTCTGCTGCAGCCGGCGGCACCGACCGGCGGTTTTCCGTACAGACCGCCGTCGACACCGGGAACCGGAGGAGAGTCGATCAGTTGGGGACTGGACAATGGATTGAAGACTCCGTACTCCCATGTGGTTGATCTTTCTTTCACTCGCGACATGGGACGAGGATTCGTTCTGGAAAGTTCTTATGTAGGCCGCTTCGGACATCGTTTGCTGCAGCAGTTGGATGTGGCGCAGCCCCTGAATTTACGCGATCCCAAGTCGGGCATGGATCTCTACAGCGCCACCAGAATGTTCGCGACGACGATGCAGAGCAGCAACCCGACTCTTGTCCAGAACATGGGAAAAATTCCTTACTTTGAGAATTTGTTCCCGCTTGTGGCTGGCCAAACTCCGACCATTACTTGCGCCCCGGGGACGCCTCCGGCGCGCCCGACGGCTACGCAAAACATGTACGAGATCTTCGCCTGCAATGGCGGCATCGATATGACCACGGAACTCATTCAGGCTGACTGGTATTGCGATCCCACCGGTGCGGCATTTCCCGCCTGCGCCACGGTCAATGGAGTTACGCAGCCCTTCCAGTTCTGGGCTCCACAGTTTTCCTCGCTCTATGTGTGGAGCACGATGGGCAACAGCAGCTACAACGCCTTGCAAGTAAGCCTGCGGCGCAAGATGTCAGCCGGGCTGCAGTTTGATTTGAACTACACGTTTTCCAAGTCGATTGACCTGGGCTCGGACGCGGAGCGGGTGAACCAATACGAAGGCGGGTCGGGTGTCGCCGGCGGCGGATTCGCTAGTTTTATCATGAATACCTGGTCGCCGAAACAGAACCGCTCGGTGTCTGATTTTGATGCGACCCACCAGTTCAATGCGAATTGGATGTACCAGTTGCCGGTCGGAAAAGGAAAGCATTTCGCTCCTCGTGGGCCACTCAACGCGATATTCGGCAACTGGGAACTCACCGGAATCTTTCGGATGACCAGCGGTTTCCCGACAACCGTGAATGACGGGAATTATTGGCCCACGAACTGGGAAAACACGGCCAATGCGGTTCTTGTCGGTCCGAAGCCGAAGAGTGGAACATTCATGGTGGGCGGCAGTCCCAACATATTCCAGACTCCGACGTCGGCGATCTCCCAGTTCCGTTACGCGTATCCTGGCGAGTCTGGCCAAAGAAACCTGATCCGCGGTGCAGGATACTTCGGCCTCGATATGGGCCTAGGAAAGACTTGGAACATTACTGAAGCATCCGCGCTGCGATTCAGTTGGGAGACTTTCAACATGACGAACTCGGTAAGATTCGATGCGGCGGCCCTGGAACCCATCGCCGGAAGCAACGCAGAAGGAAATCTGAGCTTGTCGAATAGCTCAAGTTTTGGCTATTACACGTCTACGCTAACCAGTCCGCGAGTTATGCAATTCGCGTTACGCTTCAGCTTCTAGAGAAAAGGAGCCTATGGCACGCGTCGCAGTGGCCCTGCTTGGACTGTGTTTGGTGGTAGCTGGAGTGAATTCCTCGGCGCAGCGGGAACTCACCGACAAAGTCGATCGAATCTTCGCGGAATGGAACACGACCAGTTCTCCAGGTTGTGCCCTTGCCGTTGTGAAAGATGGGCACATCATATATGAGCACGGTTACGGCATGGCAAACCTGGAGCTCGGGGTGGCGATCTCGCCTCAATCTGTATTTGATATAGGCTCGGTGTCGAAACAGATCACCGCGATGGCCATCCTCCTGCTCGCTCAGGAGCACAAATTGTCGTTAGACGACGACGTTCGGAAGTACCTCCCCGAAATACCGAACTATGGGTCGACAATCACAATTCGCGACATGCTGCACCATACCAGTGGGCTGCGCAACTATGACGATTTATTTGACCTTGAAGGCATACCAGAAGCAGATCTCACCACGGACCGCGACGCCATGGACTTGATCATTCGGCAAAAGGGGGTGAACTTCAAAGCCGGGGAAGAATTCCTCTACAGCGATACCAATTTTTTCTTGATGTCGCAGATTGTGAAGCGGGTCACCGGGCAAACTCTACGGCAGTTTGCCCAGGATCGGATCTTCGGTCCGTTGGGCATGATGAGCACGCACCTTCACGACGACCACACCATGATCGTGCCACGGCAGGCCACAGGATATGCGCCTCATCAAGGCGGCGGCTTCGAAATCGACATGTGCGACTTCGAGCAGGTCGGCGATGGCTCGGTCATGACTACGGTGGAGGAACATGGTCCGGCCCATGAGATTCTTCAAGGTCGCTAAAGATACTCAAGAATAACGCGTCTAAGCTGGTCCATTCGGTGCTATTTTCAAGGAAACTGGAAGCCACTCGCGAAAAAAGCGAGGAAGTCAACCGGCCCAGGGACACTCAGAGGCAAGGCGCACAGCCGGGAGAACGCTATTAAGCGCGGGTTCTTCGCAACAGTTGTGGCGCAGCAAATCGGACGTGCCGTTCGGAGTACACATTTTCGAGAGTTGCTTCGGTTAGCCCGTGGCTCGGGAAGAGGCAGAAAGGGTTGCGGGCGGTAGCATGCAAGACTAGAATTACGCCTACAAATGATCGACTGACACCTCATCTCAGGTGCCCTTCGCGGAGGGAACCATGGCGTCCGCACCTCGCTACCCTGGAATACGGGTCACGGCAAACGGGAATCAACTCGTCTCCTACCATACGGAAACACGAATCGCAGATGCCGGCGTGTTTTATCCCATCACGCCTTCGACGGAAGGAGGCGAACTCTACCAACAGTCGTTTGCGGAGGGGCGCCTGAACGTCTTTGGCCGCAGCACTCTGGCTGTGGAAGCAGAAGGCGAGCACGCGGCGCAGGGCGGGGCGATCGCCCACTCGGTGTGTGGGAAGCGGGTCGTCAATTTTACGTCCGGCCAGGGAATTGTGTACGGCGTGGAGCAGTACTACCACGCTCCCGGCAAGTGCTCGACCATGGTGCTGGAAGTGGTCGCACGAGCGCTAACCAAGCATGCGCTCAACGTCCACTGCGGGCACGATGATGTCTACGCCGCACTCGACACAGGTTGGATCATTGTCTTCGGCAAAGATGCGCAACAAGCCGCCGACCAGGCCCTCATCTTGCGGCGAGTGACCGAACTGAGCCTGACACCCGGGATGAATGTCCAGGACGGTTTTCTCACTTCTCATCTCGAGCGGACTTTCTACAAACACGAATCGGAATTGATCCGCGAATTTCTCGGTTCGCCGGACGACATCATCGACTGCCCCACCGAAAGCCAGCGAATCCTGTTCGGGCCAACGCGCCGCCGCGTGCCGCGCATGATTGATCTCACCAACCCGGTGCTCCTCGGGCCGGTGCAGAATCAGGAACACTACATGCAGGGCGTAGCTGCACGCAGGAACAACTTTGCCGAGCCGATCCTGCGCTTCTTGGAAGGGGTGCACGCTGAGTTCGGCAGGCTCACCGGCCGCTATTACGGCTTGGTTACGCAATACAAGACCGGCGATGCGGATACCGTGTTCATATCGCTGGGATCGGCCGCGGAGAACATCGAAGCAGCGGTCGACTATCTGCGCGAGCGAAGAGCCGCAAAAGTCGGGTCGATCCACCTCAACGTCATTCGTCCCTTTCCCGAAGCGGCTGTGGTCACGGCGCTCGCGGGCAAGAAGAACGTCATTGTCCTCGAACGTACCGATGAACCGATGGCTGGAGATAACCCTATGGGGCGCGATATCCGAACGGCGCTCAATAAGGCTTTGCAGATCGATGGCAATCCGGTTCCTGAGGGACTTCCGGCGATCACTGCCAATCAGATGCCGAGGCTCTTTTCCGGTGTCTACGGTCTTGGGTCGCGCGACTTCCGGCCAGAACATATTCTCGGCGCGTACGAATTCGCCACGGGCGCTAGCTCCCGCCAGGACGGAAAGCGGGCAGCAGACGGCACGTCGTTCTTTGTGCTGGGCATCGATCATCCCTATGCAGTGAAGTCGAATGAGGCACCGTCGCTGCTACCCGACGGCGCAGTCGCTGTACGTTTCCATTCCATCGGGGGCTGGGGTGCGATCACCACCGGCAAGAATCTTGGCGCAATTATCGGCGATCTGAATGACCTGCTCTACGAGCGCGACAAGGTTGTCGATGATTTGGGCAATCCGAAAGAGATCATCCACGTCAGTGCCAATCCCAAATATGGGTCGGAAAAGAAAGGCGCTCCCACGGCGTATTTCATGGTCGCCGCTCCGGAACGCATTCGCGTGAATTGCGACCTTCGTCATGTCAATGTGGTACTTTGCTGCGATCCGAAAGCATTCACACATACCAACCCGCTGGATGGAATGTCGGAGGGTGGCTCTCTGGTGTGGGAATCCGAAGAGGAAGGGGAACAGGCCTGGGAGCGGCTGCCGCTTTGGGCACGCAGGCAAGTCATCGGCAAGAGAATCCGCGTCTTCACCCTCCCGGGGTTCCAGATTGCCCGCAAGGCTACGGATCGTGCCGATCTTCAGCTTCGCATGCAGGGTAACGCTTTTCTGGGCGCGTTCTTCTCGGTCTCGCCGCTCCTTGCGGATTTCCGCATTACGCCGGAGCAGTTCCGCGAGGTCGTCCGCCAGCAGTATGTCAAGAAGTTTGGCCGGCTAGGCGAGGCCGTCGTCAACTCGAACATGGAGGTCATGACGCAGGGCTTCGAGCGCGTCCGCGAGATTCGCGTGGGTGAACTGGGGGCACCCGACCATTCGACCCTGCGCGGAGAGGCGCTCCTGCCCGTCATGAGTGACGGAGACGGCGGCTGCCACACGGGATGCCGTTCTGTTCCGATGCCTGCCGCTCAGCATGATCGAACACCAGTGACGCGAGTCGCGACCTTCAATGCCGAGTTCCGCTCGGGCTACGGGTACAACCAGCCTTCTTCAGCTTTTGCTTCGGTCGGCGTCATTGCCGCCGGCAGCGGCGACACCGCGTCCAAATATGTCGCGCGCCGCGAGACACCGCTCTACATCGCCGAGAACTGTACGCAGTGCATGGAGTGTATCGCCGTCTGCCCCGATACGGCTCTGCCTAACTGCTCCGAGGATCTGGAGACCATCCTCCGCACCGCAGTCGCCCATTACGTGACAGACTCGAGCGAACGCCAGAAGATGTTGCGTTCCTTACCCGAAATTGAGCAGCGCACCCGACAGTTGATGCGGGATGCCGTCGCCAAGAATGCCGGCACACCGCTGCCGCGGATCCTTCACCAAGTCACCGACGAGGTGGACGGATTCTCCGACGAGGCCAAGCGCCAATTCTTCGCCATCATCGACAAGGTCCCGATGGCGTTCCAGAAAGTGAATGCAATCTTCTCGACCCCGGAGAGAAAGAGTCCCGGCGGCGGCGGAATCTTCTCGATCTTCGTCTCGGATCTGTGCAAGGGCTGCGCTGCCTGTGTGACGGCGTGTGGCGACCACCAGGCACTCAAGATGGTGCAAGAGACGGAAGTGGTCAATGCTGAGCACGAGACCGGCACTGCGTTTCTGAATCTGCTGCCTGATACTCCGCAGAAGTATCTCGGCCTGTACAGTGATCAACATCCGCAGGACTCCAAGACAGCAACGCTTCGCAACATGTTGATGGTCCGGCGCAACTATGACGCACTCGTTTCCGGCGACGGCGCGTGCGCCGGCTGCGGCGAGAAGAGCATTCTGCGGGCGATTGCCGCCGTAACCGAGGCCTACATGCGGCCCATCTACCACGCGAAAGCCGACCGGCTTCAGACCACCGCAGCCGAGCTAGAGAAATCAGGTGTCCAGAAGTTGGCCGCGCTTAAAGCTAGAAATGAAGATGAATACGACCTGCTGCGCCAGGCGATTGCCCATTTGCTGATGGGGTTGGGCGGTGAGGATGAAAAAGACACCAAGGCCCGCATCGCGCGCAATGGGCCAATCTCGGACCATGAACTGGTCGACGCGACCGTGGCCGTCCTGCTGCAAGAGGCTTTCAACCATAAGGGACTGCAGGCGGTCGACGGACGCCTGGCCAATGGCATGTCGGTCATGGCGATGGCGGCGCACACTGGTTGCAACACAGTTTACGGATCCACACCGCCCAACAATCCGCACCCCTATCCCTGGATGAACTCACTGTTTCAGGATGGCGTCACAGTCGCGTGGCTCCTGGGCGAAAGCTTCATTGTCGATCACGCTCGACGCTCTGTGATTCCTGAACGGCTGGCCGATGCCCTGCTGCATCGGGAAGACCATGTGATCACGCCGCGCGAGTATTACGAGTTAACGCACTTCAGCGACGCGTTGATGACCGATCAAGAGGTTCTTGAACTTCCGAAGGTGTGGGCGGTGGGTGGCGATGGAGGCATGGGCGACATCGGCTACCAGAATACGTCGAAAGTGATTCTTCAGAATCGTCCAAACGTGAAGGCGGTCATGCTCGACACCCAGGTCTACTCAAACACAGGAGGGCAAAATTCTGATTCGACGCCGATGCTGGGTGGCAGCGATATGAACGTGTTCGGAGCGGCAACGCAGGGCAAAAGCGTCGAGAAGAAGACGATTGCCGAGACGTTCCTGGCGGGGCACGGATCTCCCTTCGTCGCACAGGTGTCAATCGCAAATGCGCCCAAGCTCTACCGCGCGATTCTTGATGGACTCGAGTATCGCGGAACAGCCTTCCTGCAGTGCTTCACAACCTGCCAGCCGGAACACGGTGTCGGTGACGATATGGCCCTGATGCAGGCCCAGCGCGTGCGCGACTCGCGGGGAGCGCCCGAATTCGTCTTTAATCCGCGATTTGGAGAGACCTATCACGAGGCGCTCGATCTCAAGGGCAACCCATCGCTCGACTTGGACTGGTACGAAACGAAATCAAAAGTGACCGGCGAGGTTAGCCGCTACACCGTGGCTCACTGGTGCGCCACCGAAGCCCGATTCCGCAACCATCTAAAGAAGATCAAGAAGGATGACGCGGCAAAATTGATTCCATTGGAAAACATGCTGGTCCGTATCACACAACAGGACGTGGTGTACCGCCGCTACCTGAAACCCGATCATCGTGCCTACGTGCCAGACTTCGGCGTCTATATCAAGGTCCAGGGAGCAAACGGCGATGCCGAGTACCGCGCCATCTCGCGCCAACTCGTGCTCTTCTGCGTCGAGCGCCGCAAAGCGTGGCGTATGCTGCAGAGCAAAGCTGGCATTGAAAACAAAGAATACAAGGTACAGCGCTCGATCCTGGCCGACGTCGATGCTGGCAAGGTCTCGAAA
>Ga0075030_100001102_pt1 | contig 24189 bp, 18 predicted proteins | sample LitLauG_LLR_2012_FD_71393 | JGI IMG/M metagenome (GOLD analysis project Ga0075030, IMG submission 71393) | Freshwater sediment microbial communities from Pennsylvania, USA - Little Laurel Run_MetaG_LLR_2012 | ecosystem: Environmental > Aquatic > Freshwater > Creek > Sediment | place: USA...
TCGATTTGCGCCTGATCAATCAGGTCGATTACGGCGTATCCGTCTCTTTCGAACTCCATTTGGAGACGAGCGTCTCGGAATAAATCCTTCATACTCGGTGTACTCCCTGTGTCGGGAAAATGTTGGCGTATTTTAGCCTGTAGAGCCTCGTCGGTCACGGGAATGTGCTGATACGGACGGCGATATAACTTCCGAGCGTTGGGCGGCATTCGGCCCTTCGCCAGATCATCGATATGAGTTAAATAGAACTCCTCATCCGCCCGATAGACATCCACGTACCTATCCGTGGCTTTGTGGAAGTACACTAGATCAGCTTCTTCCTCCATGACCCTCGCCGTCACCACAATGCGGTCGCACGATCCGTTATTCGCATAACTGCCGTGAAACACCTCATCCGAATACAAAATGGCCTCTCCCGCCTGTAAGGGGATGTCTTCAGTATGTTTGTGCAGCTCAGGAGGCAGAATGAATCGATCGCTCGGGTAACTGCCCGAACGAAGCGACTGGAAATACAGATGGCTGCCAGGCAACACGAACAGGCACCCGTTGACGACGGAGACAGGCACAAGAGGACACCATACAAAGAGTGTCCGGTATTTTCCCGGCTCGACCACGCTCCAATCCTGATGCAGAGGAAGCACCTCAGAATCGGTGTGTGATTTCACCATGAAGGTGCCGCCATAGAGCTTTGAAGGGAGGAACAAGTCCTGGCCGGCGATTGCAACCTGATCACGAATGGCTTGGTTGATCGATCGATTCACCTCGTAGCTGTTGTGGCGGCTACTTTCGTAAAGACCCGTTACACCTTCTCGAATGTGCCGGCGATACAGATCCAGAAGAACGTTCACTTGTTCGCCTGACAGGAGGCGCGTGACCACGAAGCCGCATCGCTCGAATTCTGCTTGCAGCCTGGAATTCCTGAGAAGCGCCTTCATGCTCTTACGCCCCTGCAATGGTCTTCCACATCCGTCCCGCGACAGCTCCCAGGCGACGCACCACCTGGGTTCTCACGCCCCCATTTAGCCCGGTGGCATGCCGGCGCTCCAGATGCTTGCCATTCTTTGCCAAACCGGCTTGTTCACACAGGTGGCGAACTTCGTTCTCTGAGAACGGAAGAAACTCTTCGTCCAGGACGGTCTCCAGTTCACAGTCTTCGGGCACGCGATTCTGAGCAAACAAGGCCTTCAGCGCGGTCAGTGGATATCGTTCGAAGAATCCGTCCTTCACTTTCAGCTTCGCGAGTCTCCTCCGCCCAGATTGCAGGCTTCCGGGAATCACATAGTAGTGGTAGAGCTGCGCCTCTCTAGGAGTCATGCCGATGGCGACCGCTGTACGCAGCGAGGTAGTTCGGTTGGCCGTGGCTCCATGAATCGTTCTGTTATCGAACGCGACCGCCTCTCCAGCCTTAAGCGGAACGAAGGTCAGGTACTCGTAGAGCAGGGCTTCATGACCCTGTGTGCACGTCTGAAATTCGGGAGACGGCGAACCGACCAGCTTGTCAAAAAAAATCTGACTCCCCTTGATAAACCCCAAGGCTCCGTTGCTTTCGTCCGTGTCAACCAGGGCGATCCACACGGTAATCGAGACGTGCGGCGCATCGACAAAACTCCAGTCCTGATGCGGATAGGTGTAGCTGTCTTCTCCAGGCACCTTGGCAAGAAAACTTCCCAGGTGCGGCTTGCAGTCCTGGAAATGCTCGTTCACTCTTGGCAGAACGATGCTGGATATCTTGCCGATGAGTGCCTTCTTTTGCTCCAGATCCTTCTCTTCCAACCCGATGTAGATACCATATTCCGTGTTTGCGACTCGTTCCCCCGTCGATTGCCGGAACAATTCCAGGAGTTGTTGCACCTCGCCAGAACGCAGCACGGGAAACTTTACAAAACCGTTCTGGTCAAACTCCTGCTGGGCTTTCTCCATCCGAAACACCTTGGGAGTGCTTTTGTGAGTTCTGGCAAAAAGGAGCCGGAGTTCCGCTAATTTGCGCACCATCTCCTCCGGCGCGAGGAACGGGATCAGGTCCTGTTCGTGGTCCAGAACCAGATCGCCCAGGTTCGCGTCCCACAGGTTGCTCTCGAGTACGAACTGTTTGCTGATCCGATAGGCCTTGACTTTGCCGGTCGGCGGATTGAACACGTAGTGAATGGACTGCGCCTCGCGCGGTTTTAGAACCGACTGGATGGCGACGCGAACCTCCTCCGAACGATTCGGCGGTGAATAGTGAATCAGACGGTGGTCGAAGATGATGGCTTGCCCCTTGTTGAGTGGAATCCAACGGCCATACTTCCTCAGCATGTCGTTGTATTCCGTAAGCGCCTTGGGAAGGTTCGGGCCGCGTTGGGTCCGGAAGACGTTGTGACTTCCGGGGATGACGAACAAGCCGCCGCTCTGTGGAGTTGTGTCGACCAAGGGGCACCACAGGTTGAAGGCCGCATAGTGAGATTCATCCACGAAATTAAAGTCCTGGTGAGCCTCAATCTGGCCATCACCGGGAAATTTGATCATGAAGTTGGAATAGAAAACTTCGTAATCGATCATCAGCGCTGGGAGTTTTTCGCTGACGCAGCCCGAAATCAACTCGTCCACCTGTCGCTTGTGGGAAGTATCCTTGTCGAATACTGAAATGTAGTACGGCAATTGCTGTGCGTACTGCACTACCGGCCTTTTGGCTTGGAAGGCATCAGCGTAGAAAGACCACATCCTGCTGATGGTCGGTTGTTCGAGGAGATCGACTACAACGTAACCTTGTTCTCTAAAGGAGTGTTCGTGTGTGTCGGCTGTAAATATCTGGCGCATCGGGAGCACGCGGCCGGGCGCATCTGATTGCCGAAGCGGTAAGCCCGCGGCATCCAAATCCAGCTCTCAGACGTCCCATAAAACCATGACATCTTAACACTACCATCACCTCGTGGAGAGCGACGCATATCCATTGTCCGTACTGGCTTGAACTTCTACAATGGGCTGCCTCAGCATCACTCGAACGAGTCACGATGTCCGCAACCAAGGATCCAAGCGAAGGCCTGTTCAATAAGCCGTTGGTCGTGCCAGACGTCATCGCCACGGTCAAGCTGGACCGTTGGTGGAAGCCGAAGGCGGCGAACCTCATGGCTGTTCTGTACTCAGTCATGCTGATGACTCGGCTGCCATACTCTCGGGCTCTGGTCTTGCTGATCCTCTCTTTGGTGACGATCGTCGGCATCGGCAGTTTTGGCCATGTGATCAACGACTGGTATGACATCCCTGCCGATGACGTGGCAGGCAAGGCGAACCGCTTGGCCGGCTTGGCCCCGTGGAAGCGATACGGTTTGACATGTGTTGTGCTCGCGATGGCACTGCTCCCATGGCTGGCGCTGCCCTTCGATGGCGTCTCGCTCATGCTCCTGCTGCTTGAGTTCGCGCTCCTGCTGGCATATTCCATTCCGCCCTTTCGGCTGAAGGCACGACCGATCTGGGCTCTCGTCGCCGATGCAGGATACGCCTACGCCGTCCCCGCGGCATTGGCCGCTCACACCTTCTTCCTGGCCGGCGGTCGAGCGGATAACCGAGTACTCTTAGGCTCTCTCTTTTTTTGGCAATCTGCTCTCGGACTAAGGCATTTCCTGAACCATCTCGCACTGGACCGGACCAACGATCTCCGTAGTGGCACGCCGACTTTGGCTACTCGCAAGGGAAATCGATACATCCATGAACTGATCCGGAGCGTCATCCTGCCGCTTGAGCTCCTCGGCTTTGTTGCGTATCTCGTCACCATGAGTCCGAGTGTGGGAGTCTTGATATTCGCGATGATCGCCGGCCTCTTCTGTGTGTCAATTTCGTTCCATGCCGTTCTCACCGTAGGCCGGAGGTATCCGGTTCTGACGTATCGATTCTCGAAGATTCCAGCGGATCGCATGTATCAGGACATTCTGCCCTTGGCGCTCCTCTCAGGGCTGGTCGTAACAGATTGGCGATTCAGCGTGGTCCTTCTAGCCCACGTGGTCTTGTTTTATGGCGGCGCAGGCGCCTTCAATCCTCGTGTGCTGGCTTGGCCCGTTATGATGCTGGCGCATGGTTCAGAGTACCGCGCCGGTTCTGTATTGGTTTCCACTGGCAGAGTCGCCAATTCGGCGGGCGAATTCAACTCGGAAGGAAAAACCACCAAACTCGCCGGCCGCGCCAACATTGCGGTTGTCAACATCAATCGAGCCAAATACACAGAAACGTTCGTGCAGGGATTGGTGTCCCGACTTCATTACAACGTCTACTATCTGTATGGGGGCGAGCTCCCCAGGTACGACGACGACCGTCGGCATTTTTTGCCCAACCTCCAGAGCCTGGCGCAACTCCTTGAAGCGGGGCTGCACTTGGAGCAAAACCATTTCTTAAAGAGCAGTATTGCCAGCTATCTGCAAGCCAAGCGGATCCGGCTGATCCTGGCAGAATTCGGTCCAGTGGGCATTGAAATATTGCCGATCGCAAGGGACGTGGGTATACCGTTGGTCGTGTGTTTCCATGGGTATGATGTGTTCCACAAGGAGACGTTACGACAGTGCGCACCGCGCTACCCGGCTTTGTTTCGTGAAGCCGCGTGCATCATCGGTGTGTCCGAAATCATGTTAGACCGCCTCGAGCAACTGGGCGCACCGCGGGAAAAACTCGTTCACCTCCCCGCCTTCGTCAACCTGGAGCAGTTTCCCTATTCTGACCATAGCGGTATGTCACCGCGGTTTCTTGCGGTGGGACGCTTTGCGGAAACCAAGAGCCCCCATTTGACCATCCTTGCGTTCCACCGGGTGGTCCAAAGGATTCCGGAGGCAACCCTGACTTTGGTCGGCAAAGGAGGTGGTGGAGAGCTGTTCGAAGCGTGTGTGATCCTCGTGAAGGCACTCGGGCTGGAAGATCGTGTCGACTTCAAGGGCGTTCTCTCGCACGAAGAAGTCGCGATGGAAATGCGGCATTCGCGTGTTTTCGTTCAACACTCGGTGACGACTCCGGAAAACGGCGATATGGAAGGCAAGCCCGTAGCTTTGATGGAGGCCATGGCAAGCGGACTGCCCGTAGTCACGACTCGCCACTCAGGGATTCTCGAACTGATTGAACACGATGTGACAGGCCTGCTCGTCCCTGAGTACGACGTGGAAGGGATGGCTGCTGCCATGATCCGCCTGGCTGAGGACAACGACTTGGTCCGTAGCCTGGGACAAAACGCAAGTGCCGCCATTCATAATCACCCGCTGATCCGTCGTCATATCGAGATTCTCGATCACGTCATCAGCAGCAGCATGGCCAAGGCGTGATTTCACACCATCAGGTTCTTGCAATCTCTCGATGCTAACGGAGAACCGCATCAATTCTCCGCTGTAGATCACCGCGGCCGCGTTCGCCCGCGATGTTGGCGGCCCGGAGCGTATAGGCATAGAGAAATGGCTCGTCGAAACCGTGCTGATGCAAGGCTTCCACGAACGCGTTTTCTACGTGATGATAAGGCGATTGCATCAGCGTAGCGTAATTCCGTGTGATCGGGATTTTTGTCTTGAGGGATCCATCGCTGCTCTTGAAGGCCTCCGTCATCACTGCCTTGCATGCGTCACTCAAGGAAGGGAAATAGGCACGAATATCCGGTATCACCAGCGATGTCATTACTGAGGACGAGTCCATGACGATACGTTCGTATTGCCGGTGCTTGATCGCAGTCAGAAATTCGAAGAAATCGATTGGATCTCCCTGCAGGTTCCGGTAGGTCAGGCTGCAGTAAGGATCTTGGATAATGAGACGCCGTGCGCCCGTGAAATCGATCTCAACTAAACCAACGCTGTGGATGAAATGCTCGTACGGTTTCTCGGTAAATCCGAATGAGTACTGGTATGCCTTAAAGCCGGAGACTCGCAGCAGCTTGATATAAAACAAGCTCGTGATGCCACATTCCGCGGGCACCGCATGGCTCTTCAACGCCGGATAGATTTCCGCCAGATCAAGCGACTCAAAACTGCCGGAGGAAAGAAGACTACTTGCGTCCGCATCCGGACGGCCGATCGCGATGAGCGAACCTGTGTACTCTCTCAAAAAGGTGGTCCGTGCGAAATCCGAAGACAACATTTCCAACTGCAGACGGAGCCTTGAAAATTCTTTCTCCCACAGAACGCGGTCCCCTGTCTCCAAGAAAAGTTGCCGGATCGGACCTGGAGTAAGGCGGGACCTCACGAACCGCCCGAACGTTGATCCGTGGAGGAAGAGTTGCATGTGTCCTCGATCGAACCACCGGTCCCCAAACCCACCGACCCAGTGCCAGCATATCTCAACGGAGCGCGCGGTATGCGGTCAGACGATGAACTGGGTGACCGACCGCGCGCGCCGGTACTCGATATGTTGGGACGTGCCCGCCCATCGCAGCGTCCGCTGTGGTATCCTCCAAACTCCGTGCGCGAAAGCGGATCGTACGATGGGGCACGAGCATGGTTGAAACGAACCAGCCGAGACTTGTCTGGAATAGGGTGAACACACTTCCTGTTCGCGATTGGCCTCCACAGGTCCCGGTGGGAGGCTGACGGTGGCGCGTTACGTTCCGGCCATGTCGGAGATACCCAACTCCATGGGGTTGCCCCTTGGCCTTTCCTGTTACATCGAGCGGACCAGACAAGCATTACGTGTTCGCCTTAGCGATGCTCCCGCTGGCGATCTGCTCTGCCAATATTTTGAGCGCGGGAAGATGCTGCGTGCGTTTCTGGTCTTCGCGGCGTCCATCTCGGTGGGTGGCGCTCCCGAAGAAGTTGTGATGGCGGCCGAAGCGGTCGAGTTGCTGCACGGGGCATCCCTTTTCCACGACGACATCGTTGACCATGCTTCGCACCGCCGGGGAATCGCATCCCTTCACGAGGTGCTGGGTGTCGGCAAAGCACTCGTGATTGGTGACTATCTGCTCCTGCGGGCGTTTACAACGCTATGCGAGGCACGCGCGTTCCACCCGCCCGCGAGGGTACTGCAGGCCATGGAGGCACTTAATCTGCTCGCCGTCGAATGCGGCCGTGGACAGTTCGAGGAACTATGCGCTGACCGCTGGATTTCTGAGGACGAGTATTCCACCATCGTGGGCCGAAAAACAGCCGCGCCCTTCGTCGCCGCGGGCGTGTTGGGAGTGCTGCTGGGGGGCGGCACCAGTGCACAACTTGATCAGATTCGCCTCTATGGGCAGCAAGTCGGTATTGCTTTCCAAATCGATGATGACCTTCTCGATCTCATCGGAGAACCCGGCGCCATGGGCAAGCCAGTGGGCAACTCTCTCGCCGAAGGCCGTCCCATGCTTCCTCTTATCTATCTCTGGAGATCAGTATCCGACGACGCTGCGCGGAGAAAATTGAGCCAGTTGGGGCAGGACGGTTGGAATCGCGACGAGTTGCTTGATTTGTTGGAGCGCCACGGGATCGTCGATCGTGTGCTGCAGGTGCGGCAGCGGCATCTGGATGCGGCGATCGCGGCGCTGAGAGATTTTCCGAATGCTTCTGGAGTCGAGGCGCTGCGCGCGCTCGCTTCCCGCACGCTCACCAGTGCATCCGTGTGACCGGCCTTCAACCGCAACCAGCGCGTGCGGCTTATCGAGGGCGTGGAACTGCGCTCAGATCGCAATCGCTGGCCTCGGATTGGCGAGAATCATCTGCACAGCGGTCTTGATATACGAACAAATCGCCAAATTGGCTCCGAAGGCCTGCCAGCACCACCGGCGTCTCGTGAATTACGACTCTTCGACCAGCCCGTGCGAGTCGCAATGCGAGCGCCAGCGGTTGGGACTCTTCCAGTATTTCGGTTCCAGGCTTGTAGGTCACGGACCCAAAATGAATCGGCTCGTCTTCATGGTATGCCCGCAAATACTGGCTGACTTGAAACTCCAAGTGCTTCCGGTTCATTTCGTCGGTCGTGCCAGCCTGCCGCAACTCGTAGTTGTTCCTTTCGGCGAACAAGTTCAGGGCTCGATTGTCGCGCGCAAGACAGGGTCCCCCGTAACCGAAGCCGTATTTTAGAAACTTATTCCCAATGCGGGTATCCGCCCCGATTGCCGCAAGGATCTGCTCCGGCTCCGCGCCCACCGCTGTTGCCAGGTCTCCAATAGCGTTGGCGAATGCGATTTTCATCGTAAGCGCACAATTGGTGGCGAGCTTGGCGATCTCCGCACTCAAAGGCGCCATGCGATGTATGGACGGTTCGTTGATGCAAATCTTGCGATAGACGCGCTCCAATTTCTCACCCGCGATCGCGTCTGCCTCGCCAATCAGGACTTGATCAGGAGATTGTTGGTCTTGAAGAATGCTTCCCTGAGCGATAAAGCCGGGAGTGTAACTCAATGCGTAAGAGTGGCTCTTTGCCAAGCCTGCTTGGGAATCGCAATAACCCGGAAAGGTGGTGCAGACCAGTGCGAGTTCAACACGAGCGCGCCAAGAGCCGAGATGGAACAACTCCGCCAACACACAGTCCACATGGCGGTGATCGTAACCTCCGCCCTCTGCTGCCGGCGTATCCACGGCAACAAACACGACGCTCGGATCGAATCCGGGAATGGGGCCGATCTGGTCCGCTACCTTCAAATTGTGGGCGGCCTTGAGCGCGTCCTCAACCCCGGGCTCTGAAGTTTGGAGGGTTTTATCACCGACCTGCTTGACTCGCTGCGCGTTTCTGTCGATGCCCAGCACGGAATAGCCCGCCCGGTCCAGGTTCAAAGCCAGGCACAGACCGACTCTCCCGATCCCGATGATCGCAACTCTCTCCAAAGATCACCCACCCACCGCAACTTGACGGACCGGAGCATGACCGGTGTCCGAGGCACCTGCGGGAAACGTCAATTCTTCCAGTTCCACGTCCGCGTAACCCCAATTGGACGAGTTCAGATTCAAAGGCTCCTTTTTTTCTAGCGCGTGCAGTGCTACTTCCTGCACCAGGCCGTAATCGAGAGCCGGTCGGTCGGTCAAGAACTTAACTTTCTCCAATGGCGATTGCGCCGTCCACCCCATGGAGTGGTCGATATGATATGTGCACGCCTTCGGCGGAAAGATGTGCTGGCGGTAACCCAGGGCAGCGGCCGCAACGAGTCCGAGGGAATCGACGTGCAGGGAATACAAATCGAGTTCGACGTACCCCTGGATCGCATTCCACGCCTCTCTGGACATCAGAGTAAAGTCTCCGCACGCAAACAGATCCAGCTGGTGGAACAATTGTTTTTGCGGGCTCCAATACAGGCCCATGCCGAGGGCCATCTTATCCAGAATCCATTTCGTGACGTTGCCCTTATTCTGCAGGCCGAGGAGCTCCAAGTTGAAGTTCTTGTAGCGGAGATCACGGCCCAGCCGGCGAATGACGTTGTGTTCGCACCAGGCCAGCTGTTGAGAAAGGTCCCAATGTGGATCGATGCCATCGGGAACGTCGCATCGATTTGCCCGATAATATGTGTCCCCGCGGAGCCGCTTATCGGCTAGCGTGCGGAAAAGGGCGTCGGAGAACAAAAGATCGATGTTGGTACACAGAATGAAGGCCCCTCGCGCCCGGCGCACGCCAACGTTCTTGGCGATCATCTGAAACAGCGGAATCTCCGGAGCGTGTCGATAGCGGTTATGAATCGCAGCCGGCACCGTAATGTAACGAAGCTCCAGGCAATCGCTTTCGCCTGGCTTCGGGAGCACCTCGTGCAAGCGCGCCCGATTCGCTGGGGGATTCCACTCGACAATCACCAGGTCGATTGGAAACTGGTAGCGACGCGCCTGTTCCATCAATCCATTCAGGAACAGACGCATCCTGTTCAGGATATTGCCCCCGTGATCGTCGTTCCTCGAGGTGACCACAACCGAGAGGTAGGCACCCTCACGCATGTTTAGGGTGTGGCGTGTCATAACTTGAGCGATTATAGTATCCGAGCAACGCAGATCGGCCAAGTTGACCGCGCTGACGGCCGGCACGGCATGAGTACCAAACTTACAAATCACCTAGTAGCGGCAGACGATAGTTGTGAGCCCATCGTGTTCGGGCAGCCGCAGATACTCGCTGAAGAAATTGAGGAGGTTTTGGCGTGCCTGCGTTCGGGCTGGATCGGAACTGGGCCACGTGTAGCGCAATTCGAGCGGGATTTTGCCGCCTTCAAGGGCGTCGAAGACGCGGCCGCGCTGGCATCTTGCTCGGCTGCCCTTCATCTGAGCATGCGGTCTGCGTGCATCGAGCCCGGGGATGAGGTTATCACCTCGGCGCTTACCTTTTGCAGCACCGTAAATTCGATCATTCACGCAGGCGGCCGCCCGGTGCTGGCGGACATCGATCCGGTTACGATGAATCTCGATCCGCGAGACGTTGAGGCGCGGATCACTGCTCGGACCAAAGCTCTCGTGCCAGTTCATTTTGCCGGGCGTCCCTGCGACATGGATTCGCTGGTCGCCGTTGCCGGCCGTCACGGCCTTCGCATCGTGGAAGACTGTGCCCACGCGATTGAAGCCGACTACCGCGGCAAACCCAGCGGCACGATCGGTGACTTCGGTTGCTTCAGCTTTTACGCCACCAAGAACATCACCACGGGCGAAGGCGGAATGGTGATCACGCGCCGCCCGCAGGACCTCGATGAGATCAAGATGTTGGCGCTGCATGGGCTTAGCAAAGATGCCTGGAGCCGTTTTCAAGACACAGGCTACAAGCACTACTACGCTGTTGGCGTCGGCTTCAAATACAACATGATGGACCTGCAAGCGGCCATCGGCATTCACCAACTGCGCCGCTCAGGAGAGAATTGGCAACGCCGAAAAGCCATCTGGTCGCACTACTGCGATGCTTTCCAACGTCTTCCCGTGGATCTGCCGGCTCCCCCGGAACCCGACACTCGGCACGCCCATCACCTCTTCACGCTCCTGATCGATGAGCCTCGTGCCGGAATCGCTCGCGACGACTTTCTGGAGGCCATGACGCACCTCGGCATCGGCGTTGGCGTCCATTACCTGAGCATCGCCGAACACCCTGTCTATCAGGAGCTCTACGGATGGAGACCCGAGGACTGGCCGATGGCATGCCGGGTCGGCAGGCAGACCGTCAGCCTGCCGCTCAGCCCCAAGCTCACGGAGGGTGAGGTCGAACGGGTGATCCGCGCCGTTCACAAAGCTCTTCGGTTGACCTAGACTCGTGTCGAGCAAACGGGCACCGGCGTTAGCCGTTTACGGAACTCTGTCCCCGGTGGATGAATGCTTTGGGTTGAACGCTTGTCTCGGAATCGAGATGCAGATGATAACGGTTCTGAAGAAAGTGCCGATCAAGCCTTTCATCGATAGCAAATTCCGGCTTCGTGCATTTGATCTCGAAAAAATCCACCGGGAACACGTACTCGTCCCAATTCTCGACAAGCGCCAATCCGGTCAGTTCCTGGAACTCATTGGAAATGGCAAGGTCCTCAAATTGTTCCAGCTCCAATTCGACGGATTTCATTGAGTTCAGAATGAAACCCTTGCCCCGCAGGTGAGTCAGCACGGCATTTAAGTCCCCTACCTCATAACGATAGGCCTCGTTAATCTTGCGAATCTCCCGGTCGATTCGCTCTTCGTCCTCCAGTCGCAGTGGTATTCGCCGGAAGAGATCCTTGATATAAATGGTTCCCCCAGGCTTCAACACATCCCACGCAGCCTCAATCAGCCGTTTTTTTGCAGTCGAATGTCCAAAGGATTCCAGGAAATAGACGATGTCGTAAGCCCCGGCGTTGAAGTGCTCGGCCAGAGAGTGGTAATCGCCCAGCGTTACCCGGACTCGCTCGTGAACCCCAGCGGCTTCGATTCTTTGCCGTGCGACCTCGTACTGGACTTTAGAAACGGTGATGGCATCGACATAAACGTCGCCTTGTTTCGCAAAGTGGATTGCCGGCACCGCGATGCCGCATCCAGCGTCCAGTACACGCTGCCCGGGCTCAAAACCGATGCTCCTGATCTGTTGGTTCAGCAGATCAGTAATATCCCTGGTTCGGAACGCCTGGATCACATCGCCATAAACCTTCATGAATTGGTCGTGATGAGCGTCATAAAACTGCCCGACACTTTCGGCATGACTGCCATCGTAAATGTTGGTGATTTTCCGTTGATCGCGCGCTTGGGTTCGGAGCCTTGCCCGTACAGACAGTCTCAGTTTGATCTCTCCGAGGATGTTCCGCAGGGTATAGGTTTCCCAGAAGGTTCGCTGAAGGGCTGGGCCGCGGCTTGTCGATCTTTCTTGACCCACGAGATTTCTGCAGGGTACTATAGCATCCACTCTGGGGCATGGTGGAACTCTTATGCGCTGGATGTGCTTCTTCTCGATCGCTCTCGTGGTGTTCATCAGCGGATGCAGTGGCCGCGGTAGGTCCGGAGACGGTGGCCGAGTCGAACTGGGCCAGAACGTCACGGTGAATAGCAAGCCCCTCGATCCGGTATTCAAAGACTTCTCAAAGAGCTGGCGGCAGTTTATCAGCGCGTCCTCCGAGCTCGCTCTGCCCGTGGTTGGCGTTGTAAAACGGGAGCCGACGGCGCCCGAGCCCATCATCTTCTCCGAATGCGTCTTTTCGCCGGACGCGCATGGTTTTGTACCCCAGGTGACGATCAGCTGGAATGAACTGGAGGGACAGGTCATCGAGACCCCCGCTTTAGCCGCGGCACAACGGCAGGCGGAGTCGCAGGCAGAGCCCCCAATCCGGCGCTTCGATCTTGGCCTCCACCACGATCCTTTTGCCCGCAACTTTTATTCCAGCGTCTTCTCCACCGACAAGTTGAAGCGGTTTACTCTTCCGCCGAACAGTTCTCTGGTGAATAATCCCGAGGCCGTGTTATTGACCGGGCCGGGCTTGTTTCCGAAACTCATGGATTACAAAGTGCTAGTGCTGCAAGACAGCGAAACCAAACGCCCATTCGTCAAGCAGACCGTGATTATCCGAGAATTGAGCGAAGGGATCACCAGCACCATGCGTGTCAGCCATCAGGTTGCGAAGGAATGGAGTACCGACCAGCAGTTTGTTTTTCTGCCCCCGGTGTGCCCAGTTTCATTCTGAAGGAAGAACAACAAGCCTATGCCAAAAAGTCCAAGCGCGATCGACCGTCGGGCCCGCCGGAGGGCACGATTGCTTGCGGTTCTGTTGGGAGTTTGCGGTTCAGCCTTCGGACAGATCACGAGTACGTGGTTTGATATTAACCCGTCCCAGTCCAACGGCGATCGAAATAGCGCCAGTGGCGGCCGAATCAATCATGTCGGAGCCGCCAGTGATTTCAGCAAAGTCTATGCAGCTTCTGAATGGGGAGGACTCTACCAAAGTTTCGATCAGGGCAACACCTGGATCAAGATCAACACCTTTATCCCTTCCGCAACCTGGGATGTCAAGGTGGACCCCAGCAACAGTCTAAAGGTGTACGCGACTTCGTTCTTTGATGGCCGAGTGAATCCGCAATCCGGCATCAGCGTAAGCAACGACGCAGGCGCCTCGTGGACTGCTGTCAACATTCAGAAACAGAACACCCTCAACTGCCGCTTTCCCTTGGCGAAGGCGCAACCGTCGGCCTGGCAAATTGCCATCAACCCCACTAACAACGCGACCGTGTTTGTCGGGACGAGTTGCGGCCTGGCTCGCTCTTTGGACAGCGGGGGCAGCTGGACCTTCCTCGATCCCTCCCCGAGCGATTCGGCGGAGCAAATCTATGCGGTCGTCGCACAGGATCAAGCGACTGTGGACGTGATTAGTGACAATGGTCATTTTCGTTCCACGGCAAATGGGAATCCCGGGACCTGGACGGCGCTGCCTGCGACTGGTCCTGTGGCCGGCAACAGCGGTCCCGGCGCTTCCATTGCGGCCTCACCCAGAGAGAGTTATGTCCTACTGGCAGAGGTCGGCAGCACCAACATTTTTGAGTCCGACGACGGCGGGGCTACTTGGCCAACCTCTCTCAGCTTGCCATTGATCGGCAGCAGCACCAACGTGCAAGGACGGGTTCCGTTTGTCAAGACCAACCAGCTCTCGACCTCGAATCAATTCGACGTTTGGTATGGTGACATCAATCTCTTTAAGACCACGGCCATTACGCCGTCGACCCTCGCTCCGGGAGGAGCGCCTCGCGTACCCAACAACAGTTGGTCGGATATGCAGGATGGGGGACATGACGATCTTGGGGACGTCTTGTTCAACCCACGTTTTACCGCCGGAGCTTGTCCATCCTTATACAACGGTGATGGCGGTGTGTTCAGAAACACCAACCCCAACAACCCCGGATGCCAAAACCCTAGCTGGACGCAGCCCAACATCACTCCGCACGCAACTTGGCTTTGGGGATTCGACGGCGTGCGCCTGTCGCCGGGCCAGCACGCGCTTACCTATGGGTTGCAGGACGACGGAGGTTGGGCCGCAACCAATGTAGCCGAGGGACACAACCCTCCCGGACCGAACTGGAACAACTACACCTGCTGCGACCTCATGCACAATACCGAAGGAGCCGGCAGAATAGTGGCCATCGAGGGTTTCTGCGGGTCGTGCGGGCGCGGTGGATTCCCGCTCATTCTCAGAAACCGAGACGGCTCAGGCGGCGGAGAAATCTCGAATTATCCTTCGGCCCAGGCGTTCACGCAGTTCAACAACGGAAGAGAGAACTTCCCATTCGGCGGCGCCGGCTATGTCGTCAACGTATGTGACTCGTCTTCCTGCGTTGGGGGAGACGTGTACGCTACCAACAACATTACCACGCCGGGAATTGCCTGGACCTCATTGAAGTCTCCGACGTCGCCGCCGGGAGCGACTTCGGGTACCGGGAATGTGAAGGTCGCGAATCTCGGAGGCCAACCCAACGTCTTCTATCACACTGGAAACGGCGACCCCGAATCCCAAGGCTTGGTCTTTCGATCCACGATTGTAGGCGCTACCATAGGAAGTAACTGGACGGCGTTGTCTTTACCAGCCAACATCGGCACCGTCACCGCTTACGATGTGGACCCAACGGACGGGAACCATGTGATCATTGCGGGGATCGACAACAAGACCCAAAACTTCCAGATTTTCATCACGCCGGACTTCGGAGCGAACTGGACTCGGTTGACCAACCTGGAGAACCTTATGTTGGGGATTTCGCCTGACGGAGGCCCCGCCGTATTTGTCAATCGGGCCAGTCAAGGTCTGGCCACTGGATTCCTCAATTTCGGCACATACTGGCAACCGTCCCTGTTCAAGTTCGATCCGCTGGATCCGACCACCATCGTAGCGGGAGCCATCGATTCGGGCGTCTTTGTGTCCCTGGATAACGGAAGCAACTGGCAATCGGTCTCGAACAACATTAGCCCGACATCGGCCTCTCCCGGCATACCGGCCCCCATCTTTGCCTACTTCAGCCCCGGAAGATTTAATGCCTCGACCAATGCCTTTGACGTCTGGGTAGGAACCAGGGGTGCAGGCGTAAGAAAGGTCGTTCTCGAGAGACCTGCCCCACAACCTTGAGAAAAGTCCGTTAACCGTCTAAGCTGCACCCCAGCTGCGGCGGTTATCCCGGTCTGGTCGCGGCTGCATCATGGGCGGTCTCTCGATGGCCGAAGCAATCCTTTGAATGGTAGTGGCACTCAGTGGTAGCCTTTGGGCGCGTTGAGTCCGCCTACCACCATGAACCGCAAGCAGCTCGATTCGAGGCTGATCCCCGCGCTTCTGTTCCTTTTGGCGTGTCTTCAGTATTGCAATACTGTCGCATACGACTATGCCTGGGATGACAAGCTGGTCATTACGGCGAATGACTACACCATTAAGGGCATCAGAGGACTGCCCGATATTTTCACCAAGCGGGTCAGCATTCCTTACAAGGGCGAATACCGGCCGATTCCGCAAGCACTTCATGCCATTGAATACGATCTGTTCCGGGGAAGTCCGCACGCGGGGCATGGATTCAATATTCTGTGGTACGCAGTCACCTGTGTGGTGGTTTACGAGTTCCTGCGGTTTTCCTTTGTTGGACTGGGCGGGCTATTCCCTCTTCTGGCTGCGCTGTTGTTTGTCGTCCACCCTCTTCATGTCGAGGCGGTCGCAAATATCAAGAGCCGCGACGAGATTCTGACCCTGTTTTTTGGTCTGTCGGCAGTCATGCTTCTGGTGAAGTCGCTTGAGCAACGACGCTGGCTGCTGTCCGTGGCCGGAGCGTTTTGCTTTCTTGCTGCATGCTTGTGCAAGAGCAATGCCGTTTCCCTGCTTCCCGTCGTTCTCCTGGTGGCTTGGTATCGCACGAAAGAGACAAGGTTGAGCCGGACTCTGGTCGTGGGCGGCATGGTCATCGCGATCTGCAGCCTGACGCTAGCTGTGCTGATCAGGCATTTGCAAAGTACAGTGTCCAACGAAACACCGTTGCACCTGAACTCCAGTGTCCTAAACAACATCTTCTTGTGGTCGGCGCACCCTCAAACGATTACGCCCACAGCGCTGGTCATCATTGCCAGATACGGACTATTGTTTCTTTATCCCCACCCGCTGATTCATCAATATGGTTACGACCAGATTCCGCTGAACAGGTGGGGAGATTCTGTCACCTGGCTGGTCATAGCCGGCCTGGCGGCGTTGGCGGTGATGGTGCGGAAGACCTGGAAAAGTAAGCTTCCCTTGGGCTTCGGTCTGGCATTTTTTGCCGTCACGTATTCCGTGTACTCCAACTTGCTGTTCTACGCTCCTGACACCATGGCGGATCGCTACATGTTCATCCCGTCGATCGGGTTGGCAATTGTGGCTGTGTACGGCGTGTTCCGGCTGGCATCACTTGACTTGCGCGCCTCTGCTGTAAGCGGTGCAAGGGCAACGGTGGTGATCAGCCTTTTTGCAGTCGTTCTTGCGGCGTACTTTGCGCGAACCGTGGTTGGCAACCAGGACTGGCGAAACGATTCCACGCTCATCCACAACCGGATCCGCTACATGGAGCACAACGCTGCGGCGCAGGCCATCTATGGATACACCCTCAACAAGGAAAGCTACGAAACATCCTCGCCCGAACTGAAGGAGGAGCGGCAAGTTGCGGCGATGAGAGCCTTCACGGAAGCCATACGAATTTACCCGGACTTTCAGGCGGCCTGGATTGCAATCGGTAAGTTGTTCGCGGAGCGCGGCATATACGACAAGGCGGAACTGGCGTTTCTCAAGGCACAACGTCTGGAGCCTCTCAGCCCCGACAGCTACTTCTGCCTCGGGACGCTGTATGCGGCTCAACACGACACCGAGCTGGCCATCCCCTATCTGGAGAAAGCAATCCTGTTGAATCCACAGATGGAAGAAGGGTATGTGACGCTCGGGAGGGCCTATCTGGGGGACAACAACATCGAAAACCTGGGGGCCATGACCGCGACTGCACGAAAATGGTTTCCGGGGAACACCGCTCTGGAAGCACTCCAAGCGACCTACTTTTTGCGCACGCGTGACTATGGGCACGCGTTCGAATTAGCCCGGGACGTCCTCGCCAGAGACCCGCAAAACACGCTTGCGCTCGCTGTGCTTTCATCGCCTAGCGTTCAAGCACCCTCGAAAAGTGAGCCGCGAAAGGTTCCTTGAGATGGATGACAGGATTCATATTGCCCATCTCATCAATCCAGTGCGCCTTCCCGCGGATAGCGAACTTACGCACATGCAGCCGCTCACATTCGAGTCGATGAAGCGCGCGGCTGCGCAAGCCGAGGCCGTGGCCACCGTGGATCTGCTGACTGCCCAATACCAGGAAGATCACGAGATCATACCGCCATTCTTCACCCGGACGCGCGATCTGGAAAGGTCTGTGGCTGACTTGCATGACTTTTCTGTGCGCAGGAAACTGCCGCTTATCGGCGATTTAGCTGAGCGGCTGTATTCCGGATCCAGTGCGCCTTATCTCATCTATACCAATGTGGACATTATTCTGCATCCTTCCTTCTACCAGGAGGTTGCGGCTCGGATCCGGACAGGTCTTGATGCTTTCATCATCAACCGGCGCCGAGTTCCAGGCCACTATCGAAGGGTCGAGGACTTACCCGAGATCTACGGGCTGCGCGGCACACCCCATCCCGGATTCGATTGCTTCATTTTTCATCGCTCGCTCTACCCCAAGTTCCAATTCGGACGCATTTGTGTTGGCATCCCATTTATCGAGATGATCTTTTCGCAAAATCTTTTCTGCTACGCACAGAGGTTCGCGCTTTTCGATCACGACCGGCTCACATTCCACGTGGGCATGGAGATCTTCAAGAAGCGTGACAGGGAATACTTGAACTTTAACAAAGAAGAGTTCTGGCGCACCATGCGCGTGTTGTTACCGGATCTCGACAGCCGCAAGTTCCCCTGGGGCCGGCGAAACGTGTTCTACCGCATGGTGCGCTGGGGTTTACATCCTGCGATTCCAATTCGACTGGCGCTGATGCTCGAACCCCGGCGTTGGAGATGAGAGTCCCTAACTGCGTCCTAGCTGGAGCTCGAAGTCGGCTAATCTCAACGTCCGAAGTTGTTCCACCCGCGCGGCCAGCCAGGGATCCGGATCGGAAAGAATTCCAGAGGAACCATGGAGAGACTCTGCTGCCTTGCGAAATGCGGCGGCACATTTCAAATACCGTTCCGCGGTGACGCTTGCACAAGAAAACCCGTCTGCTTCCAGCCGGACGATCTGATATCCCAGCTGCTCGTTGAACCGCGCGACCCTCTGTAGTTGAGCCTTGTAGTGCACTTGCAGCGACTTAAGTTGAAGGATGAAAAAAGCGAAATCCATCAACGCAAGCGTCGCGCACGCCGGCTCCGGCCGGCCGATGAATCCCCGGTCTCCCACGAAGCCTCCAGATTCTCCGTTGCCCTTGGTCCAGTCAATGTCCTTGATGTGAAACAGTGCGAACGGGACATTCCGTATGTGGGCAACGAAATGCCAGTTGTTTCCCAGGTCCAATGCCTGGAACCATCGGATCTGGTCTTCCGGGCGGATGAACTCCCGATAGCGCATGTGTGGGAGAAGCCAGTCGTTGTTTCGCCATTGACGTACGAGCTCGAGATGCCGGCGCTGCAGTCTCTCCAGTGTCACGCCAAATCGTGCGAAGCGCATTAGACCACGGCCTTGATGGTAAATGCGGGCTCTCCCGATCCCATAGTATGAATTCGCGAGATGTACTCACCCAGGATGCCGAGGCTCAACAGGATCAGGCCGGAAGAGAACGTGGTCGTCACAATCAGCGCGGAAAAACCCATCGGGGCACCTACCATGATCTTCCGCACGAGATAGTAGAGTCCCAACCCAAACGAGACGAGTGACGAAAGGAAGCCAAATACAGTCATCAGACGCAGGGGGAGCTTGCTGTATGTGACCAACAACGTCCAGGCAATTGCAAAGAGTTTGATGAGCGAATATCCCGAACGGCCCGACCGACGACAGCCGTGCTCGACCGTCACCGTCGTGATGTGCGAGGTCTGCCACGCCAACACGGGATCGACGAGGATCCAAGGTCCGGGGCACGCAGGCAAGGACCGGAGTACCTCTGAGCGGATCAAGCGAAACGATGAGCCATCGGGAAAGGCAGGCGCAACCCGCCGCAGCACCATGTGGAACAGGTGAGAGCCGACACGATGCAACAAACCGTGCTGGAGCCTCGCGTACATCCCATACACGATGTCGGATTGCTGCTCTTGGGCAAGGCGCCAGAGCTTGATGATCTCCCGCGGGTGCGGCTGGAAGTCGTCGTCGAGCGTCACGACCCACCGCCCACGGGCCTTAAGCAGGCCGCAATAGGTAGCGGCTTGCTGGCCTGAGTTCCTGGCAAGTCGAAAGCCACGGATTCGATCTCCATGCTCCCTCTTTAACCTGAGAATGGCACTCCACGATTCGTCGCTGATGCTGTCGTCGATGAACAAGGCCTCGAATTGCATGTTCATGGAAGCCATTACTTCCCGAATACCCAAAAAGATTTCTGGCAGCGCATCCGCACCGTTGAACACGGGGACGACGACAGAAATATCGGGTTTATCTTCCATTGGCCTTATCGATTTCGAGGGGCTCTGGACACAGCACGGACTTCCCGCTGATTAGCGCACTTCCCCAGGAGAAGCCTGCGCCAAAACCCGACAGAAGAAGACTGGTCGAGCCGCCAGCCAATTGTTTGCCGAGCCGGCGGCACAGCGTGACCGGGATGGTCGCGCAGCTCGTGTTGCCGTATTCGCTCAACGTTTCCGGGACTTTGTCCACGGGAATTCCGAGTCGGCGCACAAGACAGTCATTGAGGATCCGATTCGCCTGGTGGAAAACGTAGTAGTCCGGAGTATCAATCTCGACTTCCGCAAAGGCCAGCAGCTCTTTTACGTTCGGCGCCACGTACTTCGAGCAATACTGTAGAACATCCATACCACGCATCGACAGGTGGATTGGAGCTCGGATAACGTTGCGCGCCTCTTCGCTCATCACGAGACTGTCCGGGCCAAACGGCTGCCTCGCACCGCCGCCTCTGACCCGAATAATGTCCGCCCCTTCGCCTTGGCTTCCAAGATTGAAGTACATCAATTCGCATTGGGCGGCCCTCTCAAGGAGAGTGGCGGAGCCTGCATCGGAGAAGATGGGTAAAGTGCTTCCGTCTTTGGAGGACACGATGCGCGTAAGAGTATCTCCCGCCAGCAAAAGCCCTTTCTCGATACCAGTGGCACTCATGAGGCCAGCTAGTGAAGCCAGCCCGTACACGTACCCTGCGCAGCCTTGATTTAGGTCGAGTAAATAAGCTGATTCAGCAAGTCCAAGCTGGCGTTGGGCCAGCATGCTGTTTCCAGGCAAAGGGTAGTCGGGCGTCTGGGTTACGAAGACCAGAATTCCGATCTCGGATGGCTGAAGCCCAATCCGGTCGAGGAGGCATCGGGCTGCAGCCACGCACAGATCCGAAGCACAGATCGCCGGCGGTGCAATTCTCCGATTGTGGATGCCGACGGCCCGGGCAAAGGCCTCGAGGTGGGCTCCATCCGGCAGATCCAGATCCTGGTTGCGCACTTCCTGACACGGCAAAGCTGCCGAAACCGCGCTCAACCGGACATTAGGGATCGAGAAAACGGCCATTATTCGGCCAGTCTCCGGACGACAGCGCTATATAGATCTTCGACGGTATTCGCTTCCCGGAACTCGTCCTCGGAAACGGTGACACCGTAGTCACACTCGAAACCGGCAACAACAATCAGAGCTTGAAGGGAGGTCCAGCCAGGCAAATCCTGAAACCGCGTTTTGACGTCCAACCCTCCTGGTACGGGGCTTTCAAGGTAGCGTTCGAGATTACGCGCGAACCTCTGCACATCGATCGTATCTCTTTGCATGAGACAGCGCCCCACGTTCGCTGTGGCCTGGAACTTGGTGCATCATTATGAGGTAGCCCGCAAACACTGTCAATCATGACCAAATGCACTTCTTTTTCCCGGAAGAGCGCAGGCAATAAAGTCATGGGCGCCGCTTCGGACTCATGCGATCGCAGCCAATTTTTGACTCCGCACCTGTTCATGGATCCAAGCATAGGTGCGCTCCAGTCCTTCACGTAGCGGACGAGATGGTTTCCATCCGAGGCGCTCGGCGATCAGCCGATTATCGGAGTTCCGGCCGCGCACCCCGACCGGCGCAGAAATGTGCCTCAGAGAAAGTTTTTTGCCGGCAATTTGGGTCACCATCGCCGCGAGCTGGTTGATGCTGACCATTTCGTCGGATCCAATGTTGACTGGTCCCGCAAAATCAGATTGCATCAGCGCGCGGATGCCTTCCAGGCATTCGTTAATGTATAGGAACGATCGGGTCTGCCTGCCGTCACCCCAAATTTCAATTTCGCCTCCGTCTGGCGCCTCCGCCACTTTGCGACAGAGTGCAGCCGGCGCTTTTTCGCAACCACCACGCCAGGCGCCTTCCGGGCCAAAAATGTTGTGGAAACGTGCAACCCTCACATCGATCCCGTAGTTGCGACGGAAAGCAAAATAGAGACGCTCGCTGAACAGCTTTTCCCAACCGTACTCGCTGTCGGGGGCGGCGGGATAGGCCGAATCCTCAGCACAATTGGGATGGTCTGGATCCGTTTGATTGTGTGACGGGTAGATGCAGGCCGAAGAAGAATAAAATAATTTGGTCACGCGTGCCTGGCGTGCGGCCTCCAGCACGTTCAGATTGATCATCACCGAATTGCGCATGATGTTGGCGTCATGATCGCCGGTGAAGACGTATCCTGCCCCACCCATGTCGGCCGCCAATTGATAGACGACGCTTATATTGCGGACCACTTCCTTGGCTACGTTGGAGTCGCGCAGGTCGCCGAGAATGAATTCATCGGCACCGGTCTGAGAAAACTCGGGGTACTTGAGGTCTACCCCCAACACCCAACAACGTTCTTGCTTAAGTCTGCGTACGAGTTGATGCCCAATGAATCCACCTGCTCCGGCCACAAGCACGCGTTCCATTCGCTCTCCTGCAGAAGCCGCGATTATACGCAAAGAGCCAAAATCAGTGAATCATAATACTCGGGTTAGAATTGCGGCGAGGGCAAAGCTTTCTAATGGGGGCAAAGGCTCGTCAAACAAGCTGTGGGCGGAACGGCGACTTGGCGACAGTGTCAACTGCATGCCGTTCATGTAAGAGACTGAAATAATTACGGATATGATTGACCTAGTCTTGGGAGGGCAGCGGTCTGGCCAACTGCGCTACACCCTACTCGGCAAATCATTCCACTCGCTGAGACAACGGGGCTCTTCTCGCCCCCCAAAATCGCATCGGGTGTTGCGGGACCGTGCCAAAGGGCTTTATGAGTTGGAGGACGGTTGGCCGATTCGGAGATCGAAGCGAGGAAATTGCGCGATTGGCGTCGACTTGATTAGAGTGTGGGAGTTCCAATATGTTCCAGTGAGTTATTGCTACACATAGTAGGCAGAAGACTCAGCCGGAAGGGGACGTGAACGTGGACTATCGTCAACTGGGCCGCACAGGTTGGAAAGTTTCCGACATCAGCTTTGGAGCTTGGGCTATCGGAGGCGCCTGGGGATCGGTGTCGGACGATGAATCCCTCGCCGCCCTTCATCAAGCCGTGGACTGTGGCGTCAATTTCATCGATACCGCGGACGTATACGGTGACGGACGCAGCGAACGCCTCATTGCTCAACTCAAGAAGAACCGTAAGGACGACGTCATTGTGGCGACCAAAGCCGGTCGCCGCTTGCCTCGTCAGTCGGTTGAAGGATACAACCGCCAGAACCTTACGGCTTGGGTCCAGGACAGCTTGCGGAATCTCTCCACCGACGCTCTCGATCTGCTCCAATTGCACTGCCCACCGACGGCCCTCTACGACCACGCTGAGGTTTTCGGCATGCTCGACGATTTGGTCACAGCCGGCAAACTCCGTTACTACGGAGTCAGCGTGGAGAAGGTCGATGAGGCCTTCAAGGCGATCGAGTATCCCGGGGTGCAGAGCGTGCAGATCATCTTTAATTGCTTCCGCCAGCGGCCTGCCGATCGCTTTCTGGCCCAAGCGAAGAAAAAGCAAGTGGGAGTGCTGGCGCGCGTGCCGCTCGCGAGCGGGTTACTCTCCGGCAAACTGCGCGCAGATACGAAGTTCGCTGCTGACGACCACCGGAATTTCAACCGGCAGGGCGAAGCTTTTGACGTCGGCGAAACCTTTGCCGGCGTGGATTATAACGTTGCTCTGGAAGCGGTCGAGGAGATCCGTGGACTTATGCCGGGCGGCATATCCATGAGCCAGTTCGCGCTCCGATGGATCCTGATGTCCGAGGGTGTAACATGCGCCATCCCGGGGGCTAAGCGTGCCGACCAGGTAAAGGACAATTGCGCGGCCTCAGATTTGCCACCGCTCTCCGGCGAGGCGATGGCGGGCGTCCGGCGGATCTACGAGAAGCGGATTGCACCACTGGTCAAGAATCGCTGGTGAATCCAGCGCCGTCCCATTTCACTCCCGTGGCCGTCGCAATTGACAAAGAAGCAGGTAGTTTGCAATAGTGTCAAAGCGGTTAGACGACGTGCCGCGGCGGGCCCCCGAACGAGCCGCAAAGCACACGGCTATGCTCACGGGAGGCGACATGAAGGAACGCGATTCTCTCGTCCATTCCCAGAACCTGCCGTCGGGACAGGCGGGTGAACTCCTGCATCTGCCGCGTCTCGAGGCCCAGTGGGAATGGATGAGTTTCTTCGTCCGGCGTTTACCGCCGGGCGAGGTTTACCGGTCGCGCACGGAAAACGAGGAAGCGGCGTTCGTTGTCCTCGGAGGGACTTGCCGTGCCGATTGGGG
>Ga0075030_100001103_pt1 | contig 24187 bp, 23 predicted proteins | sample LitLauG_LLR_2012_FD_71393 | JGI IMG/M metagenome (GOLD analysis project Ga0075030, IMG submission 71393) | Freshwater sediment microbial communities from Pennsylvania, USA - Little Laurel Run_MetaG_LLR_2012 | ecosystem: Environmental > Aquatic > Freshwater > Creek > Sediment | place: USA...
CCCCGCGAGAATTGGTGCCGTTTTCTACCCCAAGTCAGCCACCAATACTTTACTGATCACACTTTGACTGATTTCAGATTTCGGCGCATCGGTGCACCGCGAATTACTTGCCTTTCGACCAACGTCGGCCTTTCCAGCGATATCACTTTTGACAGTGGAACGGTTTCGCATTGAAAGTGCTGCGGTGAAGAGCGATGGCGTCGTTCTGAGCTGCGTATTGGCCGAGTTGAGTCGAAGGCAACTCCCCGCCGGAGCGTGGGCGGCACTGCGGTCGTCTGTGCAGGCGTCTCTCGAATCTACGTGCCTCACCACTCTCGCGATCGGATCAGACGATTCCGACGAGGTGCGACTCGCTCAAGAATTTCTTGTCCGGGTGCAGAATCCCAATGGAAGCTGGCCCGCTTTTTTCGGGGCGATCGGGATGGTGACTGGCAAGTTGGCCGGCCCCGATGGGAACAACGTCTTGATCGATCACGGGCACCCCCGCTTGGACAGGGTTTCCTAAGCGGAAAGGTCGATCAGAACACAGGCGATTCAGTTCGCAGCGTCCTCAATATTCCGATTCCCGTTGACGATGGTGAAAAGCAATCCCGAACCGAGGGTGATCCACACGGCTAAGTCCAAGGCCGGGCCCTTGGTCGGAATGGTCAGAGTGAACTAAGGTAGTCGCTCGGGAGGGGTGCCATCCCTCTATGTTTCAGGTCTAAGGCGTGCAACTCTTGCTGCCGTTCGCACAACAGCAACCTAGCGTATCTGTATCCCTGCCGATTCAATAGCTCCTCTAAAGTGCTGACCAGCAAGCAGCCGACCACTACGGACTCGCTGGAAGTTGTTGGCAGTAAAGGAGGAGAGTGCTCGCGGCAAAAGGGGCTGCCGACACATCGGCAGCCTTGCCGATATTTCGGCAACGACTGCAGATCCAGGTCGGAAGGAACCGACGCCTGGCGTGATTTATTTATGGGTGATGGTTCCTGCGAGGCAACCAGCACGCAATCTTCGATCTCTCAGTCCAGAGTCCTTGACAGTAACGTAGAAATCCGGAAGACGATCCAGCCTTACCGGCCGAGCGAGGATGGGATCATTTCTGCGCAAGCGATGGGACTTCCTCTCTCATCGAGTTGGTACATTGCGAAATGGTTGTGAAGAGTAGGTGCGGAGCGGCATTGCTCCTTTGTCCAGTGTCGGATGAGCCCTGTGCGGACGTTGGTTGGACGAAAGCTGCTTGTCTCGATGATTCTCCAACGGGGAGTGCACGAAACCACCGTCTTCGACTACAAGGATCGTCATATGCCTAACTGGCCCCTTGGGGAACCTCCTTGATTGCGTTCGGAAGATGCACTTTCGAGGAAGCGGCGTAGCTTCTGCTGGGAGTCAGGGGACAGGCCAGAAAACTCGATGCCATTCCCAAATTGCGGGTGACGTGTAACAACCGTGCCGTCGACAACCAATTTGTCGTGGCCGAGCCAGAAGACGATACTTAATGGAGTACCTACTTCGAGAGTGAGAGCAATTTCGACATAGCACCCGCCCAAACTGATGTCTGCCGTCTCCACGCGGATCGGCATTGGATCTCCCTGCATACGCAGTTCCGCCTGAACAGCGACCGCCAGGCGCTGAAACCGCCTTCGTTCATAGAAAGTATTATTCACACAGTCTCTGAGGACTCGCGACGGTCCACCTATCTAAATCTGAGGTGCGGTTGGCTCAACTTGCTAAATGTCCGTTCACTGCACGATCAGCGTGAGTTTCGTAACGTGCTTGAGGGTTCCAGAGCTGGCGATCACGCTGAGACTGTACGTACCCGGTGGCGTTGTTTTCGCGACCGCAGGCAATTTCGGCACGCCCGTGCTGATCCCGCCGCAGCCGCCGAGTAACAGCAGCATGACCAAGACGGCTGATAGGACGTGGGTGCAGAGCTTCCGCCGGGGTCGCGCAAATATCAGCGCGCTGAAAATTGCCATCGGAGCGCAAAGCAACGCTGCAGAAACACCAAACCGCGGTCCAGAACCTCCAAGAGCCTGTGAGACCGGACCCGACGTAGTCACAGCGACCGTCACTTCCTTGGAAATGCTGCCAGGAGTGATCGAGCCAGGATTCACCATGCACGTGGCGAATGCAGGCGCTCCGTCGCATGAAAACGTCACCGTATTGGAGTACGCGCCTCCGGTTGGGCTGACACTGAGTGTGTAGGTGGCTGTCCCGCCGGAGCTCACCGCAGCCTGATTGACGACCGGCGAGGTAACGAAATCTATTCCCGACCCCATGAGCGCCACCACCTGGGGACTGCCGCTGGCAGAATCAAGAAATTGCAGCGTACCGGTGAGTGGACCTGCAGACGAAGGGGTAAAACCTACTTGGACCAAACACGTCCCCTGCGGGACAACTGTTCCACAATTGTTGCCTGTCGCAGTGAAATTACCGGTCACCTGAATCCCGCTGACGACCACAGCTTGGTTGCTGCTATTAGCGAACGTAATACCTTGTGTCGCGCTCACCGCACCGACCGAAGAAGGCGGGAAGGTCAAGCTGGGGGGGGTGATTATCACACTTTGCGGGGCGCCGTTTCCGGTACCCGTCAGAGTCACGACATGAGGGCTGCCCGGCGCATCGTCGACAAGGGTAAGAGTTCCCATGCGAGTGCCCAATGCTGTGGGAGTAAAAGTCACGTTGAAAGTGCAGAACGATGCCTCAGCGACGGTCCCGCCGCAATCATCGGTTTCGGCGAAATCACCACTTACAGTCTTGCTGCCGATGGTGAGCGCCGCCGAGCCCATATTGCGCAAGACTATAGTTTGCAGTGCGCTCGTGGTGTTGACAACTTGAGGGGCGAACTGCAGGGAATAGGGACCCATCGCGACCGCGGGTGCATTCGTAGCGGGGTCAATCTTCGCGACGAAGAGGTCGGTCTGTCCACCCCACATAGTCTGGAACGCAGACTGGGTCACTGGGAAGTCGAGAGATTGCGTCTCGCCACTCACATATACCGCCCCGTTACTATCGAGAGCCAGGCTTGTAGCTGCCTCCCACCCCTGCCCGCCAAGGAAAGTCGCCATCAATAGACTGGTTGCGGTGGAATCGATCTCGGCAACGACGACATCGCCGTTCCCGGCGTATCCCTCAATCGGGTTCGATAGGTCGAACTGAACGGCGCTGCCCACAATGAAAGCGTCGCCGCTGGCGTCGACCTGAATCGCTTGTCCTGCCATGTTGTTGGATGTGCCTAGAAATGTGGAATAAACCAGACTCGATCCCGCAGGGTTAAGCTTCGCAATGACGGCACCGTTGCAGGATGCTGCGGAAGGATCGCAGATGTTTGTCGTAACGATCGGAAAGCTGTCGTTCGCAATGTCGTAGCCGGTGACATAGGCCGAACCGGTAGAATCCACGGCAATCGCATTCAGGAAACTGGAGGTAAGTCCTCCAAGATAAGTGGAATATGCAAGGCCACCGGAACTCGTGAGCTTGGAGACAAAGCCGACGTCACTCAAGTAATAGCCTGGGGAGGTAGTCGTGAATGCTCCGGGTGTTACGGGGAAGTCGGTCGTGGTTGTAAACCCTGTGATGTAAGCATTGCCCGAGGCATCCGAGACCACGCCGAGGATTTCAGAATCGGGGAAGCAACCACTGCACGTGCTGGTGTTGAGTGTGCTGCCAGCCAGATAAGTGGAATATACTAGAGAAGCGCCATTTGGAGCGAACTTGGTCACGAAACCGTATTCTCCCCAATCGCCAAATTGGTCAGCCGACGCCGAAGACTGATAGGCGTTTGTCGTCGGGAAGTTTGTCGCCATAGTAACTCCAGCGACGATCGCCTCCCCCGCCGGATCCACAGAGACCGCGTTTCCAAACTGCGAAGTCGATCCACCTATGTAGGTCAAGGTCGATCCTCCCAGATAGGTTGAATAAATGATTGAAGAACCGTCTGCCGAAAACTTTACGAGGAAGGCGTCTTCACTGCCGGCCAGAGCTGATTGGAACGCATTCACAACCGGGAAGTCGGAAGACGTTGTAACCCCAGTGACATAGGCATTTCCCGAGGAATCAAGCGCTACCCCGGCTGCTTCATCGCTTGCGCTGGTGCCACCGAAATAGTCTGCGAAAAGTAGGTTTGAGCCGTTGGAGTTCAATTTTGTCAAAAACATCCGGAACTGCGTGTCGCTGTACGAACCGATACTGGCTAGCGGAAAATTCGGAGAATCGGTGAGGCCGACCACGTAGGCGTCACCAGTGGAATCCACGGCGATACCGTTACTGAAGTCGTCACTGCTCCCGCCGAGGAAGGTCGAGTAAACCAGAACTGGGTCAATCACCAAGGGCTCCGTGGTGTCGTAGCTACCCACTTCGAAGCCTACGTGCGTGCTATCGCGCAAAACATACTTGCCGGGCACCCGCGCCCGTATTCCCTTGATCTCCTGATAGAGAAGGGGTGTCTGAAACCGAAGTTCACTGGCACCCTTGGCCAACACAAGGTTGCCCTCCGAGTCGACGGTTAGCCCGTCAGCACCTTTTACTGCGAACTGGATGTTCGCCGCATCGGCCCCCGGGGCCAAGTCAAAATCGTATTCCACTCGATGATTGTTTCCATAGTAGACGAGATCAATTCCGGGATACACATTCCGGTAGCGGATTTTGCCATAGGTGGGAACGTTCCGGCGCCACTTGTTTGGATCCTGGCCAATAAAATAGTTGACCTTAGTGCTTAGTGCTTCCTCGCCCACAATCGTGGGATTGGTCGCGGCCCCTACAACATCAATGGCAATAACAGCCGATTTTGCCTCCTTTGAAGTTCTCTCCATCTGACGAATTGAAGAAACCCTCGAAGGCTTCTTGTTGTCGCGGCTCGGCGCCACTGAAGCAACTGCGGGCGATGTTGTTTCCGAAGTCCGCAAGGCGAGAACCATCCCACCCGCCGTGAGAAAGACGGAGTATCCGCTGCCGTGAGACAGAAACTTGACCTGGGAGTTGGTCTGGCCCTGGTTGGCCTCAAACATGAGTGGCGCATTGCCATAGTTCGAGTTGATCTGTCGGCCTTGCGTGGGCCCCTTCCGCGAGGATGTCGACGTCGGCCGCTCCTGGGCTCGGCTCGTCACACCCGTCAAGATCAGCGATAGCACCACACCGACAACTCTCGTTGCTTGCATAGCAAAATCCTCGCGTTCAACTCCCGAAGTCCGTCTTTACGCAGAACCTGGCATGCGGCTACCAGAGAAATGCGAGATCAGCGGCACTTGCCAAGTTGCAAACCATCTGCCGAATTGCCTTTCGCGGGGTGTTTTTGCAAAATTAAGCAGCAGCGGAAGTTAGGAGGGCAGTTCATGAAGTACAACGACCTCTTCTTGCTTGCGATGTCGAATCCCTGGAATAGTGTCCTAAAGCTGGAAACGTTTGGTTCCAAGTCAACGGAACAATAGCCGTCTTTGTTTCTCAGTTTCTTAGCTGTTGGCGGTTACCGGCTGTGTTCCACTTGATCCGCAGTGTTCAGTTTCTCAGTTGTTCCACGGTCCGGGTCCAAAACCCGATGGGGTTGGCCCATCCGGCGTCTGGTTAACTGTCTGTTGCTGCAGCAGCCTTAGATCGAAATCCGGGGAAAGTTGCAGTTCCATTGGTGCCCAGAAGCTTGAGGATCGCATTGTGGTCGACAGGTCTGGAGAACAGGTAGCCTTGAGCGCGCTCGCAGCCGAGTTGCTTGAGTAGATCCAATTGGGCCTGGGTCTCGACCCCCTCGGCGACTACCTTCAGGCCCAGATGATGGGCGAGCATCACGATGACTCGGACGATTTCATGAGTCTCGGCGTCACTGTCCATGCGGGAGATGAAGACCCTGTCGATCTTTAGAGTGTCGACGCGAAAACCCTGCAGTCTGCTGAGTGACGAGTAGCCAGTGCCGAAATCGTCGATGTCCAGCCCGACGCCAAGTGCTTTCAACTCCGAGAGTACGCCCGCCGACTTTTCGGCGTCGGCCATGGCAATCGTCTCGGTAATCTCCAGATTGATGCATCGCGGATCCATGGCACTCTGCTGAAGAAGTTGACCGATCTGAGAAGCCAGATCGGCCTGTGCAAATTGCTTGGGGCTGATGTTGACGCTGAGGGAGAGGGGTGGTTCGGCGGGGAAGAGTTGCTGCCAGGAACGCAGCTGATGACAGGCTTCGGGCAGCAATTGGCGATTGATCGACAAGATAATGCCGGTCTCATCGGCGAGGGGAATGAAATCGTTCGGCATCACCATACCTGTTGGGCGCTGCCAGCGAGTCAGAGCCTCGAACCCCACGATCCGTTCGCTGTCCAAGGACACGATGGGTTGGTAGTAGACCCGAAACTCTCCGAGTTCAACGCCTCTGCGCAAATCCGTCTCAAGCTGCAAACGTTTGACCGCGCCGGCGTGCATGGCATTGTCGAAAACCTCACAACGCGCTTTCCCGTTGTGTTTGGCTCGGTACATGGCGATTTCTGCGTCGCGGAGCACGTCCTGGGCCTCGGTGCTGGTGCTGCCACTGAATGCGATTCCGATGCTTGCTGTGACCACGATTCCGTGACCATCCATATCGAACGGAAGGGCAAGTCGTTCCTGAATCCGCTCAGCCACACGGATGGCATCACTGGGATGGTGCAGTTCCTGGGCCAGTACGGCAAACTCGTCGCCGCCTGGCCTGGCCAGCGTGCTGTCGCCGAAGGCAAACTCTTGGTTTTCATCCCGGCTGGGACGCGAAATCGTGTCGGCTCGGCGAAGGCAAGCCGTCAGACGCTGGGCTATCTGGATGAGAAGGGCATCACCGGCGACATGGCCCAGGCTGTCGTTGAACACCTTGAATCCATCGATGTCGATGAACAAAACTGCAAACTTGAAATCGGCGTGACGGCGAGAAATGGCCAGGGCCCGTCCAAGGCGGTCAAGAAGAAGGGTCCGATTGGCAAGGTTGGTCAGTCCGTCATGGAAGGCGTTGTGCGCCAGCAACTCCTCGGCCCGCTTGCGCTCGGTGATGTCGCGGTTCACGACGACTAACCCTTCTGCTTCACCCTTTGGACCGCGAATGGCGCTGGCAGTGGACTCAAGGACGCGCCAAGACCCATCCTTGTGTCGGATGCGATATTCCAGCCGCTCTCCCGAGCCGGTGAGGCTGGCTCTTTCAGCCGCCCCAAGCACCCGAGCGCGGTCGTCGGGATGAATCTGTTCCAGCGGAGAGGTTGCGATCAACTCGGTCCGGTTGTACCCAAGCACCTTTTCGTAGGCGGGACTGTTGTAGAGGCGACGCCCATCCTTGTCGACAACGGCAATCATGTCCGCAGCGTTTTCACTGATGAGCTGGAAGAGCCGATCGCGCTCCGCTAGTCGGCGGCGCATCTGTTGAAGCTGCAGGTGTTGATAAACCGTGTAGATGTCGAACAACAGGACTAGTGCCGCAAGCCCACGAACCCATTCTTTCAGGCTCAGCGAATAGACTCTGTCGGTAGGCAGATGAAAATCGGGAAAGGTCAGCGTAATGATGCCGAAGGTCAAAACCAGGGTGACAGCGACAGCGAAACCCCAGAGCCACCATTCGTGACCCTCGACTTGGTGCATGCGTGTTAAGACGGGCTCGGCCCCATTCTCGATTTGAGGTTCGTGGTTCACGTGATGGCAATCTCCTCAGTCTTTGGAGACGGGCGTTCTCAACGGGGGAGATGAGGGTAAGGCAGCCAAAGACGGCGCAACCTTCGTCATATCTCAACCAATGGCTTCTTGATCTGGGTCTTGCTTTTGAGCCAGTCGTGCAAAATAGTTAGGTCGACCGGTGGAATCCGGACATACTCACAGCCAGCTGCGCCATAGTTTCTGGCCCACTGGATGCGTGCCTCGATGTAGATCGGTCTGTTGGCGCCAGGCAACAACAAGTGAAAGGACATCACATCCCCGATCGCAAATTCTTCTCTGCTGCTTAGGCCGACTCCGCCATCGCCAATGTCCGTGATCATCACGCCCAGAGGCCGCTTGTTCTGGTCGGTCGCCTGGACCGAACTCATCAGTGCGTACCTTGCATGGCGACGGTAGTCATACAGCATTCTGGAATAGGCGGCCTTCAACGATTTGGCAACCGACGCCTCCGTTACGGGCTTGCGAACCACAATATGGACACCGGGAACCGTGTAATCCCGCGAAGACACCGCAACAATGGTGGGCTTCTGCCACCTCCCCGACGTCTGGATTTTGTGTAAGAGATCGGCCGAGTCATCATCCCAGTCAACCACGATCAAATCGGTGCTGCCTTCCGATAGATGATCGACAGCTTTTGAGGCGCTCAAGCATACGTTTGTGCTGATCGAGAGGTCCGCGAGTAATCTGTTCATTGTGCAAACGACGCTGGGATCCCGAGAGACCAGCAAGCACTCAAACGCCATCTCCGATGTCATACCCTACCTCTTCTTAGCGCGGGACCAACTATGATCAGCAAAAACCCGAACTGGTCATGCCTTGACCCTCAGCCGCCACGATTCTCTGAAATCGGAGCGAACAGGTCACGCGGTTCCTTGCAACGAGGCAGATGCACTTTAAAGGCCAGACCCTCCCGGCACTAGTTGTCTGTTCTTGAACAGGTTGGCATGAAACTAAGAAAGGTGCATGTCCAGAATCTGGACGTCAGTTCCATCTTCCAGGCACATGCAGTTGGCAAGTCAGGGACCTTGGGGCGCTACCAGCGCTGACAGTGTTGTATAACCGGTGCGAGAAGGACGGGTAACTCGCCACAGAGAACACCGGACACAGTACTACGCGCTTACGTCTTTGCCTTCAACCTTCATCCGTGACAGTATTTGGTAGATTGTCGCTCGACCAAGCCCTAGGATCTCCGCCGCACGTGCCTTGTTCCCGCCGACTCTCTCAAGTACTCGTATGATATGACGTCTCTGCACCTCATCGAGCGAAAGAAGCTCTTCGTCGATAAGGGAATCGCCCGTGAACGGGGTTCTTAGCCGCTCCGGGAGATCACCGGTGTCAATGAACTTGCCATCCACCATCATGCAGGCGTTTCCTATCACGTTCTCCAATTCCCGGATGTTTCCAGGCCACGGATAAGTCGCCATCACACCCTGCGCTCTCCGGGTCAGGCCAGAGATCGGTTTCTTGTATTCCGCGGCGAATCGCTCCACGAAGTATCGCTGCAGGAGTGGCAGATCCTCTCGTCGATTTGCCAGCGGTGGCAGAGCAAGCTCGACTACTGCCAACCGGTAATAGAGATCTTCGCGAAATCCACCCTCGCGGACCATGTTTCTCAAATCCCGATTCGTGGCAGCTATCACGCGCACATTGACGCTGCGTGAAACGTGAGACCCAACCCTCCGCACCTGATGATCCTGCAAGACGCGAAGCAACTTTGCCTGAGAAGCCGGCGAGAGATCTCCAATTTCATCAAGAAAGATAACCCCACCATCTGCGTTCTCAAAAAGCCCCGGCCGGTCCTGGAGCGCACCCGTAAAAGCACCTCTCACATAGCCAAACAGCTCACTTTCGACCAGACTATCCACTAGGGCAGAGCAATTGCAGGCCACAAAGGGGCCCGGAGAGGCAGCGCTCAGCCGGTGTAGTGCTCGTGCGACCAACTCCTTGCCGGTGCCCGTGGCGCCGCTAACGAGAACAGTCTTGAAGTGCGGCGCAACCCGGCGTATCTTCGCGAAAACCTCGAGCATGAGGGGACTACGACTCACGATGCCTTCGAATTGACAGGCTTGCACTAGCCCTTGGTCGAGGATCAGGGTCCTTCGACGTATTTCCGCCTCCGCCAGGAAGCTGGCGATTCGATGCCGGAGTCTTTGAAAATCAAGCGGCTTCGTCAGATAGTCGCACGCGCCGTGCTGAATCGCCTCCATGGCTGATTCCGCCGAGTAGTGACCTGAGATCACAATCACGTTTGCACCGGGGTCAGAGCGCACGATGCGTTCGAGCATGTCCATCCCGGTCACTCCCGGCATGAACAGATCGAGCAGCACGACCCTGGGCCGTAGTGACTGAAACAGCTGAAAACCAGCTTCAGGATCTTCTGCCGTCAGTATTTCCAATCCTTCGTCCCCGAGTGATTCCGTGATCAGCGACAGAGTCAGGGGATCGTCGTCAATAGCGAGCAACTTGAAAATGTTCAGCTTGCTCATTGGACACCTCCAAGCTGGCAACTCGCTCCCCTACCTCGATCTTCACTCTCAAATGGACGCAACGCGACTCGCTCCGGATTTGTTTCACATAGGAATTTGTGATCAGGATCACACTTTCGAGGTCTGGCCGGAGATATAGAAAGCGATCCTCCCCGAATTGGCTTGCCTGAAGGCGCACTTCGGAGGGAGAACTGCGACAGCGTTGCAGGGGTCCTCTCACTTGCTGTCGGCAGAAAGCACGAAAATCCGGTCAGCATCTCGCTGAACCGTTCGCACAAACAAATGTACAATTAGCAGCCTTCGGGGGAAAAGCTTGCTAAGTGTAATATATCACAAGAAGCTATTCCGGAGTCAGTGGCAAAGTTGGACTGTGCGGCCAGTAACTACTAGACCCCGACGATAGAGAACATCTCGATGTAGGAGGTGCTTTCTTGGTGCTCAAGCCAGTGTCCATGCCGCGAACACTATTCCAGCGCCATAGCACGTTCTCGCTGATCCAGAATGGCAGCCCGTTCCGAACAAATAAAAAGCACTCAGTAACTTACGGCATCTCGATCGCATTTGGTCACTAACATGCTCTGCTCTCAAGGGTCATGATCAACCAACAGGTTCGACTCGACGGACTTCTCTTCTCCAGCGACGCCCAGGTACTCGGTGTCATGAATCAAATCCTGGACACTTTTGCTATTAAGACCGAGGTTTGTGGCGAACTTGACTCGGCCCTTGATGCAGTGACCCACCGCAGACTTGATGCCGTAATCGTGGACTGGAATGGTGTGCACGATCCAAATCGCATCGTGCGCGCCGCACGCAAATCGTCGCCCAACAGCAACTCGACCATTGTGGCCATGGTCGATCAGGGTTCCGAGGCGTATGCCTTGCTGGCCGGGGCCAATTTCATGATCCATAAGCCGATGGACCTTGACTACGCGCGACGGTGTATGCGGGCCGCTTACGGAACCATGCTGCAAAACCGCCGGCGTGCGGCTCGGGTCGCGGTCGACCTCCCGGTGGTTGTAAGGTTGGTCGGGGGCGGAAGATTCGAAGCGAAAATCAGCGACATCAGTATTGGCGGGTTGGCTCTGCAATGCAAGCAGCCACTGGAACTCGATCAGAAGGTGACAACGCTTTTCACCCTCCCAGGCACCACGGGCCTTATCTATCTGTCTGGTGCCGTAGTCAATACGGATGCGAAAGCGCGGGCTGGAATTCGCTTCTCTTTCATCCCCGACGACGACCTTACCCTGCTTCAAACATGGCTGGCAAGCGAACTGACCAAGCTCGAGAATGCTGAGATGCCCGTCAGCGATGTGAGAGACGATGTGCACTGAACGGTTGCCGCCGAATCGACGAGTGTCTCGAGTGACCATCGGCGCATGCCTCACAGAAACGATGATCGGTTCCTCGGGCGAGCTACGATTGACTCGCCAATTCGTACCCTCTTCTCAAAGGCTCGACTTCCTTAAGCTAACTCCTACCAGTTGTTGCTACGTCTTGCTTTCCACGCCTGGATTGATAATGCCGAGCCATTTCACATAGTTCACTTTCCTCGTTCACTGTGGAGGGACGCTCCACATTCTGGAAATGTGTCTGCGTCGCAGACAGAATCCTTTCCCACCCTGGAGCGAGAAGTCGCACAGACACTGCGGTTAAGGAGTCTCTTTGCCAACGCGACGGTGGCAGTCCGCTTGCAAAGAATCTCGAGTTGCGTTCCCCCGGCTATAAATTAGTTTGCAACCGATGCCTCAAGGTTTCACATTCCGGTAATCGTGTCGACGGGTTTGCCTAAAACAATGAGACGAAGCTGAGAACGGCTGATGCTGCAGCATATCCTGAGAAATCGTCGCTTGCCCTAGATGAGAGTCCCCACCGTCGTGGTCCAGCGGCCGCTGGCGTCCTAGGCACGTGTGACGAAGTTCGAGGGGCCCTGTGCAGCGCGATGCTTCAAATATCGACGCAGCGAGCGAATAAGGCAGCATATCTAGTTGGTTCCTAAGAGGGGGTTTGTGTGACGATACTACTAGCTGAAGATTCCGCGGTCTACCGGCACTTGATAACGGGCCATTTTAGTGAATGGGGCTTCAACTTCGTGTGTGCAAAAGACGGTCGTGCGGCTTGGGACTTGCTGACGAAGCCAGACTCGCCAAGGTTGGCTCTTCTCGACTGGGTACTGCCTGGGTTGGATGGGGTGGAGCTTTGTCGGCGGCTCCGCCACAGGCCGGAAACCGAACCGTATACCTATACGATTCTACTCACCGCTAAGAGTCAAAAACAGGAGATGCTGGAAGCCATGGACGCGGGTGCGGATGATTTTCTCGCAAAGCCGTTTGATCCTCCCGAATTGAAAGCGCGCCTGCTGGTGGGTAAGAGGATCGTGGAGCTGCAGCAGAAACTCGTTTCTGCGAACGACGCTTTGCACTATGCAGCTAACCACGACTTCCTCACGAGACTGTGGAATCGTGCTGCAGTCATTGCTTTCCTGCAACGCGAAGTGGCGCGCTCCCTCCGCGAGGGCTCAGCGCTTGGAGTGATTCTGGTTGACGTAGACCATTTCAAGAAAGTAAACGATGAACTGGGACATGAAACGGGAGACTACGTTCTCCAAGAGATCGCGAAGCGATTTTCCGCCAGTCTGCGTGAATACGATGGAGTCGGTCGTTATGGCGGCGAAGAGTTTCTGTTGGTCATGCCGGGTTGCGACCTGGCAACAACGATACGAAGAGCCAATCTCATCAGAGAGTTGATTTCGAGCACGCCGATCCGGACCCCTCTCAAGCTAACGACGGTAACGGTCAGCATGGGGGTGGCCGCGGCAGAGCCCACAACGAATTCAGAATCGCTCTTGCGTCGGGCCGACCTGGCGCTGTATCAGGCCAAGCGCAATGGGAGGAACCGCGCAGAGGAGGCGGTTGCACCCGCTAGAGAAGCCGCACAGCGGGCTTGAAGTCAGCGTGGAGCGACCTCAGGATCTACACTTCGGCGTGAGTACATCGCCCGCACACAACCTGCTGGCACTTCAACACAATTACTGCTAAGTACAGGCACGGGCTCGTCCAACCGGAGCCTTGCTCAAACTCTCAGGGAAGCCAACTATGCTCGAAGCAACGGATGATTTGATGTCCAAGAGCAAGACAGTATTCCAGAATCGAGGCTCAATTCACGCCTAAACCCGCAAAGAGATTTCCACCGCTTGCAGAGCTAAGTTCCTCAAGGCCTTAGGACTGTACGTCATCGCTCGGGCAAAACATTTCGGCATGGATCGTGCAGTGACTGTGTTGGAGAGAACTCTAGCGAACGGCCTCCCCCTTGCCGCTTGCTTAGGTCAAGTCATTCGAACAGGGAGGGAGAGTAATGCAACTCAGGAACTTTGGGTGGGTGCTCGTTTCGTTCGTGCTCGTATCCCTGGCATCCTTCGCGCAGCAGACCTCGGGAGGATCGCCGCTGAATCCCACGACCCACCATCTGGGTCCATTCAGCGACGCGAACTACGGCAAGCTACCACTGGTATTCGAAAAGAACCAGGGTCAAGCAGACCTGCAGGCCAGGTTTCTCGCACGCGGCAGAGGATACACAGCGTTTCTCACTTCAGACGGTATGGTTCTGTCTTTACGTGCTACCAACGTGGTGCCCATCCCACGAACGGCTAACGTGCCTGCCACCGGCGGCGGCCTATCAGCCCAGGCCGAAATCATGCAGTTCCGCCTTTCGGGAGCAACCAGGAATCCGGCGGTTCTAGGAGAGGATGAACAGCTCGGCAGAGTGAACTACTTTTTCGGCAAGGACCCCACAAAGTGGCGCACAAATGTCCCAACCTACGCCAGAGTTCGCTACAAGAACGTATATCCCGGAATTGATCTCGTGTACTACGGAACAGGCCGACAATTGGAATGCGACTTCGCCATCTCACCGGGAGCCAATCCCAACCGAATTCAATTCGAAATCACGGGCGCCAAAGAGATTCGAGTTGACACCGACGGCGACCTAGTGCTGAAAACGACCAGCCGACAACTACGCTTCCAGATGCCTGTTGTCTACCAGGAATCCAACGGCCAACGTGTGATCGTTGACGGTAACTACGTCGTGAATGACCAGACACATTTCAGTTTCCACGTTGCCCACTACGATCCCGCGAAGCCGCTCGTCATCGACCCGGTGCTTGTGTACTCGACGTACCTGGGAGGAAGTGGCTTTGACCAGCCTGCGGGAATCGCCGTCGACAGCACGGGTAGCGTCTACGTCGCAGGGGATACAGATTCACCCGACTTTCCCCTGGCGCCTCTGGGCTCACTCCCGACCGGCACGAACCACGTTTTTGTCGCGAAGCTCGACCCCTCCGGATCGAATCTGGTGTACGCCGACTACATCGGCGGCAGCGTCTCGGAATATGGCTATGGGCTCGCACTCGACGGTGCGAACGAGGTCTACGTAACCGGTAGCACACAGTCACCCGATTTCCCCACCGTCAAACCCTATCAGGCCTCACAGCTTGGCTCTTATAACGGCTTTGTGACCAGGATTTCTGCCGACGGCTCTTCCCTTTTGTATTCGACATACCTGGGAGGAGATGCTTATGACCAGCCGTCAGGCATTGGTATCAATACGCTGGGCGAAGTGTATGTGGCGGGAATCACCACGTCCCAGAATTTTCCTGTCGTCAATGCTTACCAGCCGGCAGTTTCTCCGAATCAAGCCGGTTTGTATGGGGTTTACGGTTTCCTGACCAAGTTCAGCACCGACGGATCAACCCTCGTTTACTCGACGTTCTTGGGGGGCAATTCAAATGTTGCCCAGACTTGCAGTCAGGGTCCATGCTGGCCGGCACCGTTCAGCCTTATTAACGGAATCGCTGTGGACGTTAACGACAATGCCTATGTTACGGGGAATACCAATACTTACAATTTCCCCACCACGCCGGGCGCCTATCTCACGACCGATTCTGCTCCCATGGACTTGATGGTCGGTTTTGTGAGTAAGTTCAGCAGTTCGGGAAGTTTGGACTATTCCACATACTTCTACGGGGCGAGTGTAGCTGATGTGCAAATAGCCTCCATTGCAGTAGACGACTCCGGCTCGGCGTACATCACAGGAACAGCTCCCAGTGATGGAACTTTTCCGGTCACTTCCACGAGCATCTGTGACCCAGCCGTCTCTCTAGGCGGATGCAGCTACGCGTTCGTTACGAAGTTCGATCCAACAGGATCTACCTTGCAGTATTCGACCTTTTTGGGTCTCTACAATTTTGCTTTTCCGCAGGCGATTGCGCTGGATCAAAACAATAACGCCTATGTCTCGTGCTGGACGGCGGGCAGTTCGCTTGTAATACAAAACGGTATTGAGTCTTACACGAGCGGAAGTGACCTTCTAGTGGCGGAGATTGACCCTGTTGCGAGCACGCAACTGTCTGCTACCTTCTTGGGCGCTAGTGGAGATGAGTATCCTGCCGGTCTCGCCGTCGATTCGAACGGGAACCTTTATGTAGCCGGCTACACGGATTCAACGGACTTTCCGGTTACTCAGGGAGCATTCCAAGACACGATCGGAGGGAGCTTCGATGCCTTTGTGGTCAAGATCGGGCCAAGCTCAGCGCCCGCCGTGTCGGTTAGTCCTTTCCTGCTGCAATATTCAAGCCAGCCGGTTGGCTCGGCCAGCCAGCCGCTGATGCTTTTCCTCCGCAACATGGGCAGCTCGCCGTTAGCGATTTCATCGATCACGGTCGGCGGAGACTTTGCGGAAACTGACACTTGCGGGACCAGCGTACCAGCGGCCGCTCGCTGCACGTTTTCAGTAACTTTCACCCCCACCGCCGTGGGGCTCCGTTCGGGATCAATCCAGATTCTGGATGACGCAGCGGGATCGCCCCATATCATCGCCCTCAGCGGCAGCGGCTCCGGACCCGTTGCCGCCCTGAGTCCCACAAGCTTGGCGTTTTCAGCTCAACCCCTGGGAACTCCCAGTGTGCCGCAAACCGTGAACCTAACCAACGCCGGGAACGCAACGCTCAACCTCGGCAGCATCCAGGTCGCCGGGGACTTCTCCCAAACCAACAATTGTCCCGCTACATTGGCTCCCAACTCTAGTTGCACCCTCAGCGTGACCTTCACGCCTACTGTAACGGGACCTCGGAACGGAACTCTCACCATCAGCGACAGCGCGCAGGGCAGCCCTCAAACCGTGATTCTTACCGGGACAGGTTCAACCGCCCCTGCTCCTATCGCTACGGTGACCCCCACCAACGTAGTCTTCCCCGGACAGCAGATTGGAACCTCCAGTCGGGTGCAAGCTGTGAGCCTCACCAACACCGGCAATGCAACGCTGAACATCAACGGTATCCAGTTGACGGGAGACTACAAGCAAACCAACACATGTCCGGCCACATTGGCCGGTGGCTCCAGTTGCGCGATCAACGTCACCTTCGCTCCCACAGCTTCTGGAACCCGCAGTGGAACCCTGACCATGAGCGATAACGCTCAAGGCAGTCCTCAAGTCGTGGTCTTTTCTGGAGCAGGCGCGGATTTCAATCTCACAAGTTCTCCGAGCAGCGATACTCTAAAAGCTGGCGCCACTGCTACGTATCAGGTTGCTGTGTCTCCGGTGGGTGGTGCATTCACCAACGCCGTCAAGGTGAGCTGTAGTGGGGCACCGGCGCTGACGACTTGCAAGGTATCGCCGAACGCTGTGACTCCGAACGGCAGCGCAGTAACCTCAACGATGACAATTACCACCACGGGCTCCGTGGCGCAGGCGTTTCCGCTTCGTTCAGCGTGGGACCGGATGATCTACGCGATCTGGATGCCCGGGGTTGCATGCTTCGGAATGATTTTGCTGAGTTCCCGGCCTCGGTCCAGAACACTGCGGGTGATCTTCCTGATGTCTCTGATGACGGCAGGGTTGATGTTGATGCCTGGATGTGCCGGAGGAACCGGCATCACATCGCCGCCCCAAACCAGAACCGCTCCTGGAACCTACACCATCACGGTTACGGGAACTTCGGGCACTCTCCAGCACTCCTTGCCTGTGACTCTAATCGTCCAATGAGTCTGGAAACGATTGTCGGCTTTAGGTCCGGTGATCACAAGAGGAAAGTCAGCAATCAGCGCAGGACTGACGTACAGGGCCGGAAAGGGGTTACTAATGGCATCGAAGGGTGCGAGTCGTCCAGAAACTGCGACCGATCAGGAATTGCTGGAGGTGTTTCTTCAGCATATCCCTGACGACATCTACTTCAAGGATCGCGACAGCCGTTTTGTGCGGATCAGCAGAGCGTTGGCTACCCGCTTCGGCCTGAGTGACCCGGCAGATGCGGTAGGCAAGTCTGACTTCGACATGTTCACTGCCGAGCATGCGGAACAGGCGTTTGCGGACGAACAAGAGATTATTCGCACCGGTCGGCCGGTTGTCGCGAAAGAAGAAAAAGAAACGTGGCCGGACGGCCACGAGACTTGGGCTTCAACCACCAAGGTGCCGTTGCGCGATCGCCTCGGCAAGATCGTCGGGACTGTGGGAATCTCCCGGGATGTAACCGAGCGCAGGCGCGCTCAGCACGAGCTTCATGAATACAAGAAACACCTCGAAGAATTGGTGGCGGCACGCACGGCTGAACTTACTCGGGCGAATAACGCTTTAGCATCCTCCAATGCCGAGCTGGAAAAGTTTGCCTATGTGGCCTCTCATGATCTTCAGGAGCCATTGCGCATGGTGGCCAGCTACACGCAGCTGCTGGCACGCCGCTATCAAGGAAAGCTCGACGCAGACGCCGACGAATTCATCGCCTTCGCCGTGGATGGCGCAAGCCGGATGCAGCAACTCATCCAAGACTTGTTGTCCTATTCTCGTCTGGCGACCCAAGGACAGCAACTTGAACTCATCGAGAGTCAAGTCGCATGCAACACGGCCGTCATGGATTTGCGTCTTTCGATCGAAGATTCCGGCGCGGTGGTGAACATCGGGACCCTGCCGACGGTGCGTGCGGATCCTGCGCAGCTTGCGCAGTTGTTTCTGAACCTGATCGGGAACGCGATCAAATACCGCAACGAGCACACCCCTGAAATCCAGGTTGCGGCCAGAGCAGAATCGGGGCGCTGGGTCTTTTCCGTGCAGGACAACGGAATCGGCATCGATTCGCGATATCACAGCCGCATATTTGAGATGTTTCAGCGCCTCCACCCTCGCGAAAAGTACTCGGGAACCGGTATCGGTCTCGCGATCTGCAAAAAGATTGTGGACCGACACGGAGGCAGGATTTGGGTGGAATCACGGCCAGGACATGGATCGACTTTCCTGTTTACGATTCCACAGATAGAGAGGACGGCAGAATGAATTCCAAGGCAATCGAAATCCTGCTAGTGGAAGATAACCCGGGGGACGCGCGTTTGACCCGAGAAGCCTTCAAGGACGGAAGATTGCTCAACAATCTTTCGGTAGTGGGCGACGGTGTCGAAGCCCTCGCGTATCTGCGTCAGCAGGGACAGTACAGGAACTCCACGAGGCCAGATCTGATTCTACTTGATCTCAACTTGCCAAAGAAAGACGGCCGCGAGGTGTTGGAAGAAATCAAGGCAGATGAACACCTGAAAAGGATTCCCGTGGTGGTGTTAACCACTTCCTCCGCTCAAGAAGATGTCGCGCGGGCCTACGGTAGTCATGCTAACTGTTACATCACGAAGCCAGTGGACCTCGACCAATTCTTGCGAGTTGCCCAGTCCATCGAAAGTTTTTGGCTTTCGCTTGTGAAGCTGCCGTCATAGAAGAGTTTGAACATGGCAACGTCCACAACCAAGATTCTGCTCGTAGAAGACAACCCGGGTGATAGGCGACTAGTGCAAGAGGCCTGCAGAGAGATCGCCGAACTCCAATCCGAGTTCATTCATTGTGAAACGTTAGCGCAGGCTATAGAGTTTCTCGAAATCAGAAGGCCCGATGTTGGCTTGATCGACCTTGGACTTCCCGATGCCGAGGGTCTGGAGGCCGTACGCCGAATCCATGGCGTTGCCCCAGAGGTACCCCTTGTCGTACTGACAATGTTAAACGACGAGGGTTTAGGAGTCCAAGCCCTCAAGGAGGGAGCTCAGGACTATCTCATAAAGACACATATCGACTGGCGAACCATCTGGCGCGCCCTGTGCTATGCCATCGAGCGCCAACGTGTGAAGGTTGAACTCCTCAGCCTTTCGTTCAACGACGGTTTGACAGGTCTCTACAACCGTAGGGGATTCCTCGCCTTGTCGCAGCACCAAGCAAAGTTGGCCAGCCGAACTGGGAAACCGTTCTTGGTGGCATTCATCGACCTCGAACGGCATGAAACAAATTAATGACACGTTCGGCCATCAGGAAGGCAACCACGCGTTAGTTGAGACTGCGAATATCCTCCGAGACTCCTTTCGTCAGTCCGACATCCTGGCGCGAATTGGAGGCGATGAATTCGCTGTCTTTGTCTCTGACGCCAGCCTGGAGAATGCTGCCACGGTCAGGCGTCGCCTGCGGCACAAATTGGATGTCTGCAACATACATCCAAGCCGACGTTACTTTCTGTCTTTCAGTGTCGGGGTTGTTTCGGGTAACGGCAGACAAGACTGCAATATTGAGGAGATATTGGAACAAGCTGACAGAGCCATGTACGAGCAGAAGGAGGGCAGGCGCGTCTTGCGCAGACCCGTCAACCATCCGCTGTGAGGTCGCACCCTGGCCAAACCGAAGCAGGAGTTAATTCCAGGAGAAGACGCGCGCTCGATGGAGCATGTTCGGGTTGCTTTGGCTGGCAGCGGACCCACACTAAGACTCAGTTGCACGCCGCCATATTTTGGCCTACGCCTTGAAGACTGATGACGGAGTTGGTCACCAGAGGTAGGCTCCAGAACTTGCTGTGGTGTTTGCGTAAGTAATATGCTGCAAACACAGAACCAACGCTCTTCACGGATGCGACCGCGTAGGCACGCCCGACAGTCGGGTGAGTCCCATACAAGTACGCCGATTGAACCTCGACGTTGCATGCACCCTTTTTACCGGCGAGCCAATTCTGGCGGGCGAACAACGTCGTGTATGAGTCTCCGAAAGTGCTGCCTGTAGAGATAAGCGCCAAGCTGACGAATGTTTTGTCGATTATTTTGACCTCCGCGCTGGCCACTGCAATCCTAGACCCCTGGACTGGTACTGTAGCTTCGATAATCGCAGCATTACTCATCCGAATGACGCTGCTGGGCGCTTCCGGAAGCTCAGCTGCCTTTGAGATCGCCACCATAGCGAGCACCGCAAGTGCAGTGCGCAGTGTCGATCTCATAAGGGTTGTTGGCTTGCGTGCACAGGCTGCTACGGTGCTGAGCAGGTGGCTGGTTTCCGTGGGCGGGTCCAGAGATGCATTACGTTTGGTCATGTCCTGAAGATTAGGCCCAGACGCTGCCGCGCACAATGGCGAGACTGTAATAGAAGGTAGTAATGCGGGGTAACCAGCAGATCGTGCCATTGCGGCCTGAGGTTCAGGCAGCCTCATGGAGGCCAGACGAGCCTCAATACTGTTCGTGGCGAACCCTCCCCGGAGTCGCGGTCCAGGGCCAACCTACGTTCATGTTAGTTGGAACTAAACCGCGGTTCTAGGCGCGTCCAAGAGCTCCCACACCTTTTGCGCGACAGCATCCTGAGTGAAGGGCTTTTTGAGGAAGCCGACCTCAGATTGGAGTACACCGTGCCGAACGACGGTGGCGTCCGTATAGCCGGAGATGTACCGCACCTTTGTCTTGGGACGCTGCGAAATCAGTCGTTCCGCCAGTTCATGCCCGTTCATTCCCGGCAACACAACATCGGTAAGGCTGGGCGCCGCGACGTGATGGATGTGCTGGCCGTCTTCATCGAGCCGCACTACGGAGGAGAACATCCCGTGGCATGCGATTCAGGGAGGAGTACCAGACTGGTGAGCGTTTCCCCGAGCGCCGCATTTTTGTGCGATCATCTTGAGAATGCCGTTCTGCCCTGCGGGCAGCGCTTCTACGCTGTGATCACGACCGTCACCGAAACCCACAACACTGCTCATGAGTGGGGGTACCGCTTAGAAGGGGCGAACGGATCTTCTTTTGTGCGAGAGCTCTTGCGGACAAGACCAAATAGTGCCCAAACCGAAACGTGTTCATACCGAGACCGTGATCACTGCTAGCCCTAGGGCAACGACGGAGAGAAGCACGACGTGAAGCGTGTCCCGTAGCTTCGCCTTCCCACGCAGCCCATGAACCATCCCGATGGGCGAATCATAGTAGGGAAAGGACTGAGGTCAAGCCCTTCTAGCGTATTGCAGAAACTGAGAGGCAAGACACGATTCTGTTCGGTGTTCGACGCCATCTGAAGACTCCGGCGATCACTACTTTTTTTGATGCGACAGAGCTGTCCGCTAGAATGCCTATTGGATTTCTGAAAGTTCGTGATTACCCTACACCTCCGGCAGAGGGAATTCTGTGCTCCAGGGCGAGCCCACCGGTTGGCGCACACTTCAGGAAAAGAGCGCAACGGGAGAAAGAGATCAAGAAAACTCGCCGCGATCATCGATGAATTGAACCCGTTGCTGACCGAGCATGAGAAAGGTGCCAATCTCGCAAATCAATCCTCCGCCAATCGACATCGGCATAAGGTGCGCGAAGCTAGCGAGAAGAACTAGAGGCCAGGAGAACTCAGACCTGAAGGCGAGCGACGAAACAGTGCGCATGGTTCAGCCCCCGCGGCAAAACGATTCATTCCCCCCCGAAGCCACAGTTACAACGAGCCTGTTCTTTCGGAGAGGCAAAGTCAACAACAATCCGTCTTGTTCTGTTTTCGTAACAACGTCAAAGATCAATAGTTCTCGTCCCCTGACCATTTTTGGCGGGTTGCGAACTCTGTGGAAGTTGCCAATAGCAAGGCGACGATTCGGGAGAGAAGCGAGCGCACTCCAGAACTTCAATCGAGTACGTAGCGATTACGCAGTGGTCCACCGACACTAAAAACCTGTCCCTTAAGGTAGTGCTTTTGGGGCATTGCCCTGGGCATTGCCCGCATAAGCGCTAACTTAAGGAACAGGATTTAGCGTTCGTGCACATATGCTTAGTGAATGCGTATCGCCGAAGAAAACTGGAAGGTGCTCGTGTCGTTGCTTCCCATCGGGTGGCAGAAAATGGCGTGGCAGTCGGGTGCGATCGAGCGATTGCGCGGGTTTCGATCGCCTGACGTGCTGTTGCGAATGCTAATGCTACATGTGGCGCGGGGTTACTCATTGCGGGAGACAGTTGTGCGCGCTACGCTGGCGAATTGGACCGACATCTCGGATGTCGCTTTGCTCAAACGCCTGCGCAACAGCGAAAAGTGGCTACGTTTCTTGTGCATCGAATTGCTTCGGGAAAACGTCGCGTACCGGCTCGAAGAAGATATCAGTCCGACGATCCGGATTGTGGATGGCACGATCGTCAGAGAACCAGGCAAGACGGGGAGCCAATGGAGGATTCTGTACAGCATGAGAGTGCCGAGTCTGGTGTGTGACTTTTTCGAGGTCACGGCCACGATTGGCGAAGGCAGCGGAGAGTCGTTGAGCCGTCTGCCTGTAAGTCCGCGCGAACTTATTCTTGCGGATGCCGGCTACTGCTCAGTCGCTGGGATTGAATATGTTTGGCAACATGGCGCTGATGTTTTGGTTCGCGTCAACCCTCAGAGCTTCGTAGCGTACTCAGAATTTGGCAGACGTGTCTCCCTCCTTCCGCGACTACGTACTTTGTCCAAAGTGGGGCAGTTCGGCGAATGGCGGGTTGTCTTGCATGGTCAAAGTTCGTCGTTTGCAGGTCGGTTGTGTGCAGTACGAAAGAGCGACTGCGCGATTCAACAGGCGCATCGGCGCTTGCAGCGCAAAGCGAGTAAGAAGCAAATGATCACCAGGCCGGGAACCCTCGAATTTGCTAAGTACGTGATTGTGTTCACGACCCGCTCCAGCGGTTCGACGGCGGACGTTCTGAGGTCTTACCGCATGCGTTGGCAGATTGAGCTGGTGTTTAAGCGACTGAAGAGCCTCGCTCAACTCGGGCACGTGCCCAAGCATGACGACCGCAGTTCCCGCGCTTGGCTTTATGGGAAACTGCTCGTCACGCTCCTGGCACAAAAATTGATGCGCATCGGGCGCGATATTTCCCCCTCGGGCCACGTGAATTCAGTTTCGCGCTGCACCAGATCCAGCAAGCTATCGAACCTCACCTCTCCTTCCAACAAACGCTATATTCGTGGAATCAGATTGCACAAGCTCTGGCGGAAAAGTCGCGCAACCGACTACTTCAATTGGTGAAATGGCATCCTTCATGAACATCGCCGACCGGAGTGTGGTGCTGTCAGAAATCTAACTTCTCTGTTGAGTTGCTGCTCCCCTTCCTGGCCCGTAAACTTCAGGGTTGTTTCGTCCTGACCCGTGATCCTTCCTCAATCGGAGGCAGGTGCGCCTCCCACCTAGTGCCGGCCAAGTCTTGACTCCTGCCGCGAGGCTATTCCTTTCAGGTCCGAGGTCCAGTTCAGCAACACTGTGATTGGCTCGGTCGATGTTGTCGTCGTGTCAATAAGGAACCGCTTGCCATCCGGAGCGACGTCCCAACCAAAAACCTGCGCGGAGACTGCATTGTGGGCGATCTGAGCCACAGGCACTTGGAACAAGGCTCTAGGAACGCTGACCTTGAATGTCAGTCCCTCGGTCACGTCTGCAGCCATCAGTTTTCCATCGGGGGAAAAATAGAACAATTCCTTACCATCCCGACGCCAGCGGGGCTCGCTGCCACCATCACGAGAGATCGGCATCTTGCTGCCGCCATTCGGGGGCGCTGGAAATGGCTGGATATAGATTTCGGATCTACCGGACTCGTCCGAAGCATAAGCGATCCAGCGTGCGTCGGGAGAGAATCGGCCTTGTTCCTCGCTGAACTCCGTATTTGCAAAAGGTGTGGCAGTGCCAGATGGTGTCCCATTTCCTGCCAGAGGCAAGACCCACAAATCGGCATGGGTTCGAGGATCCATGTGCGTGTAGAGCAGGAATCGCCCGTCGTGCGACCAATCGTCCGGGAGCATTGGATCGCCAGTTGCACGGATTA
>Ga0075030_100001105_pt1 | contig 24169 bp, 22 predicted proteins | sample LitLauG_LLR_2012_FD_71393 | JGI IMG/M metagenome (GOLD analysis project Ga0075030, IMG submission 71393) | Freshwater sediment microbial communities from Pennsylvania, USA - Little Laurel Run_MetaG_LLR_2012 | ecosystem: Environmental > Aquatic > Freshwater > Creek > Sediment | place: USA...
AAAAAATACGAGGACAATCCGCGCCTCGCCTGGGATATTCTGGAAGCCGGCTCGGCTCGCGCCCGCGATGTGGCAGGCGCTACCATGGATGAGGTTCGCGACGCCATGGGCATTTCGCTCGGCTACGAGCCGACGCGGAGTTCTTCGAAGTGACCGATTTGTCGCAGACCACACCCGAGCAGGCCACGGCACAAACCTCGGTGCCTGTCGTTGCCCCGCCGAAGCCCTCTCCGCAGGAAGACAACGACTTCCCGTTTGCCGTAGCGCTCGGCGAGATCTACGAAGGGCCGCTCGACCTGCTGCTCGACCTGATTCGCAAGCAGGACATTAATATCTACGACATCCCGATCGCGAAGATCACGGCCCAGTACCTCACGTACGTTGAGCGCATTCGGCAACTCGACGTCAACGTCGCCTCGGAATTCATCTACATGGCCGCAGTGCTGATTCACATCAAGTCGAAGATGCTGCTGCCGCGCGATCCGCTCGCTCCCGCCGATGCGCTGGAAGACCCGCGCACGGAGCTGGTCAATCGTCTGCTCGAGCACGAGAAATTCAAGTCCGCAGCGCAGATGCTTCTGCAGAAACAGCAGATCGAAGACGCGGTCCTGACCAATCCGTCCATCAAAGAGTTCATGGACGCCGAGGGCACGGAGCCCGAGATGGCCGCCGACGTCATCGACCTGGTCAAGACTTTCCAGCAAATCCTGGAGCGCGCACGCACGCGGCCCATTCTCGAAGTCGACGAAGATACCGTAACCGTCGGACAAATGATCCATTACCTGCACAAGCGCCTGTCGATCGAAGACCGCCCGATCCGCCTGAAACAGATGCTGCACAACTTGCCGTCAAGACCGGCGCTGGTCTGCATGTTCCTAGCACTGCTAGAACTCGTGCGCCTGCAGGCGATCCAGGTGCGGCAAGACCACGTCTTCGGCGAAGTGCTGGTACGCAAGCACTCTCACTTTGATCAGGTAATGACCGAGCAAGCCGCCGTGCGCGATGACTGGCGGTAGAACAGTAGTCAGTAGTCAGTAGTCAGTACTCGGTAGTCGGTAGTCAGTAGTCGGATGCCAGCCGCGAAGCGGCGAAACAGGAAAGCCCGGCACGTAAGTGCCGGGATGGCAAATTCAACAAAGCGGAGTCCCGTCAGGGACGACACCAAACTCGTGCACTCGCTGGTACCTCGCAGCCTAATATGAGTTTAAAAGCCCAACTCGAAGCCATCATTTACGCGGCGGAAATGCCGATTTCACTTGATCAGATCTCTCCCCTCGTCAAAGAGTCGATCCTCGCCGAAACTCCCGGCATCAACGACGCCGAAATCAAATCGCGCATCCGCGCCGGACTCGAACAACTGATCGCCGACTTCGCCGGCGCTTCCCACGGCATCGAAATCCGCCAGGTCGCCGGCGGATACCGCATGTCGACCAAGCCCGAGCAGCACGACGTGGTCCGCGCCTTCGCCAAGAGCCTGAAGCCCCCGATCCGCCTCTCGCTGCCGGCGCTTGAGACTCTCGCCGTCATTGCCTACAAGCAGCCAGTCACGGTGCCCGAGATCAGCGAAATCCGCGGCGTCGATGCGGGCGGCGTGATTGCCACTCTGCTCGACCGCAAACTCATCACCACGGCGGGACGAAAGGCTGTGATTGGCCGTCCGATACTCTACAAAACCAGCAAAGAATTCCTACTCCGCTTCGGGCTGAAGGATGTCAACGAACTGCCCAGCATGGAGGAGTTCGAGAAGCTCGTGGCCGAGTCGTTTCAAGGCGACTTGCTGCTCGGGGAAAGCGCACCTCACACCGAGGCTGATTCTCCCACGATTAACGCCGGCACAACTCACGCGGATTTATCAGCGGACAGCGCCGGAGAAGAATCCGGAGAGCCCGCCAACAGCACCACCGAGTAGCCATGCCTGCCGAGCGCTTACAAAAACTTATCGCCGCTGCCGGAGTCGCCTCACGCCGCAAGGCCGAGGAACTCATCACCTCCGGCCGTGTGCAGGTCAACGGACAGATGGTCACCGAACTCGGCACGAAAGCCGACCCGGATCTGGACCACATCCGCGTGGACGGCAAACTGCTGCGCGGGCCAGAGCGTTACTCCTACATCGTCCTAAACAAGCCCAAGGGATACGTCACCACGGTGAGCGATCCGGAAAAGCGGCCGACCGTGATGGACCTGGTGCGCTCGGTGCGCGGGCGGGTGTATCCCGTAGGACGCCTCGACTGGGCCAGCGAAGGCCTGCTGCTGCTCACGAACGACGGCGAACTCGCCAACGCGCTGATGAAAGCGTCGTCGGGCGTGTCCAAGACTTACGTAGTGAAAGTCGCCGGCCAACCCGAGGAAGCAAAGCTGGAGAAGTTGCGGCGCGGAGTCTCCATTGCCGAGAAAGGCGGCCGCCGGGTGCGCACGGCTCCCGCGCGGATCAAGCTGCTCCGAGAAGGCGACAATCCGTGGTTCGAAGTGACCATCGTCGAAGGCCGCAACCGGCAGATCCGCAAAATGTTCGAAGAGGTCGGCCACCACGTAGAAAAAATCCGTCGAGTGCAGTATGGCCCGCTCTCGCTCGACGTGCCGCCGGGAGAGTTTCGCAGCCTCTCGCTCGAAGAGGTTGCGAAGTTGAAAAAGGTGGCGTCCGGGTCGAAGGCAGCGCGCTCAAGCGCAGCCCATTAACTCCGAGTCTATTAACCGGTAAGTACAGTGGGTACCCCCCTCCCCCCGGTCTTTTGGAATCATGGAGTTAGGTGGTCAAAACACTACAAAATCTAGATTCGAGAAGACTTACATGGAAAATCTTGAGCGCCAATGGTTTAACCATTGATTTTTGAGCCTTGAAGCGAGGCGCCCATGCGAAGTAGGTGTACCAACCCGTTAACACAAGTGTCGATTTTCAAAGAGCTGAGGCGCAACTCCTGGCACCAAACAATCTGCTCGCCGCGAGATCGGCCCCGGACCACGGTGGGTGGTCTCAATGAGCTATAGTGTGTTCTGTTCCAGTTAGCTCGTCAAGGACCTGCGTCACACATCGTGGCGTCAGGAAGGAACTATGCCGCCTTGGGAGTGCAGCGGTTCTTAGTGGCACGCGCAATCGAAAACGGTGCTCAACTAAAGCTCTGTCGCGACATGATTCCGGCCGTCAACACGGTCGTCTGCCGTCTTACCGCGAGCATCGAAGCGGTGGAGCGACGCGTACAGATGCGTGATTCAGGGATATCACAGCGGGGATATGTCGCTTGGGTTGCGAAGTTGAATGTCATCCTCGGAGTGTTCCTCTTCTATCTCAGATCGCCAGCGCCCCGCACTTCTCGTGACGCTCTCGCTAATCGTCCATGTTGCAGATAAAACACGTCTCCGCGCCAGTGGACTTGGTGGCCGGCAAAACTGGCGACCCACACCAGCAGTGCAATTAGGTCGCGGATTGGCAGCAGGAAAATGTTGTTCAACGTCTGGCGGTCGTGTAGCACGGCCGATGATGCCGCCAGCCCGACACCCACCCGAGCCGCTAAGGTTAGCGCAAGCAGCGCCCATGCCCACGGGGCTGCGCGCGCGGCCAGCAGCAGCGCGATCGACCAGGGCAGGCCGAACGTGAGCGCCATGCCCAAATATCCCCATCGGCGGGCATCGCGGATGGTGCGCGCCCAGCGCAGCTGATGATCCACAAACTCGCGAAACGAGTAGGCGGGGAGAAACGTTTCCACCGTTACATCGCTGAGCTCAACACTCTTTCCTCTGGCGGAGATGCGCCGGCCGAGTTGGTAGTCATCAGCGAGGTAGTCGAGAAGAACCTCGAAACCGCCGATGGCAGCGAGATCACTTTTTCGGAAGATCATGGTGGAACCGAGAGCAAAATGAATTCCCCTGTCGACAATGCGGGCACTGAGCACACCGGGGACAAAATCTGTGCTGATGCTGAGGGCCTCAAGACGTGAACCGAGCGATGGACCAGCAATACCGCGATACAGGCAGGTTACGAGTCCAACCGCATTGTCGCGCAATGGCGTGATCACCCGGCGCAGATAGTCCTTCGGCACCCGGATGTCGCTATCGTTCACGAGCAGGATTTCGTGACGCGCTGCAGGCAGCATTTGCACGAGGTTGCTCACTTTGACATTGGCTCCGAGAATCCGCGAGCATTCGATGAGTTCGATCCGTCGACTCGGATACTTTGCCTGGAGCCTGCGCACGACTTCGATCGCCGGATCGTCCGGATCGCTGACACCAAAGATGATTTGAAAGTCCGGATAGTCCTGTTCGCAATGACTGCAAAAACAGTCCCAGATCTCAGGATCGACGCCCTTTAAAGGCTTGAGGATCGAGACGGGTGGAAGTTGGCTCTTCGTCAGGTTGGACTGGCCAGACTTCTTACGGCGGTCGCTCAAGAAGCTGACGAGTCCGGCGCCAGAGAGAAGATAAAAAAACAGACTGGCAATGGTTCCGAGCGCGGTCGCGACTTCAAAGACGACACTTATTGTTGAGGTCATTCGTAGCGGAGCGATTCGATCGGGTCGAGGTTGGCCGCCTTCCACGCAGGGTAAATCCCGAACAGAAGCCCCTCAGCCGCGGCCGACAGAAAGCCGAAGCCCGCCCAGAACACCGACATGGTCGCGGGCAGGGAATCCCATACCAGGCGGATCGCGTACGTGATGATCGCACCCAGGAGCACGCCCAGGATCCCGCCGATGGCCGTGAGCGTAATCGCCTCGAGCGTGAATTGCAGCAGCACGTCGCGCTTGCGAGCGCCAATGGCTTTGCGGACGCCGATTTCCCGTGTGCGCTCGGTGACCGACACCAGCATGATGTTCATCACTCCCACCCCGCCCACAATCAAGGCCACGCTCGAAACGGCAAACATAAAAATGAAGACTGCTCCCGTGATCTGGTTCCACACGTCCGAAAGCGAATCCTGCGTGAAGATGGAGAAATTATCGGGCTTGTCCGGAGGCACTCGCCGCCGCCGCCGCAACAGTTCACGCATTTCGTCCTCGGCCTTGGGCATGTCCGCGTGCGATGTTGCCTTGACGCTGATGAAGTGCTGCTTGAGCTCGGGGTGCAGTTTGTGCATCGTAGACAGCGGGAAATAGACTTTATTGTCCTCCGGGTTCTTGCCACCGCCGAACGCACTCTTAACCTTCTCGACTTCCCCGATCACGTTGAACAACTGGCCTTCGACGTTAATTTCCTTGCCTACGGGATCGGCTCCTCCAAAAAGCTCTTCCGAGGTGTCCGCGCCGATTACGATCACCGATGCGCGCCGGTCGTCATCGATCTGGCTGAACCAGCGCCCGGCCTTCATGTCCAGATCGAAGACGTCTTTGACCGCTGCGGTGTCGCCTTCCAGAATTGTCTGCTTGGCCTTACGGTCGCCATACTTGACCACGAATGTCCCGGTGCCGAACTGCGGTTCGAAGTACTTCACGCCGGCCGTCACCGCCTTCACATGAGGCAGGTCTTTCATCGCTTCCGCGTCGTCGAACGTCAGCTCTTTGCGCGTGCGCAACTCTTCCGTGGGCCGCCCGAACGTGATCGGCATGTGGAAGGCAAAAATGATGTTCGATCCCATGCTGCTGATCATGCTGTTGACGTTGTCATTGAGCCCGCGCACGATCGAGGAAATTCCGATGACCACCGCAACCCCGATCACAATGCCCAGAACCGTGAGTCCGGAGCGCAGCTTGTTGCTGCGGATGGTGGCCAGCGCCATCGCGATGATTTCGCCGTATTCGCTCTTGCTCATCATGGCTAGAACCTGCAGCGTCCCTATGTTTCGAACCTCAGCGCCGCGATGGGATCGAGCATCGCCGCCCGCCGTGCCGGATATACGCCAAAGAAAACGCCGATGCTGAGAGCCACGGCCAGTCCAGCCCCTACGGACCACAAGGGAACCGCCGAGGGCATACCGACCAGCAGGGTAACGGTTTTGGCAACCGTAATACCTAGAACTACTCCGATTGCCCCTCCCAGGAGAGCAAGGATGCAGGCCTCAACCAGGAACTGACCGAGCACATCCGACCGGCGCGCACCCATCGCTTTTCGCACTCCGATTTCCCGAGTGCGCTCGGTCACCGATACGAGCATGATGTTCATGATCACGATCCCGCCAACCACCAGCGCGATGGCGGCAATCCCGATCATGGCGACGAAAAACGTTCCGGTGAGGTTGGACCAGATGCTCAGCAGGCTGCTGTTGGTCTCAATGTCAAACGAGTCCCTCCCGTCGGCGGGATCGTGCCGGCGCGCGCGCAAGATTACCCGGGCCTCGTCCATGGCGCCGTCCAGGACGGGTCCGGTTCCAACTGCCTTGGCGGAGATCCGCATATTGGACTGGTAAACACCGTACTGCTTGAACCAGGAAGTCAAGGGAATGAACGCATAGTTGTCCAGACTCTGGCCGAGCGTGCTGCCCTTTTTTTTGCCGACGCCGATGATGCGGTAGATCCAGCCGTCGATGCGAATCTCTTTGCCCATCGGGTCAACGCCGGGCATGAGATTATCCACGATGTCAGTGCCCACCACCGCCACCGGCGAGTTGTTCTCGAGGTCCGAGTCGTTCAGCATGCGGCCGGAATCAATGTCCGCGTCCTGCGTAATGGCAACTGCGGGCGTCATGCCTTGCACGATGGTGTCGCTAAGCGCCTGCTCGCCATATTTCACATGGCCGCTGTTGTTGCGCGCGTAGGCGCCGACGTAAGCGCATAACCTGCATCCCTGGCGGACTGCGCGGTAGTCATCCATGGTAAAGTCTTTGCGTTTCTGGCCTTCAATGTAGTGTTCGACGTTCGTGACTGCCGGCGAAACCTTGAACATGATGAACACGTCCGCGCCCAGATTAAAGATTCGCTCGGCGACGTAGGCGTTAAGCCCATTGACAAAGGTCATGACGGCGATCACGGCGGCAACGCCGATCACCACCCCCAGCAGCGTCAGCGCCGAGCGAAGCTTGTTCGCCCAAAGCGACTGGCCGGCGATCTTGATGGCTTCGGAGATGTTCATGGAAAGTAGGTCTTAGGTGTCAGGTCTCAGGTCTCAGGCGCAAGCTTAAAGATCTCGGGCCACGGTGTCCACGGCTGTCTATCAGTTTAACAGCCGAAGCCGAGGTCCTGAGACCTGACACCTGAGACCTGACACCGTGACCTCTGCCAACCGGGGCATCAATTATAATGAAGCGGTTGGCAGCTGGGCCGGACGGTCGCTGTCGCAAGACAGAGGAAAGTCCGAACTCCGCAGGGCAGTGTGCCGGATAACGTCCGGGACGGCCGGCTCAAGCCGGTTGGACGGAAAGTGCCACAGAAAACATACCGCCGGGGCCGCAAGGTTCCGGTAAGGGTGAAAAGGTGCGGTAAGAGCGCACCGCCGCGGCAGTAATGCAGCGGGCAGGGCAAACCCCACACGGAGCAAGACCAAATAGGGAGGGAACTCAGCTTCGGCTGAGCGCGTGCCGGCCCGGTGCGCCACAACCTCCGGGTAGGTCGCTTGAGCCCCGCAGTAATGCGTGGCCCAGAGGAATGACCGTCCCGCCGCAAGGCGGACAGAATTCGGCTTACAGGTCCGGCTGCCATACACGTTTACTTTCAACCACTTTTAAAAGCCAATAACACCTGCTGTGACGGCGGTGTGGCGCACAACCCGCTAATCACAGCTCGGCAGAAGCACAATCCCGGAACAACGTGACGACAGCGCATGACGCTGCAGGTGCGCTCGCCAAGCAAGTTCTGCTACCATGACCGTTCGGTGAGGTGGCCATGCCCCAATTTGTGATCGAGCGGGAGATTCCAGGCGCAGGGAATTTATCGGATGCGGAACTGCAGGCAGTCGCCAAAAAATCGGTTGGCGTACTGAAAGATATGGGGCCGGAGATCAAGTGGCTCCACAGCTACGTCACGGGCGACAAGGTCTATTGTGTGTACCTGGCACCGGACGAGGAAACGGTTCGCGAACACGCACGCCGCGGAGGTTTTCCGGCGAATCGCATCTCGGCAGTGCGGCGAATGATCGATCCCAACACTGCAAATTGAGTTAAGCTGAGTTTCGAGTCCGAAGACCTGGTTCCGCGTCGCCGTCAAGCGCCTCACGGACCGCTTGCTCGACCGGCATCGCCCAGCCTTCCATCCACGCCGTCAGACCGGCAGCATTGCCAAGGGTTCGGCGCGCAAATTCCAAGGCCTTCTCCAGGCGCGGTTGTTCGGTCGGCGTGAGCGGCGCTCCCAATCGTTGGCGAAGTGCGGCGGCGGCTCCTGCCAGATGCAGCGATTGCTCGGCGTTCGATTGCGCCGCGGCACTTGCAGCCAGACATTCGAGCGCTCGGGCGATGCCGCGTTTGTGACCCAACTCCTTGAACATCCGGATGCTTTCGCCGTAAAGACGGCGCGCTTCGGCGTTATTTCCCTGATCGCAGCTTAGACTTGCTAGATCGGAGAGGGCGCTGGCAATTCCCCAGCCGTCCCGCAGTTCGCGGAACGCTGCCAGACTCTGTTCGCAAAATGAGCGTGCGGCGACCAAGTCCGCTTTTTCCCGCGCGACGTCGCCCTGGTAGTTCAGTGTCCAGGCGACACCGGCGCCATCTCCGGCCTTGCGGAACATGGTCAGGCACTCGTCATAAAGCGAGGATGCGCGCGCATATTCGCCCTGCAACTTGATCACGTTGGCGAGGTTGCTGAGGGCGCGGGCGATGTCGGCGGAATCGCCGAGGTCCTTCCATATCGCGACACAGCGTTCGAAGAGCAAGGAGGCATCGGCCAGTTCGCCACGATCGCGGGCGTTGACGGCCAAGGCATTGAGGGCGACGGCAACGCCGCGGTTATCGTTGAGTTCGAGACAGGTATCGAGACTGTCTTCGAACAGTTGCCGGGCCGAGGCGTAATCACCCTGTTCACCAGCCAGCACGGCGGCGGCGAAGAACAGACGAGCGCGGAGTTTCGGACGCGCCGCGGTTCCTTCCAGTGCCAGCAGCCGGGCCATGGCGTCGCGGCCCTCGGTGAGATATTCCCGCGTTTCCCAGAAACGAAACAGGGCAGTGCCGAGGCGAAGGCCCCACTCGGCATCTCCAGTTTTGATCAGATAATCGAGCGCCAAGCGGAAGTTATCATGCTCAACCTCAAAACGGTCGAGCCATTCGGGGTGAGCCACTACGTCTTCGGCACCTTCTTCGGCAAGTACGAGGTAGTAAGCGGCATGGGCGCGGCGCGTTGCAGCTTCATCGTCGCTCTCCGCCAGGCGTTCGAGGGCGTACTCGCGGATGGTGGAGAGCATGAGGAATCGTGTCTCCGCATCGATTTGTTCGACCTGCTGCGCCAGACTCTTGTCCACCATGGAAGCCATGCCGTCGAGTATGTCGAGGCCCAGATCGCCCTTGGTATCGCATACGGCTTCCACTTCTTCGAGCGTGCAGCCTCCGGTAAATACGGAGAGCCTCCGGAAGAGGATCTGTTCCGAGGCATTGAGCAAGCCATAACTCCAGTCCACGGTGCTGCGAAGCGTTTGTTGCCGGGTCGGCAGATCGCGTGCGCCGCCGGTCAACAGGTTCAGACGGCTTTCGAGGCGGGCCAGCATGGCGGACGGCGGAAGCAGTTTGATGCGCGCCGCCGCCAGTTCGATGGCCAGAGGCAGGCCGTCAAGGCGAGCGCAGATGGCCGCCACTGCGGGTGCGTTTTCCCTGGTGAGCGCGAATTCGCGCTTTACCGCCTGCGCGCGTTCCACAAAAAGCGCGACCGCTGGAAGACGCGAAAGCACTTCGAGGGGCAAAATGGATTTGAGGTCGGGCAGCGCAAGAGGTGGCACTGGGAATTCATGTTCACCATAGACGTGGAGCGGCGCCTGGCTTGTGACCGCGACCTTGAGCTTCGGGCCGGTAGTGAGCAGCTGCGTTATCACCGGCGCGGCGGAGACGAGGTGCTCGAAGTTGTCGAGCAAGAGAAGCATCGGCTGATCCAGCCCGCTCACGTAATCTTTCAAGCTTTCCTGCGGCGACTGATTCCCGGTTTCGCGCACCCCCAATGCTTGCGCAATGGTGGAAGCGATCAAAGCACGATCGCTCACTGCCGATAGAGGGACGAAGCAAACGCCCCCTGGAAACTCGGCGGCGGCATCGGCCGCTACCTGCAAGGCGAGTCGCGTTTTCCCGATGCCACCGGGACCGGTAAGGGTCACGAGCTGCACGTCCACGCGGCTCAAGAGCTGACGGAGAGCAGTCGCTTCATGTTCGCGTCCGATAAAAGCGGTGAGTTGCACGGGCAGGTTGTTGGGACGAGACTCCGAAGGGCGCGTGGACGCCTCGGCGAAACGGTCGCGCACTGAGGCGAGGTCGCGAGCCAAATCATGGGTGGAGGCGTAGCGCTCCTTGGGGTCCTTGGCCAGGCAGCGCTCCACGATCCAAAGGAAGGGAGGGGGAGCTTGCAGCATTCTGGAACCGAGACGCTCCGGCTCATCGCGAAGGATGGCGGCCGTGGTCTCCGCATGAGTCTTTTTCCGGAACGCAGGGAATCCCGTGACCATCTCGTAGAGCACCGACCCGAAAGAGAACTGGTCGGAACGAAAATCAACTTCACCGCCTGTGGTTTGCTCCGGTGACATGTAGCCGACCGTGCCCAGCAGTGTTCCCTGCTCCGTGATGGTGGTCGAAGCATCCGAATCCGGGGTAGGGTTAACCCCCAGCAGTTTCGCCAGCCCGAAATCCAGAATCTTGGCCGTAGCGTCGCCAGAAACCATCAAATTCTCCGGCTTCAAGTCGCGATGAACGATTCCGATCGCGTGCGCTTTGGCGAGAGCATCGGCAATCTGCGCCGCGATTGCGACGGCTTTGCGGAACGGAATCGGGCCAGAGGCCAACAATTCGCGCACTGTCTCCCCAATCACCAGTTCCATGGAGATGTAGCGAGTTCCGTTCACCTGACCGAGTTCATAGATCGTGACGATGTTTGGATGATTGAGTGCGCAGGCGGACCGGGCTTCCTGCTCGAAGCGCGATAAAGCTTCCGGTTGAGAACAGCGCTCCAGAGAAAGAGTCTTGATGGCGACTTCCCGTTCAAGGCGAGTGTCCCTAGCGCGATAAACCTCACCCATGCCGCCGGCGCCCAGTCGCTGGAGAATTTGGTAACTTCCGAAGCGCGTACCGTGCGACAAGGTGGACGGTACTGATGACGGCGTTTCCGGCGCGTTCATGGACCTCGCTGTGGCGCAGCTATCGGCCTGCCAAAGTTGGCCGCTGCGTGATGTGCCTTGAATTCTTACTCGCCGCTGCGACGAGTCTCCGCAGCAACACGCCTGGTTGCGTTTATAATACCCCAGATTTCAGGAGACGATTCATGGATGTTCGATCGTTACAGCACCCGCTGAAAGACCGCTACCGGCAAGACCCGACGAGTTCCCGAATCACACTGACCGCGCGCGGCAGTCAGACTGACGCACCCATCGCCTGTTCGGTCGACTTGGGGCGGGCAATCTACAACGCGCAAGCGCACCAGGGCGTGGGCGGAGCGGGTACCGGAGCCTGCTCTGGAGACCTGCTGTTGGGTGCGCTCGCCGCCTGCGCTCAGATCACGTGCCAAATGGTAGCCGCAGCGATGGGAATACCTACCGAGGGCATTGATGTCACGGTCGAGGGCGATCTTGACCTGCAAGGAACGCTGGGAATGTCGAAGGAGGCCCCCGTCGGATTTCAGAGCATCAGACTCATTTTCGACGTCCGCGCCCCGCAGGCAACGAAGGAGCAACTCAGTGCGTTGCAGGCGAAAACGGAACATTATTGCGTGGTGATGCAAACCTTGCAGAGTCCGCCGAAGATTGAGCACACATGGGCGCAGCGGTGATCGCCGAATATCCGGAGTGGGGTCGTAGCTATCAGTATTCGGTGGCTTTTGGGATGCTGCGGTCCCGCCATCATGAGATTAGTGTTGGGAAGCCGGCTTGCGGAACGTGACATTCCTCAGGCACGAGACTGTGACGCCGGTGTGACGCAAAACCTGCCGTCACTGCCAAAGTTAACATCATTGACACTTCACAGGGGCTCATTTCAAATAAGTTGTCTGTTTGCAACGCGACCCGGCGAATTCGCCTTACAGGTCCGGCTGCCACAAGTTCTCTCACCGGATTCATCGCCCCACTCGCCAGACGCCGCCATCGACGTCTACCGGCGCTGCGTCTCCTTCAGGAACGTTCCCTCCTGAAGTTCCGTGAACGCCTGCCGAAGCTGCTCCTGCGTGTTCATCACGATCGGGCCATACCAGGCCACCGGTTCTTCCAGAGGCTTTCCCGAGACCAGAAGAAACCGGATGCCGTCGTCTCCTGCCTGTATCGTGACTTCGTCGCCCCGATCAAAGAGGACGAGTGAGCGGTTATCAGCCTCCACGGGAGGCGTCGTATCGGACCACTTCACAGCCTCAGTCGGCACCGCGAGGGGACCGGAGGCATTGCAGAACTTACCAGTGCCGGCGAAAACGTAAGCAAAGGCATGGCGAGTTGTCTCCACCGGCAGTATCTTTCGTTTACCGGGAGAGACCGATACATCGAGGTAGATCGGATCAGCGGCGATCCCGTCTACCGGGCCTGACTTTCCCCAAAAGCGCCCGCATACGACACGCACATGGGTGCCGTCGTCGTCGGTAACTTCGGGGATGTCGGCGGTCTTCACTTCCTGGTAACGTGGCGCCGTCATTTTGAGCGATGAGGGAAGGTTCGCCCACAACTGAAACCCGTGCATCCGGCCCGCCGGATCGCCCTTCGGCATTTCCTGGTGGATGATCCCACTGCCCGCCGTCATCCACTGCACGTCACCGGATGCAATCGCGCCGCGATTTCCCATGCTGTCACCGTGCTCCACCGTTCCGGCCAGCACGTACGTGATCGTCTCGATCCCGCGGTGCGGATGCCACGGGAATCCCGCCAGATAATCGTCCGGAATGTCGTTGCGGAAATCGTCGAGCAGGAGAAACGGGTCGAAGTCCTTCGTGTTGCCGAAGCCGAATGCACGGCGCAGATGCACACCCGCGCCTTCGACTGTCGGTTTCGATTGAATGAGCCGCTTGATCGGTCGAATCGACACAAGAGCCTCCACTATCCACGGACGAATGTCGCTAAGCCTGAGCTTCCGCCAACGGGAGCCATACCTGAAAACGCGTGTCGCCAGGCGCCGATGTTACCTGGATCGAGCCCTTATGCTTCTTCACAATGCGCTGCACCGTATCGAGACCGAGCCCGGTTCCTTCGCCCACTCCCTTGGTGGTGAAGAAAGGTTCAAAAATGCGGGACTTGACCTCGGGCGAAATTCCCGGACCGTTGTCGCCGATCTCCACCACAGCGCATCCGTCGTCGCGATAGGTCCGCACTCGCAGTTCACCTTTTCCGCTCATGGCATCGATGGCGTTGTCGATTATGTTGGTCCAAACCTGGTTCAGTTCGCTCCCAAACGAATTCACCTGAAGGGGATCTGATTGATAATCGCGCTGCACCGTCACGCCGCGCTTCAGTTTGTGGTTCAGAATGGTCAGCGTGGTTTCCAGGCTCTTCACTACATCGACGTTGTGCACCGGAGCCTGGTCCATGTAGGTGTATTCCTTGATGGCGCGGACCAGATCTGAGATCCGCGACGTGCTGCTTTCGATCTCGTTCAACAGGTCCGCAATCTCCACCGAAGACGCGATCCGCACCAGTGCCGCCCGGGCCGCGCCCGCATCCAGGCTGGCGAACAAGGGTTCCAGCACCTCTGGCTTTACGTTCCTGCGCGCCAGGCCAGCCGCGAGTTGCCACAAGTCGTTTTGACCGTGACTGCGCAGCAGGGAATCAATTCGGCCTTCCAGGTCGCTGACCGTTAATGCGTCTGGAGGTGGACCATCCACACTCGTGAGGGACGCCTCCATTTTCTCGATTTCCGATTTTTGCGTGGGGGTGAGTTCTCGCCTGCCTAAATCATGGCTCGCGTCCTTGATCTGTTTCAGGATGCTACGCAGTTGGCTGGCGGCGCGCTTGGCAGCAGAAGCGGGGTTGTTGAGTTCATGAGCCAGGCCTGCGGAAAGTTTTCCCAACGAGGCCAACCGGTCCCGCTGCTGTTCGAGGCGCGTGACCTCGCGGATCCGGTCCGACATCAGACCGACAAGCCGCTGCGTCAACTCCGGCATCCTCTGCACAAGCTCGGGAAACAGTGCAGTGGAAAATCGCAACACGCGACTATCCGTGAGCGTCCGCGCGCTCACCGTAAACTGCTTCATCCTCGAAAACGGCAGCACTCCGCCGACGCTGCCCGGCTTCACGGGAATTGCGACCGTTTCCCCGCCGATCTCGCCGCGCGCCTCGAGCTGCCCGTCGAGAACCACAAACATCGCATCCGCGGGATCACCCTGGCGCATGTACGTTTCACCCGCCTTGAGATGGAGCTCCTGCGCCTGACTGATGAACCATTCGATCTGATCGTCCGGCAAGTTTTCAAACGCCGGGACGTGAAGCAGTTCCGATTTCTCGACCATTTAGACCTTGCTCAAGTACTGATGAATGAACTGCACCGCCACAGAGCCCTCGCCGACTCCGGACGCTACCCGCTTTACCGAGCCGTGTCGTACATCGCCCACCGCAAAGATCCCCGGAACATTCGTTTCCAGCAGAAACGGATCGCGGTCGGGTTCCCAGCCTTTCGGGCGCTGGCCGCCGTGCATCAGATCGGGGCCGGTCAGGATGAATCCACGTTCGTCGCGCTCGACCAATCCCGCCAGCCAATCGGTGCGCGGCAATGCTCCGATAAAAATGAACATCGCACTAGCCGGCACGCGCTCAACCTTATTGGTGTCCGAACACAGGACCGAAACCTCTTCGAGATGCGTCTCACCATGGACCTCGGCCACGCTGGCATGTGCCCACAATTGAATATTGGGCGTGGCCTTGATCTGGTCAATCAGATACTGCGACATGGTGCTCGCCAGCGAACTGCCGCGCACCAGAATGACAACTTTCTCCGCATACTTGGAGAAGTTCATCGCGGCCTGACCGGCGGAATTCGCACCGCCCACCACATAGACCATTTCTCCCTTGCAAGATAGAGCTTCGGTGGCGCCACCGCCGTAGTAGACGCCCGCGCCCTGCAGCCGATCGATCCCCGGAGCTTCCAGCCGCCGCCACTGCACTCCGGTCGCGATCATCAAAGCGTGGCAGGAGATCTCGTTGCCGTCGGCCAGCTTGATGATCCGGTATGGACCTTCAATGCGCGCAGCGGTGGCCTCCTGAGGGGAGAGTATCTCCACCCCAAAACGCTGAGCCTGCACCACCGCGCGGCGCGCCAGATCTCCGCCACTGAGTCCCGTGGGGAATCCAAGATAGTTTTCGATCCGCGAACTCATGCCCGCCTGCCCACCCGGCGCCTCGCGCTCAATCATCACCGTGTGCAGACCTTCCGACGCGCCATAAACCGCCGCCGCCAGGCCGCCTGGGCCCCCGCCGACGATCGCTAAATCGTAAAAGTCGGTTTGCGCGCGCGTCCGCAGCCCAACTTTTTGCGCCACGTCCGCCGGCACGCTTTCCAGAAGCTTTGTCCCGTCCGGGAATAAAACGACCGGAAGACTGCTTGCCTCCGGCCCCAGAGCCTCCAGCAGGCGTTTGGTTTCCGGGTCGTTGGCCGAGAACTCAACATCGATCCACTGATAGGGCACATGGTTGCGCGCCAGAAAGTCCCGCAGCTCGTACGACCGCGGCGACCAGCGCGTGCCCAGAACTCGGATCCCCTCAAAAGGCGGACGATACGAAGCCTGCCAATCGTCAAGCAAGTCGTCCAATTGCGGGTAGAGGTGCTCCGCCGGCGGGTCCCATGGCTTCATGAAAAAGTAATCGATGTTGGCTTGATTAATGGCGCTGATGGCGGCGGTCGTGTCGGCATAGGCGGTGAGCAGAGCCCGTTTCGCCTCGGGGAAAATCTGCCGCGCCTCCTGCAAAAAGCCGACCCCGTCCATGTGCGGCATGCGCTGGTCCGCCAGCAGAAGAGCGACACCATCGTTACGCAGCCTCAACTGCTTCAAGATTTCCAGCGCCCCGATCGGAGAGTCACTTCCTATGACGCGGTACTCAGCACCGTACTGCGAACGCAAATCGCGTTCGATCGCCCGCAAAACGTCGGAGTCGTCGTCGACACTCAACAAAATCGGTTTCGCCATGATCGCTCTCAGCCTTCAAGCCACAAGTTCGCCGGGCTCGATCTCGTCCACGTAACACCACACCCAGCTCTCTCCCGGCTCGATGGAGCGGATCAAGGGATGCTGCGTTTTGTGGAAGTGCTTGGTCGCGTGCTTGTTCTTGGACGAATCGCAACAGCCCACGTGCCCGCAGACGAGGCACAGGCGAAGGTGAACCCACGTGTCACCAGTTTTGACGCACTCCTCGCACACATGTTTGTTGGTTGCTCTTACTTTGATCTGATCAAGGTGGGTGCATTCCTTCGGCATGGTTTCCTCCTGTCCTTGCTGGTGAACGTCTGGCAGCCGTTACTCCGCAGTCAGCAGGTTCTCCGCAAATGGCCATTCACCGTCGACCCACTGCGCCTCGCAGCAGAAACCAGAGCTGCGTGCCATCTGACAGATTTCGTCGGCCGCGTACTTGTGGCTGCTTTCCGTCCAGATAGTCTCCCCTTCCATGAACTCAACGTCAACTTCGGCCGAAGGAATGCTCACCGTTTGTCGCCGCATCGACTGCAAGTGCATTTCGACGCTCCGGGCCTCGTGATTGATCCTGGCCATGTGCACGAACTGTTGCAGGTCAAAATCGGCATCCAACTCGCGATTGACGCGGGCCAGCAGGTTGAGATTGAAAGCCGCCGTCACTCCGAGTCCATCGTCGTAGGCGGAGAGCAGTTGCGTGCCGGGTTTCTCCAAGTCTGTTCCTAACAGCAGTGAATCGCCCGGCTCCAGAATTCGCCGGACCTCGGCCAGGAACTTCACGCCCGCGGAACGATCGAAGTTCCCGATGGTGCTCCCCAGGAACAACACCAACAGGTGCTGGCCGCTCTTCCGGTGTGCCGCCACTTCCAGCAGGCCATCCAGATACTCGCGCTCAAAGCCCACAATGCTGATCGAATCAATGTCGCGGAGTTCCCGTTCGCACATCGCCAGCGCCGAGCGGGATATTTCGACCGGATAGTAAAACGTACGTTGTCTCCGGCAGAGCGCCTCAAGCAGCCAGCGGGTTTTCTTGCCGCTGCCGCTGCCCAACTCGACCACCGCAACCGGCGCGGCCACGCGATCGACGATCTCGCTCGCATGCCGCCGCAGTAATCGCTCATCCGCCCGGGTAAGTCCGTACTCCGGCAGACGGCTGATCACCTCAAACAGCGCCGAGCCCACATCGTCGTAAAGGTACTTGGAAGGGAGCTCCTTTTGGCCCGGCCGGGTGAGTCCGGCATGTACGTCAGAGGCAAATTCGTAAGTGACATTGCTGGTGATCGCATGGACAAGCATTTCCCAATTCCTCCGATCAGTGACTAACGCAGCGGAACCCCGTGTAGGCATATTGGTAGTGAGCCTGGAACCAGTTACGAAATGTAGGCCGGAGCATGCATGCGGCCGTGCGTGCCGAGCCCCCCTTCAGGACGAAGTGCTTGCCGTCGAAAAAATCAGCCGAGTAGCCTCGGTAGAACGAAAAGGGCTCAAAACTCGGAAACGGAGCAAACACGGTGGACGTCCATTCCCATCCGTTGCCCAACATGTCGGCGACGCCGAAAGCGCTTCGGCTTCCAGGAAACGCATTCACCGGTGTCGGGTCCCACCCGCGAAAATCAAAATTGCCGAGCATGGCGTTGGGCGCTTCACTTCCCCACGGATAACTTCTTTCGCGTTCGCCGGCGGCGCCATACGCCGCGCGGTGCCACTCCGCTTCGGTGGGGAGCGACTTGCCTGCCCACCGCGCGTACGCGCTCGCTTCGGCATGACTCACATAGACAGGCCAGTCGAGTGGGAGCAGCACCTCATCGAACATCGTCCGGTAAAGCCAGTGCCCGCCTGACTTTCTCCAGAACACCGGATGAGAGATCCCGCCGGCGGTCTTCCAGTTCCAGTCTGCGTCGCTGTTGTTCCAGAAACGACGCGTCTCATAGCCACCGGCGTCCATGAACTCGAGATACTGCCGGTTCGTCACTTTGTGCTGATCGACGGCAAATGCTGGCACGTCCACCGTGTGGGCTTCATACTCATTGTCCCAACCGAAGTCATCGGAGCCGCGGCACAGGCCCAGTGTCGCCCTGCCCGTCGGGACCTCGACCATCCGGTGGACCACGGGACCGTTGTCCAGATTCGGTGGACGTCCCTGCCTCACCTTCTTGTCCAGGGCCAACTGATGCAGCATGTAGGCCAGCGTTTCGATATGCATCAGTCGATGTTCGACCGCGACGTTCAGAAGAGTCTCGATGGAAACGCCGTCCTGCGCCGGAGCGCGGAGCTCGAATACCTCGTCGGCTGACTTCTGATCCAGCGCGGCTCGGACTCTGCTGACGTATTCGTGTACCTGATCCAGTGACGGCCAGTCAGAGGATTGATCTTTAGGCAGTCCTCCCCCGACCGGATCGATGCCGAATGCAAACAAGCGGTCAAGTTCGGGCTGAACACTCTTCAGTCCCAAGTCTTCGCGGAGCAAATTCCAATCGAAAGCCTCGAGATGCCCCACATAGAAAATGATGCGATGACGCTCCGGAATCGGCCGCTCGTAGAGGCAGTCAGCGCGGACCAGACTGAAAAGCGCATCGCTCTGCCGCCGCGCTTCGATGACCCGCTCCATGAGCCCATGGCGGACTGCGATGCCATTCTGCGTGGCAATCATTCGGGCCTCCTATCTTGGTCATGACGACCGGACGAAGCGCGGGCATAATGCTGAGAGTTGACCAGGGCCAATCCGGGTCACCCCAATACCCCGGACATTGGGAGTTCTACACGGCGCCCCAATGGGCGCCTCTCGGCCCATACGTCTAATGCGACCAGTTCACCTTAGATGACGGAATGCTCAACGCGGTCGCAGCGAAATGCAGTTTTTTTAGGCTGCTCGGTCACGCGCTCAAGGGCTCGACAAACTGCGTTTCCAGCCGCATGGGCACGAAGTCGAGATGCGGTCACCGGGCAACTTCTTTGGGTTCGCCAGAACGGAGAGGCAGGCCCCAGTTTTGTCCAAGGAATCTGCGATTTCCGGACACACAACATACTGTTATAATCCCTGCCCTCTGGGGCTAATGATCGTATTCCAGTGAGCCTGAGACAGGAGAGGGACCATGAGACTCGCCCACAGGATCGCGATGGCAGGGCTTATCGTCTTGTTGTTTTGCGCATCTGCAACGTATCCGGCGGAGGGTCAGGACAGCTCTTCCTTACGGAAGAGGTTCACCAACCAGGACGTCATCGACATGGCGAAGTTGGGCCTCTCCGAAGACGTGATCATCGCGAAGATTCGCGCGGCCAGCGATGCCGCACCGGACGCCGTCAGCTTTGATACCAGTGTGGAAGGGTTGAAGGCTCTCAAAGCCGCCAACGTTCCTGACGCGGTTATCAAAGTCATGATCAATCCCGCCCCTCCTCCCGCGGCGATCGTCGCGGGCGCTAACCCAATGACCATCGATCCAAGCCTCCCGCCGCCCGAGGTGGGCGTGTACTGGCGGGACGGACCCAAATTCGTGCTCGTACAAGGTCAGACCGTAACCAACGCCAAGGCGGGTGGCAAGGCCGGCAGTTTGTTCACCTACGGACTTAGGAACCAGCACTGGGATGCGACCGTCGAGGGGCCCACATCCAAGAACGTTGTTCGGGACCGCCGGCCCACGTTTTATCTTTACGTTCCAGATGGAACGGATTCCTCCGATTACAGCTTGATCAAACTGAACAAGAAGGGCGACCGCAGGGAGTTCCAGATCGGCTCCTTCGGTGGCGTCACGGGTGGCAAGTCCGGCGTGCAGAGGGAAAAGGAAGTCCCGTTCCACGCCGAACACGTGGGAATCAGAATCTACAAGCTTACCCTGGACGATGCCCTCAAACCGGGCGAGTACGCTTTCTTCATGGGCACCGGCCTGTCGAATACGATGGCCGGCGCAAGAGGCGGAAACAGATCGGGCGGCGCTGCGACCGGACGGGTCTACGATTTCAGCATCCCCGAATAACAACGGATCCTGTCTTCGCTATAGCTGAGCCTCACAGTCCCAAGCCTGCCCAGCACAGGCGGACTTAATGCTCACAGCGTGCCGGATAAACCATCCCGTCTGCTTTGCTCCTAAAATATTTCTCTCGCTCCTACGTCTACAGGGGTAGATGGACCAGGCGCTGAAAACACAGTGGCGAATGGCTGAACAAGACCAGCGGATCTCCGAGGCAGTCGATCGGGAGCAGGCGCGCCTTCGCAATTTCATTCGAAGGCGCGTGCCGGACCAGGGCGACGCCGAGGACATCTTGCAGGATGTCTTCTACGAGTTGGTGGAAGCCTACCGGATGATGAAGCCGGTCGAGCAGGTTACAGCCTGGTTGTTCCGGGTGGCTCGCAATCGCATCACCGACCTGTTCCGCAGAAAAAAACGCGAAGCCAGAAGCGAGCCAGTGGCCTCCACGGAGGAAGGAGAAACGCTGCAATGGGAGGATCTGCTGCCCTCGCCCGACACGGGCCCGGAAGCGGCCTTTGCCCGCGGCGTGCTGCTCGAGGAGTTGGATGCCGCCATGGATGAGCTGCCGGATGAGCAGCGCGAAGTATTCATCGCCCACGAACTGATGGGATACAGCTTCAAAGAGCTTTCTGCCCAAAGCGGCGTCAGCGTGAACACGCTGCTTTCGCGCAAGCACTATGCGGTCGTGTACCTGCACCAGAGGCTGCAGGCGATCCACGACGAATTTACGAACGGATGAAGGTGGAGACATGAAAATGAACCGGTTCTTAAGAGGACTTGCATTTGGATTGTTGGCGGTGGCGTTCGCCGTCGTTTTTAGTGTTCTCGTGATGAGCCTGTGGAACTGGTTGATGCCGGCTCTGTTTGGCTGGCACGTGATCACCTTCTGGCAGGCCGTCGGCGTTCTGGTTCTCAGCAGGATCCTGTTTGGCGGATTTCGCGGACGGCCAGGCCACCACATGGGCTGGCGGCGCCGGATGATGGAACGCTGGGAACAAATGACCCCCGAGGAGCGCGAGAAGTTCCGTGCGTCCATGCGGGGCCGCTGCGGTCCGTTTGGACCGCCCGCGGAGGAGCCGAAGGCTTGAGGCGGTCCCAGTCGCAACTCGTGTTCCTCCCGGTAAATTCCGGTTGCAATTCGCTTTTTGTTCGCCTATGATAGTTCGCCTGTTGGATAGGCTCACCTCGGGTTAGTTCGGGCGAGCGCGAGCACGCTAGGAGATTGAAGATATGTTGAACGTAACCGTCGAAGACCTGAGCGAAGTCGTGATTCTGCGTTGCACGGGCAGAATCGTGCGTGGCGACGAGACTGCCCTTTTGTGCGCCGCCAGCCAGCAGCACGGGCGGATGGTCGTGGTCGATCTTGAAAGCGTGGAGGCGATCGACGCCGCCGGGATCGGCCTGCTGGTTTCGCTGCAAGCTGCCGGCATTTATCTCAGGCTCATGAATCCGAACCACAACGTGCGCGAGATGTTGCAAGTCACTCATCTGGACTCCATTTTCGAAATTTGCGGAGCCGGACCGGCGCAAGAGATGCCCCAGGGAAGCCCACCCAGCGGTCAACTTGAGTCTGGAAAGGGGGCATCCGGGATCGCAGCAGCGTAAAGGCGCTCTGCGCTTTTCCGACGAGCGTTGCGCCCGCGTCCGATTTGCTTTTTGCCCGCTCCCCAGAAGAAGATATGACGCGATGATCGTCAACTTCGCGGAGCGGGCGCACAACCACAACTGGGAACTCGACCCGGTCATCCGATCCTTGCTCGATACGGACTTCTACAAGCTCCTGATGTTGCAGTTCATCTGGAAACATTACCCGAAAACCAGGGTGTCGTTCTCGCTGTTCAATCGCACGTCTTCGGTGCGTTTGGCCGACATGTTCGCAACCAAGGAGATCCTCGAGCAGCTGGAACATGTCCGGAAACTGCGCTTCCGCAAATCAGAACTGGTCTGGCTGGCTGGCAACACGTTCTATGGCCGCCGCGGAATCTTTGAGCCGGCATTTCTGGAATGGCTGGAACAGGATTTCAAGCTGTCGGACTACGTGCTCTCGATCCAGGACGGCCAGTTTCATTTGTCCTTCGAGGGCGCTTGGCCCGAAACCACCCTGTGGGAACTCTATGCGCTCTCGATCTTCGACGAACTGAGAACGAGAGCCAACATGAAGAAGCTGAGCGAGTTCTATCTCGACATTTTGTATGCCCGGGCGAAAACCAAGCTCTGGGGCAAGATTGAGCGCCTGCGAGGTGTCCCCAGCCTGAACGTGGCGGATTTTGGAACCCGCCGCCGGCACAGCTTTCTGTGGCAGGAATACGTCGTCAAGGCGATGGCGTCCAATCTGGGGAGCGGTTTCATCGGAACGTCGAACGCCTTTCTCGCCCACAAGCACGACCTGGAAGCGATCGGAACGAACGCGCATGAAATTCCCATGGTGCTCGCCGCGCTCGCCGACGATGACCAGGCCATGAAGGCCTCTCAATATCATGTGCTGGAGCTCTGGCAGAACACCTACGAGGGCGCCCTGCACATCATGCTCCCCGATACGTTCGGGACAACTCAATTCCTCAAGAAGGCACCCGACTGGACGGCCGACTGGACCGGCCAGCGCATGGACAGCAAAGATCCGTACGTGGCAGGCGACGAATATATCGAATGGCTGAAGGGACGCGGCCGGGATCCGCGTGACAAGCTAGCCATCGCCTCCGACGCGCTCGACATCGATGAAATCATCGGCCTCCACGCCTATTTCGGCGGAACGCTGCAGGGCGGCGCAACCGCCCAGGACTTTCGCAGCGCCGCCGACTTTGAGGATCGGCAAAAATGGATTCCGGGCCGGCGCATCCGATTCAGCGCCGGCTGGGGAACCTTGCTGACCAACGATTTCCGCGGGTGCGATCCCAGAGGCAGCGGCGAATTTGATCCCATCAGCCTGATCTGCAAAGTGTCGGACGTCGAAGGGCGTCCGGCGGTGAAGCTCTCCGACAATTATGCCAAGGCCCTCGGCCCGGACTCGGAAGTGGAACGCTACCGCCGCGTGTTCGGCACGGCCGGGATGTCAAATGTCCCGCTCGTGGCGTGAGCCAGGGATTACGTGGAGCGCCGGGCGTCCTCGCCCGGCTTTCATTCATTCGCGGACGTGGATTATCTGCGAAACCACCTTCTTCTGGCGTTTCTGAGGGTCTGGGCAGGTTGTCGCCTCGTCCCCTTCTCGATACCGCAGTGTGAAGCGGTAGTCTCCCGGCAATTCGAGTATAAGTCGGAAGTCACGATGCTCATGTGGTTCTAGTGATACGGCCGAAAAAGCCACGCCGATGTCCGGCAGATTCGATCTGTCCACAAACCATCGCCTACCCGAAAGAAACTCAACCTTAACTGGCCTCGGAGCATCCTCACGGCCGCTTGGAGTCGGGATGCTCACATTGAGGCGCTGGCAGAACGTAATCAGTTTTTCAGCGGCAGCTATTCTAACCACAAACGGGACTTTCGCTCGAACCTCCCCAACGATCTCGACACGCGGATGTCGATGGTCCTGAGAGATCCCGCTTGCCGTCCCCAGTAGGCAAAAGAGCAGTACAAGCAAGTTATTGATTTGGCAAGTTTCCACGGTTGCGAAAATCCTAGTTAACTTCTTTCTCCTCCGAGTACGCGCCCTGCGACAGCGTTTCGGCAGGAATGGCAGACCGACAGTTTCGGGGTGGCCGCTAGCAATTCCGCGGCGCAGTGTCGCAGAAGCGCGCACCACAGGCCCTTGACTCTGGATTTCTGCCACTCAAATCTCTACCAGATAATTTTCGCCCCCAGCTGAATGTGGCGCGAGCCGCCCGAACCGATCACCGGGTTCGCCGCGTGGACATCCGGAGTCGAAGTGGCACGGCCAAGGCTGTCCGGCGAGGAGAGGTCGGTGCCAACCGAACCCGAAGCGAAGTTTGCATGGTTGGCAACGTTGAACATCTCGCCGCGGACTTGCAGCCTGAATCTTTCGGTCAGGCGCCAACTCTTGCTGAGCGAAGCATCCCAGTTCATGAACCCGGGTCCTCGGAAGATATTCCGCCCCATGTTGCCGAAGGTTCCGACCGCTTGCGGATA